>Ga0326512_10003687_pt1 | contig 11189 bp, 5 predicted proteins | sample 1_2617_0518_D_FD_203652 | JGI IMG/M metagenome (GOLD analysis project Ga0326512, IMG submission 203652) | Bovine rumen microbial communities from UC Davis, California, United States - 1_2617_0518 | ecosystem: Host-associated > Mammals > Digestive system > Stomach > Rumen | place: USA: California...
CTCATCACATGGCTGAACACAACACTATCTTCAGTGAAGGCAGCATTCTGGGTGTCCTGACCGACTTCATCCATTGCGTCCGCGAGATGGTGCTCAACGGCAACACCGTGAAGCTCGACAACCTGGCAATCTTCAAGGCTACGGTGGAGGCAAACGGACTGGAGACACTCTATGACGCCGCAGCCGACAAGGTGGCTTCCGCTACTCTCGGCACGCTGAAGGAGGGCGAGAAGACGGGATCGGCCATCAAGGTTATCAAACTGCTGGCGCAGTCAACAGGCGACTTCACCCGTGAGGAGCTGAAGAAGGACGTCAAGCTGAGCTGGACCGACAAGACCAAGGCAGAGATTCTCGCTGCCAAGGGTGGTACCACTAGTGGTGGTAACGAAAACCCTTCGACAGGCTCAGGGCAGGACGAAAACCAAAACCAAAACCAGGGTGGTAGCCAGAACCAGGGTGGTTCACAGGGTGGTAACACCGACCCTAATCCAGACGGCAGTGGCGATGAAGGGTAAGACAAAACAAAAGCGAAGCGTGATGCCGCTTCGCTTTTGTTTTTAATTAGGAATTAGGAGTTAGGAATTAGGAATTAGGAATTAGGAATTAGGAGTTAGGAGTTAGGAGTTAGGAGTTAGGAGTTAGGAGTTAGGAATTAGGAGTTAATTCCTCATTCCTCATTGCTCATTCCTAATTGTTTTTTTGCATCTTTCGTTATTTATTTGTATCTTTGTGCCCGGAAATACAATTAAGATTATGAAGACAGGTCTTTCGTTCCTTTTTGGTGCTTTTATTTCCTGCGTTGCGTTTTGTGCAGTGTCGGCGCAGGAGGTGCGTACACTGCATTACTATCCCGATGGACGCGACATCGTGTGCCATGACGGACAGCGTCGCTATACGCGGGCGCTCTACGGCGGCTATACGGATTTCCGCCTGGAGACGAGCGACCGCCCCATCTTTGCCACCTACCGCAAACGCAGCCACCGCAACATCCGCTTTTCGCTGACCACAGGCGAAAAGACCACTCCGCTGGAACAGACGACACATTGCGAGGCACGCTATAATGCCGGCAAAAGGGTGTATATCCTGACGGACGACAGCTGGAAGAAAGGGCGGCTCACTATCACGGCCCTTGCACAGCCCGACAGCGAGTCGGCCATCTGGCAGTTTGAGGCGCAGGGCCTGCCCGGGGATGCCCAGATAGGGTGTGTGGTCTGTGATGTGTTGCGCCCGAAATTCCAACGTGCCGGCGATATGAATTCCGACCCCGCAGACTCTTTCGACCCGTCGCCTGCAGAGACCAACAAGCTGACGGCACAATGGGCCGTAGGGCAGGGGAGGACGTTCGCCGTGTTGGACTGTGATTCCGAAGGCAAGTATTCACTCTCAATACCCTCAGCCTCTGATGGCCAGCGCCTGTTTGACAAAGCATGGAAGCACCACGAATGGCTTGCAAACAGCATTGTCTTCAACACGCCCGACCCGTACATCAACACCCTCGGCGGTGCCCTGATGGCTGCCAGCGACGGTGCGTGGGACGGCGAGACATGGCTGCACGGCGCCATCGTCTGGCGTATGCAGCTGAACGGCTGGAGAGCAGGTTTCTTAGGCGATGTACTCGGAATGCCCGAACGTGCAAAGAGCCATTTCTCCGCCTATGCCAACAGCCAGGTGACCGACGTGGAACCCACCATCGCCCATCCTTCGCCCGACCCCGAGAAAGGCCTCTCGCGGGCACGAAAAGAGTGGGGCACGCAGATGTATTCCAACGGCTATATCTGCCGCTATCCTAACCGCACGGACGTCATGCACCACTACGACATGAACCTCAACTTCATCGACGAACTCCTGTGGCATTTTGAATATGACGCCGACACCGCCTTCATGCGAAAGATGTGGCCCGTGCTCACACGCCATCTGGCATGGGAGAAGCGTAACTTCGACCCCGACGATGACGGACTGTATGATGCCTATTGCTGCATCTGGGCGAGTGATGCCCTGTATTACAACGGTGGTGCCGTGACCCATTCGTCAGCCTATAACTATCGCGGCTTTTCCCTTGCGGCACGCATAGCGGAAATCCTTGGCGAAGACCCCACGTATTTCAGGCAGGAAGCCGCCAAGACCTTGAAGGCAATGAATGAACGTCTGTGGCTGAAAGACCGCGGCCACTGGGCTGAGTATCAGGACCTGATGGGCCTGAAACGTACCCACGACCATGCCGCCCTGTGGAGCATCTACACCCCCATCGACTGCGGTGCCTGCACACCGGAACAAGCCTTCCAGGCAACACAATACGTCGATTCCTGCATCCCCCACATTCCGGTAAATTGTCAATTGTCAACTATCAATTGTCAACTATCAACTATCAACTGTCAATTGTCAACTATCAGCACTTCCGACTGGCTGCCCTACGACTGGAGTATCAACAACGTGGCAGCAGAGGAGGTGATGCACATGGCACTGGCATACTTTCAGGCAGGACGCAGCGAAGAGGGGTTCCGACTCATCAAGGCAAACATCATGGATCAGGCCTATCTTGGCGGCAGCCCGGGAAACTTCGGGCAGATAAGCTATTATGACAAGGCCCGTGGGGAACTCTACCGTGACTTCTCAGACAACTGCGGCATCTCGGCCCGCACCTTCATACAAGGGCTTTACGGCATCCGTCCTGATGCGCTCAACGGACGCTGCTACATCCGCCCGGGATTTCCTGCTGAGTGGAAGCATGCCAGCATCGAGACTCCTTATTTCAAGTATTCCTTCCGTCGTGAGGGGGATAAGGATGTCTATGACGTGGAGCAGAATTTTGCGCAACCCTTGCAGATAGTATTGCGCCGGAATACCGGTGACGGCGGATATGTCGAAACCCTTGGCAGCAGCGAGAAACACCAGACCTTCGTCGTGCCTCGCGTAAAGCAAAAGCCAGCCCCCAAACCGCTGATTACGGCCACTCATGCTGACGACATCGACTGGGGAAACCGCTTCGACGATGTACAGACCGACCGTCTGGAGCCTGTCTGCATGGACAAGAAGTGGAACAGCAGCGTCAGCGACATTTTTAGGAATTCATACCTCACGCCGCGTTCGCCATATACCACCCTCCAGATACCTGTCCACGGCATCGGCGAGTGGTGCCATCCGGAGGCGATGGCTGATATAGATGACAGCATGTTGCGCCAGAAGGCTGATGCACAAGGAATGCTCATGACCGACACCCTCGGCATTCCGTTCCGATATGCTGCGAAGGGACATAACATCGCCTACACCTCGCTGTGGGACAACTATCCCGATGCCGTCACCATCCCGCTGGAGGGCAGGGCCAGTCATGCCTACCTCCTGATGGCCGGCTCTACCAATCACATGCAGAGCCGCATAGACAACGGCCTCGTCATAGTACGCTATACCGACAACACCGCCGACACCCTGCACTTGCAGAATCCCCATAACTGGTGCCCCATAGAACAGGACTATTACGAAGACGGTCAGGCCTTCCATGCAGCACAGCCGCGTCCTTACCGCATCGACTTCGCCACAGCCCGCGTCACACGCCAGCTGATGCCGATGGGTGAACACTACGGCCGCCCCGCCAAAGGTGGTGTGGCAGGAAGCTATAACGACCGCTCTCTGGAGAAAGGCGCCGGCATCATCCTCGATATGCCTCTTGATGGTGAGAAGACGCTGAAAGACCTCACCGTCCGTGCCCTCTCAAACGACGTCGTGATAGGTCTGATGGCGGTCACGTTGCAACGGTCACGAAAATAAAATCAAACTTTTAGGCATTTTTATTTGGAGGTATTGGAAATTTTTGTTACCTTTGCATCCGAATTGAAAAATAACATATAAAAAACAGAAAGTTATGAATTTCAAGAAATTAATCCTTTCAATGTTGTGTGCGCCACTTTTCGTGGCTTGTTCAAGTGGCTCAGATGATGAAGGCACAAGTACAAACACAGGTTCTATCGACAATTCTAATTTGCCAGAGACTGAGATTTATGTTCAGGGTCAGCTGCTTGGCGCTAATACCGCTGAGACACGTAGTGTACCTGGTGAATACCAGTGGCCTTATGTAAACACGGTTGAGGGTTGGGAGACTGCCCGTTTCTCTATTCGTGTTGACGGCTATATCCCCGGTTACATCGACCAGAGTTCTACACTCTATTACGGACGTGCTGCCGGCAAGGATGGCCGAAACAGGGGTGAGGTATATACCCTATATCCTTACGGACGCTACAACGACCGCGACATGGATTATTACCAGGTGGATAAGAAGACTGGCAACAACATCGGTATGTTCCGCTATGTTCTCGACCAGGCTGGCTTACAGACTCAGTTTGCCATAAAGAAGGCTCCTTCAGTAAAGGACATCCTGCAGGATGAGATAGATGACAATAAGAAAGACCTTACTAAGGCTAATGAATGGTTGGCCTTGGAGGCTGCAAATCCAGGCTACCTCGACAAGCACGTTCTCTGGTATGTTGTGAAGGAAGTCGGCAGGAAGAACGGATGGCACGTTAATGGTGTTATTGTTGATTATGAGGTTCCTAACAAGAGCACCATCGCATACAATGATCCTAACAACGTAGAGATTGACATCCACCAGCAGATACACCAGGACTGGAACGAGATAAAGACCTCTATTCATGTTCGTGCTGACGTAGAGTCAATAAAGATAAACATTCCTCTGAACCAGGCTGATGTTATTGAGAAGGATGACTTCGCAATCCGTGCGTTTGACTTCAACTATAAGGAGTATAACCTTACTCATACCGTTACTCACGACCAGAATGGCATCACTATCGAGATATCAAACATCCCTGCAGAGCTCATTCAGGAGCTGAAGCAGAACTTCCACGATGGTCTGACTATCGAGATTCACAGCTACTGCACCACAGAGGATATCTGGGAGCAGCTTAGCAAGAGCAGCGTAGTGAAGCTTGGCAAGCCTTGCACTGTAAAGGGACAGGTAACAAGTGCACTGCGTCCTGACGAGAAGGTCGAGTTATACGCCCCGAATATGAAGAAATAATAATCGAAGTTTCCGCTTCGTAAGAAAATAGTAGCTGCGGCAGTGCTCATGAAGAGTAACTGCCGCAGTTTTTGTTATGGAAACCATCAATAAGTAACACCTGAAACAATATATGTTACAATAGAGAATGCTTGTATATACCTTTTTGCGTACCTTTGCAGCGGAAAACTTCGTTACGAAACGCTTCGCTACGAAAGACGAAAAACGAAAGACGAAAGACGAAAGACGAAAAACGATAAACGGTTAAAGGTTAAAGACCTCAAACTTGAAACCTCAAACTTGAAACCAGAAACTTAAAATGATTATGTTTACAAGGATTTTTCTTTTGATGGCAGGTATGTTGCTGTCTGCAACGGTCGGTATGGCACAGCCCTCGTTTAGCATGCCGCATGGGTTGTATGATGAGAGCATAACGGTTTCTATAACTCCTCTGAATGCTGGGGCAGATGTCTATTACACTACTGACGGCAGCACACCAACGGCGGAGAGTACACGCTATACCGGTCCGCTGACATTGACGAAGACGACACTTCTGAGGGCTATTGAGGTGGCTGACGGACAAAGTTCTGCCATCACTACTGCCAGCTATATCATGGTTTCATCGGTGTTGAGTCAGCCGAATAATCCGGAGGGGTATCCCGATACCTGGGGACAATATACGCAGTTTAGCGGTACTGCCATCGCTGACTATGAGATGGATCCGGAGATGACAACGGATGCCACTCTGCGTCCGAAGATTATAGAGGGCCTGAAACAACTGCCTATCCTGAGCGTGGTGACAGATAAGGATAACCTCTTCAGTCATGAGAATGACGAAGAGAAGGGCGGTATATACATCTTTACCGGCCCTCCTGTCGGTGACAATACAGGAAACGGATGGACGCGCCAATGTTGCGCAGAACTCTTTGGTGGTCCGCAGCAGCATGACCTCACCATCGACTGCGGCTTAAAGTTACATGGTGGACACGGACGCTTGGCAGAGAAGAATCCGAAGCATTCCTTCCGCCTGCAGTTTAAAAAGACATACGGTCCGGCATCGTTGGATTACCCATTGTTTGGCGAAAATGGCCCGCAGAAGTGTGACCAGGTGGTGTTGAGATGTCACTATGGCAACTCTTGGCAGCATTGGATGGAGGGCCATCGCAAGGTGGCACAATATACTCGTGATGTGTGGGCCCGTCGTATGCAGCGAAAGATAAGCAATATTGGTGTTGATGCCGTTTATGTTCACCTGTTCCTGAATGGCATGTACTGGGGCCTCTATAACATTGCGGAACGTGTGGACGATACCTTTGGCAAGAACCATTTTGGCGGAAAGAAGTCTGACTATGATGTCATAAAGATGGAAGAGGAGGGAGGCAATCATATCGAAGCAAGTGAGGGAACCCTTGATGCCTGGAATGAGATGACACAGACAATATATGCCGTAGGAGGCAGGAATAGCGAAATGTCTCCAGAAGAGGCTTATGAAAAACTGGATACTCTCTTGGATAAGGACAACTTCATCGACTACATGATAATAAACCAGTATGCCGGAAATGGCGATTGGGACCATCATAACTGGTTTGCTATACGTCGTGGTGGTACTGACAGCGAAGGCTTTAAGTTCCTGTGCTGGGATTCGGAGATGATTTTAGGAAATGTATCAGAGAATTCTCTCAAAATAAACAATACCGGTTGTCCGACAGAGTTCTTTAACCTGTTGCTGAGAAACGAGGACTTCACCCGGCGTTACTTCCAACGTGCGAAGGAATTGCTATCTGACGACGGCCTGTTGGGCGAGAGGTCTGTAGTGGAGGTATGGGACAGCCTTTACAACGCTATCTCTATGGCATTATATGACGAGTCTGCCCGTTGGGGTGACTATCGTCGTGATGTGCATCAGTGGTCGGACAATGCATCGCTATATACCGTTGATGGTACGTATATGACGGAGCGCAACAGGTTGCTGACAAGCTACTTCCCTGTCAGAACGGAAAATGTCCTGGCGCAGATACGCCTCTTCCTGGATATTGACGACTTCGACGTTCCTGATAATTGGATAAAGATGAGGAGTGATATGTTCTGCAAGTGGGACGGCTCAGGTGTTGATGCCAAGCCATTGTATGTAGATGGTGGCGCGTCATGGAATATTGGTGTGGATAATTCCAATGGAGGTACTGTGGCTGGTTTTGTGAGTGTAGATCCTGACAGGTTTGCTGACATTAGCAAATATGAGTATCTCGTGCTGCGTGGTGTGGAAGGTGGAAATGTCCGCCTGCTGGCAAACAGACTGGTGGCACACGGCGAATGGAAAGAGATAAATGCTACATTCAGCGCGAACGACCCGTATTGGAATGCTGAATACGGCGTTCTGATGATTCCGTTGGCAGACTTCAAAAATAAGGATACTTCAAGCAATAATCGCCGCATTGATGCGTTTGTTCATTTAGATGCCATCAAGGCCAACTGGGGACAGCATGCCAACATAAAGGGTATATATCTCATTCCTTCATACCTGCGTGGTGATGCTAATGGCGACGGCGAGGTGAATATGGCTGATGCAATGTCTGTTGCGAACTATATCCTCGGCATTCCAGATGATTCCTTCAATATCGATGCTGCTGATGCTAATCTGGACGGCAAAGTGGGTATGGCTGATGTGATGTTTATAATGAATTATATCCGAAATGGAAAATTTCCAAAATAACTAAATAATAAAAAGATAATATGAAAAGACTTACAACGTGTGTTGCGTTGCTGTTAGCAGCGACGATGGGTATGAATGCCCAGAAGCCTATGAATGCCCCAAAGGGTGGTAAGGCCATTAGTGACGAACTGATAGGTATATTCTTTGAGGATATCAGTTCCAGCGCTGACGGTGGCTTGTATGCAGAACTGATACAAAACGGCTCTTTCGAATATTCTCCTGCTGAGCGTGACGGATGGGGCGCCGGTACTTCATGGAAGGTGATACGCCCAGGACATTCTCTGGGCCTCTTGGAGGTGAAGATGGATAAGGGTATTCATCCCAACAACCCTACCTATATGCGCCTTACAGCAGAGCGCGTGAAGGAGTTCTACGACTACAAAGGCTGGAAAGGCTACGGCATTGAGAATAGCGGCTTTGGCGGCATCAGTGTGAAGGGTGGAGCAAAGTATGACTTCTCTGTCTTCCTGCGTAACTATGGCCAGGCAAAGCAGGTGCGCGTTGTACTTGTTGAGCCACAGAAGGGTAAGGAGCCAAAGCTGTTGGCAGAGGCTTTCGTTACTGCCGATGCTGCTGACTGGAAGAAATACAATGCTGTCCTCGTTCCAAATGCTGACAGCAAGAAAGCCGTGCTGCAGATTCTCATGCTGACACAGGGCGTTATGGATGTTGATATGGTGTCGCTGATGCCACAGGATACATACATGGGTCATGGCCTGCGAAAGGATTTGGCGCAGACACTTGCTGACCTGCAGCCTAAGTTTATGCGCTTCCCTGGCGGTTGTGTGGTACATGGTGGCGGCGACGGCTTCTGGGATACTTATCGCTGGAAGACCACAATAGGTCCTAAGGAGCAGCGTCGTGGTTTGAAGAATACATGGGGCTATCATCAGAGCATGGGATTGGGCTTCTATGAGTATTTCCAGTTCTGCGAAGACCTCGGTATGGAGCCTGTTCCTATCCTTCCTTCTGGAGTAAGCTGTCAGGGTACAAACGGTGGTTGGAATATGTGGCCTACTCAGGCTCAGGATGTCGTTCCGATGTCAGAGATGGACGAGTGGGTTAGTGAAGCCATCGACCTCATAGAGTGGGCTAATGGCGACCCTGCTACTAACAAGTGGGCAAAGATGCGTGCTGATGCAGGCCATCCGAAGCCTTTCAACCTGAAGTATCTGGGTATTGGTAACGAGGAGAAGATATCTCCTGAGTTCTGCGAACGCTTCAAGTATATATATGAACGTGTGACAAAGGCACATCCGGAGATTATCATCGTAGGAACAGCAGGTCCTGGTTCGCATCCAAAAAATCCTGACTTCGAGAATGGTTGGAAACTGGCCGAGGAATTGGATATGCCAATCATTGACGAACACTACTATGAGAAGGACAGTTTCTTCCTCAGCAAACGCCAGTATGACAACTATCCTCGCACCCGTAAGACAAAGGTATATCTGGGTGAATATGCTGCAAAGGATAAGCGTCTCATCGATGCTTTGGCAGAGGGACTGTATCTGTTGCACGTGGAGCGCAACGGCGACGTTGTCAGCATGACGTCATACGCACCGCTCTTTGCAAAGAAGGGTGCCACAAACTGGAATCCAGACCTTATCTACTTCGATAACGAACGTCCTTACCTGACATGCAGCTATTATGTTCAGCAGATGTTCGGTCAGTCGTCAGGTCAGTATTACTACGGCGACTGCGTGCAGTTCAAGGGTGATGCTCCGGGCATTGAGCAGCCACAGGTGGATGTTCACTATGGACAGAGCGTAGTGCTTAACGTGAAGAAGCGTAAACTGTATGTGAAGTTGGTGAATGCTTCTGCCGAGAAGAAGGAGGCTGACATCGACCTGAGCCGCTTCCCAATAAAGAAAAATGCTGTGAAGACAGTGCTGACAGGCGATGCCAAGGACGAGAACAACTACGAAAAGCAGCCTATCGCTCCAAAGAAGGAAACTGTTAAGGCACAGAAGAAGTTCAGCTTCGACTTGGAGCCATACACAATGGTGATGTTGGAATACGAGATGTAACGATTTACGTTTAACGATTAATGGTTAAAGACAGTGGCGCAGGATGCTTTGTATCTTGCGCCACTTAATTATGCATAAAAAAAGTTAAGGTTGGCATGAAAGTTAAGGTATGATTGGATTTTTTTGTACCTTCGCACCCTGATGGAACGAAAATTTAAAGCAGCTCTTTTCGATCTCGATGGTACGCTCATCGACACAGAAGACCAATATACTGTTGTTTGGGGACGTATAGCGCGAAAATATCGTCCTGATGTGCCAAACCTGGAGTATATCATAAAGGGTACTACGCTGAAGAATATTTTGGCAACATATTTCAGCCCTGAGACTCACGAGGCGGTGATGAGGGAACTGGATGCGTTTGAGGCGCAGATGGACTATAGTTTCTTTCCCTTTGTGGAGGAATTTTTGGCGGACATCCGCAGTCACGACGTGAAATGCGCCATTGTCACCTCGTCAAACAAACAGAAGATGCAGTATGCCATGCGGAACAATCCGCTCATCGGCACGATGTTCGACAAGATACTGACAGCGGAAGATTTCAGTGCTTCGAAGCCAAATCCAGATTGTTACCTGAAGGCTGCGGAAGCATTGCAGACGCCATTGGACAGCTGTATAGTCTTTGAGGATGCCTACACAGGTCTGCAGGCGGGCATGGCATCAGGGATATATACCGTAGGCCTCGCCACAGGACACACCATAGAGGAGATAACGCCCCTCTGCCACAAGGCCTTGAAGAACTTTGAAAACGTGAAGTATGAGGATATAATCAAATGAGCCCTATGAGTCCTATGAGCCCAATAAGCCCTATGAGTTTTCTGCTCTCCATATTCCTTGCCTTTGTCCTTGCGTTGAATGTGTCGGCGCAGGAGACGGATGACATTGCGGCATCGCTGAATCTGCCTGAGACAGTGGTGCTGGCAGACGGCATGACATTCGAGGAATACCTCCTGAAACAGGTGCTGGCGAATGCAAAACCCTTGAAGGCCCGCATAAACACCCTGAAGTATTCTGTTACGTGCCAGTTAGAGAAGGATATTGACCTGAAGGCCATACCACATCGCAGAACCATATCGTTCGCAGCACGTCTGGCAGGATTCGGCCCTATCGTGTCGGCCCTAATGGAACATAAGCATTTCGGCATCACAATGGCGGAGGACATCTTGTTTAACAAAGGAAAGATAACGACCTCGAACGTCAGGATGGTAGAGATGAAACAGCAGTTGACAGAGAAACAGATAGCGTCGTTCCTGAAACACGACGGCATGATGAGTGCTAACGTCTATGACAAGTTCTACGAAAAGGTGCGCGACAAGGTGAAGGAACTGCAGAAGAAATACCGCAAGAAGCAGGAAACGGGCATGAAATACTATGGCAGTTATACCAAGGGCAACAGAACCTTCTACATTGTGAAACTCGACAATATGGAGGAACACATCGCCGACGGCTG
>Ga0326512_10003688_pt1 | contig 11185 bp, 7 predicted proteins | sample 1_2617_0518_D_FD_203652 | JGI IMG/M metagenome (GOLD analysis project Ga0326512, IMG submission 203652) | Bovine rumen microbial communities from UC Davis, California, United States - 1_2617_0518 | ecosystem: Host-associated > Mammals > Digestive system > Stomach > Rumen | place: USA: California...
TACTTGGAAGTGTTGCATCTATTTTATGTAATACGTGAATAGTGTATCCAAAGTAATATACATCATCTGAGTAAATTAAAACATTAGATTCTTCTGGGTAAGAAACTGCCTGGAATAATTTTCTATGGTCAAAGTCTTCACCTTTAAGAAGTGCAGTCTTAAACTCTGTTGAATATTCGTCTTTAAGGAGTCCTTTAATAATTAAACGTTGTCTCCTATCATAAAGAGCTACTGTAATTGCGGTAGTATACTGAACATCATCATTACGAATAATTCTATATACACCATCAATTCTTTCCTTAAATTGTGTATCTTTTTGATAGAGTTTCTTAAGTTCTTTAGAAGAGAAATCAGCGAAGTAATTAAGGAAGTTTTCATCCCAAATCAATTCTCCTGTTTTTATTACAGCGCCTTCACCTTTTGCGGCAGTACCAATAGTAGAACGAGAACGTAAATAAGTATTTGTATACGCTTTAATGTTATCGATTCTCTCTTCGGTATATCCGTCGCCGGCTGTAAAAATTTCTCTTTCGAATTGAGGATTACCAGCGGCCATCCTGAAAGGCAATACACCCCAACCGTCTGTAGATTTTATAAGTCTCTGGAACTCTACATTCTCATCGTATAATTTAACATTTGCAACTATTGGACTACCTGACAATTCTTCTAAAGTAGCTTCAGGTGAAACTAAACCAAATGAATTCCAATTCTCATAAGGTACACCAAACTTGTAAATATAATTTAATGTCTCTTCAAAATCCATAGGATTTGGTGCAATTTGGAATTCCTTAAACGCATCAATGTTATCTACGATAGGTGTAGAATATGTTGCGCGGAATGGACTCTGCAAATCGTTACCTTGTAAAACTCTAAGGGTGTCTCCTATTAAAGCTGTTTGGGTATCTAAGAAGATTAAGTCAGTGGTTAAGTCTAACATTTTATCATCTTCTTTAAGAGATGGAACACCAATACCTGTATTAGAAGTAAAGAGTTTGAATCCACTATATACCCAAGAGATTCCTAACAACCTCATTAAGTCTTCGTAGTTTTTAGCTGTACCTGTATTTTGTCTTACCGCATTAAGTTTTGTATATAATTTATGCTGAAGATATAACAACTCATCTTCGTCATTATATAGCAACCTAGAAGAGTCCCAATGAGAGTGAATCATAGATCCTACTTCATTGAAGTAACCCTGTCTCTCGTTTTTGGTAAGTGTTATTAAAGTATTTTGATGTTCAGGATAAAGCCTAAACAAATACTTATGGAATTCGTGCATTAAATAGTCGCACTCGATTACAAAGTTTCCACCAATTTCAAAATCAATCTTATCCAAGAAACCTTCTATGATTTGATCTGAATCTAAGTCATAGAATTTTAAGTGTTCTGGTTTATAATTTACAGACTTAACACCATCCATAATCTTTGTGGATGTCTTTTCTATATAATTGATTTTAGTAAAGCCAATGAGGTCATTAGCCCAATCCAATTGTAATTGTCTGTTTCTAATACCTGTAATGTTTAATGGTGGTACTTCATTTGTTAGAGTAACTGGGGCATATACATCATATGCCCTCTTAGAAATTTTGTAATCCATATCTTAATTAGTCTTTATGGGAATTTTTAAGCATAGTCGTATTTACCGAAACATTGTTCCATTGCAGCCCAATATTCATTATCATCGGCAAGAGACTTAGGCTTCTTTTTAGTCTTAGGTTTTTCGATTATCCCGATTGGTTCTTCCTCATTAGCTTTCTTCTTTTCGATAGGTCCTCTTAAATCTAATAAGGCAGTCTCCAAAATAGATTCCTCATCAGGTTCAGCATCTACCATAGACAAAGCTATAGGGGATAAAGCAGTAAGCGGTTTTTTGTTTCTTCTCTCTAAAAGACAAATCATAAAATAGATGTAACAAAGGAATTTCTTTGAAATACCTTCTTTAATCTTTTCAAGATTATCGCAAATCTCTGATAGCTCTTTGAAAGGAACTAATAGTAAATCCGCATCACCTTCGTTATGTATTTCTTCCAAATACTTTTTATACGAAAGGAAATTACCATAAGTACTCTCAGGATCTTCAAAGAAGTTTGTATCCATAGAGATGTTAGCTTTTATATTTTCGTTTTTGAAATAACCTGAAATAACTTCCTGAACTTTCTTATCAAAGAGACCTCCGAACGATCCTCCTACGATAGGATTTTCAAAACGGAAGTATCTTCTTAAGAAGTTTGTCGCCGCTTCATCTACAAGCGTGTTTACAGAATCCTCTGGAACACCTTTACCATTCTTAAGGTGTTTCAAAATAAAGGATTTCATATAGTCAGAAACGTTTCTCTTAAATTCAGGCATTAAATCATATCTACCATTAACCACAACTTCGTGTTGAAGGTTTTCAAGGATTACTTCAATCTCCGGTGGGTTGGGCTTTTTATAGAATTTAGATTTGTATGCTGTATATTCTTTTTCTGTTTTTCTAGGTAAGTCTATAACCATCTATTACTCCTTACCTACTAACATTACTTCTCCTTCTTTAAGGTTGTCCAGTCTCAACTCAACTGCAGTAATGTCATTATTGTCGTGAAGAATCTTAAGAGTAGATACTCCGAACTGTGTCTGTTTCAAGTAAGACAAAGGAATATTTATTTTATATCCTACGAAAGCATCTGCGTCCAACTCTAATTCTGTATCAACTTGTCCTATGTTGATAGCGATATCTGTAATACCTACATCTTCGTCCCCGGTCGAAAGCTTAAATGTTGCGCCGTTTCCGTTCTTTGTAAATGTACAAAGGTTTGCATCCTTATCCAAGAATGAACGAATCTTTGCTTTAGCTACATCGAATGTACTAATAAGTTCTTCGAATGGAACACTAATCTCTTCCGCATCTTTAGGTTTGTTTGCTTCAATTTCTTCCTCACTGTAAGGTTCATCTTCTCTTTCATAAACAGGAGAGATGTTCAATACAATTGGATCAGTATCCCCTTCATTTATATAACCCTTCAATGTAATTGTGTTACTCTTCCATAACTCAACTCTCTCACAATAACCAAGAATGTTAACAATCTTAGTTGCAAGATAACTGTTAATAAAGTAATCCCCTTCGATTTCTGTTGGTGCCCTATGTAAGAATGTTCCCTGACTGTAAGTAAGGAATCCATCTAGGATATCAATATGTGCCTCGGGATTTGAAGAAAGTACTGCAAGTGTTAATGTAAGCGGACTTTCTTTGTTAAGGGTAATTACTTCACCTTCCTTATTTTCAAACAAGTCAGAATATGAATCCAACTTAGCTTTAACTTCTTCTTTAGATGATTCATAAGAATCCCTAATAGTAAGAGGGCCTTGTTTGATAATCATAAATCTTTCTTTAAGTTCGAAAGTTGTTTCATTTGCTTCAGGAACAAGCAATGCCAAAGCCTTAGGTGTAAGTTCTACATAATGAACTTCTCCTATTTCGTCTGGGTCTTTTGATGGGAAGAAAATAGGGCCGAAGTAAGATGCCGGAAGGTTGTTTTCATAGAAGTTTACTTCATAACTATTCTCTTGCTTTGTCAATTCAAGAATTACATTTGTTTTATTTCTTAAAATGTTTTTAACATATTTAGAATATGCGGCTACTACTTTTTCGTCGTTAATAACAAGTAAATCAGATTCCTTAATAGTAAATCTCATTACATTCTCCTCAATTTGTGATTTCTTTATTAAAATATATAGATGGGTGCTACAATCTGTAGCCCTTTTCTGAAAAATAGTATAAACATATACTATCCCTAAATTCCCTAAATAAAACCCATCGTACATTACAGATGCTCCGAGCTTATTTTACTATACAAATATATAGGAAAAAGTAATATGTTCAACTGAAATGTATGATGAGTTTATTTTCCGAAAATGGGGTTAAATCGTTATATTATAAAGAGTTAGCTCTCTTTATGTATTTAATTTTATTAAAACTTTTTCTATAAAATAAAATTTATATTTATATCTTTATAGGGTGAAGTTGAAAACTTCACCGGCCTAAAAATAGAACAATTCTCTTTTGACGATTTTGGGAAACATAGATCCCTTTTTAACCTATACTTATATGAAGGTAAACTGCCCGTGTATAATAAAAAGACCCTATCCGAAGATAGGGTCGTTATTTTTTAATTAAGTAGCGCTCGGATTAAAGTTTTGGGAGTAAACAAATCCTGATGAAGCTCTTAAGAGTAGCCTGTCTAGCTGTCTTCTTATCTGCTTCAGGGTGTTCTTCCATATAATCTTCAATCAACATCAACTGTCCTTCAACCAAGTCACGTACAATACGGAACTCAAGTGGGTGAGTTAATACAACAGGTTTATTGAAGATCTTAACTCCGTGGTTAGCGGCTTCAATAACAGATGCCATAAGAGATACAGTGAATGCTTTTGCTTCCCTAATATCTGCGTCTGACCAACCTGTTCTACCGTCAGCATCGATTACCATATCATTGATAATCTGTCCCAACCTTACCATATACTCTTCCTGAGTCAAGTGTAAACAATAGTAGTCACATCTTGAAATAACTGCAGGATTGATATCTGGTGTATCCAAGTTAGAGATAAAGATTACACGAGCATTGAATCTCCAGGTCTGAGGGATATCTGCACTAGTGTCAAGTTCCTCTCCATCTTCTGAAACTGAGTCTGCGTCTGCGTCGTACATCATTACAGAAACACCTGTCTGATCAACTACTTCGTAGATACTTCCTTCCTGTTTATCTTCCTTACAGAATTCAATAGCTTCATTCTTAGAAGAGAATGTCATTGGTGGAACTTCTTCTGCTTCTGAATCTGCAGGGTCCATAAATATAATTTCACCGTCTGCTGAACAAAGTAATTCACCATCACGAAGAACTTTATAAACACCTGATCTCTGATGAGCAGGACCTTCTTCTTCTCCCCTAGCTGTCTTATTAAGAAGCTTCTGTACTGTAGGAGAAATAGTAACAGTATGTCTATCAGGGTCCATTGCACCCTTTAACATATTTGCTACAGATGGGTCTGCACCCTTCTTATTGATCATTGAGTCACAGTCGTCCAATACAACTAATTCTGTGTCCTTATATTTCCAAAGGAACCTTGCAACGTCCGATCTTGATTTACCAATATCACCTGTGAGTACAGGAACATTTTCATAACCGGTCTTCTGCAAACACTTCTCAACAATCTTAGATTTACCGATACCTGCATCACCGAATAACAAGTAATAGTTCTTCATAGAACGTCCGGTAATAACTCTCTTAAGTTTAAGTTCGATTGTCTTATACTTTTCATCTACTGTAGTAGCGGCATCACTTATAACTTCTTCACCATCGTCAAGTGCCTGAACTAAAGAACTTAATCCTGCACTCATTTCATATGGTTCTGGTTCTGGTCCTGGTTCTACAGGAGTTTCAGCCTTAATTCTGTTTAAGAATTTTCTGAAGTTCTGTGCAGGAATAGGAGCAATTACAGGATCGCTTGTTTCACACCAATCTACATAATCGTTATATGTACCGGCATTCTCAATACCAACCTGAGCTACATAATCCCTTACAGCCTGTTCATAAGCTGAAGCTTCCTTAAGAACTTTCTTTCCCTGTTTGAAAGTTTCTACAATATCCACTGCATTCTCAACACCTGTTTCAGGATCAAGGTCTGCCTCCTTAGGAAGAGCAGCTGGTTCAATATCTGAAATCAAATCTTCAAATTCAGGGGTAGACAAGTTAGGGTTTTCTGCCTTAACCTTATCCAACATATCAAGGACCTCAATACCAGGAGTGATCATATCATCATAGATATCTTCTTTGAGGTTCTTTTTAACACTCTCAGGGAGTTTTTTAATAAGAGCCTTCTTTGTAGCTGAAGCTTCTTTTACCATCTGCTTAACGTTAGGTTTTCTATTTACTCTCATTTCTTAACTCCTATTATTTGAACATCTGAGACAAAGAAGTAATTCCGTTTCCTACAGAATGTCTACTTTCTTCAATTCTTTCTCTTTTGATTGATTCGTTAATAACTTCGTCGGCTCCTTCGAAATAATCTGGTTCGTCATATTCGTCGTAGTCGTCGTAAGCATTAAGATAATCTTCTGCTAAGTAATCTTCCTCATCAGCCATTGGTTCATCTGCAATACCTGTAAGGCCTCTTACTCTAGTTTCGAACTCTTCTTCTTCACGAACCATTCTGTCTCTGTCAGCCTTAACTTTCTTAAGAGCTACAGCACTTCTGTTATTTCTAGAAGCAAGAAGTTCATTTGTTTTATTTGTTTCTTCTACAAGTCCACGGAGGTCAGCATTTGTCTTACGAGCCTTTTCAAACAACTTCTTATACTTAGAAGCTTCTGCTTCTGCTTTCTTCAAAGTTGCTTCAAGAACCTTAATTCTCTTTGCCATTCTCTTTGACTTGCCTGTTGCTTCCTGAAGACCTTCTTCTGCCTTCAAAGCGTCCTCTGCGAATGACTTTAACTTAGCGGCGTTAGCATCAACTACTCTCTGCAATCTGTCACCCTTCTTACAAGCGTTTTCATACTCTTCCTGAAGAGCTAACATATCATCCTGAGTTTTTGTTAAACCTTCCAAAACACTAAGACTCTTAATGTTAAGTTTTTCCATTATTTCTTTTGCCTGATATCCAAGTGGAATTACACTGTCAATCTCTTTCATAATAGCATTAGCAGTCTTTTCTACTTCTTCTTTAACAGCAACCTTAATAGATTCCTTAACACTTTCCTTAGAAACAGATTTAGAAAGTCCATCCAACTTACTAATCTTATTTCTCCAATTGTCATTACTGTCGTGAACCTTTTTGATTTCTTCGAAGTAATGTTTTCTCATCAATGATTCAGAAAGAGTATCTTCTTCCTCTTCCTCTGCGCCTTCCTGAGAAGCTGTATCCTGATCTTCTGCATTCTGGTCTTCAGCACCTTCCTGATCTTCAGTGTCTTCAGCGCCTTCCTGATCTTCTGCAGTCTGGTTTTCTACTTCCTCTTCTTCTACGATAGGAGCACCCTTCTTTGTCTTCTTCATACTTTCCTCTACCTTTTCGTGAACAGGAGTTGTACTATTGTACTTATCCTCATAATTTCCAAATACACCCTGAGATGGATTCATTACCATATCAGCCAACCTTTCAATTTCATAAGTCTCAGGATCAACAACACCCTCAGCTAATACATCACCAAAACCTGCGGTAGAGAATCCAATTCTTCCACCCTTATTGATAATGTCTTCTGCAAGTTCTCCTGCTTGACCTTTTAAGAAAGTACCAACACCGTATACGATGTCTTCTACAATCTTTGCACCGTACCAAAGGATACCCTGTTTCAAGAAATCAGCTTCATCATCTCCTTGTGGGTGATTTGCAAGACCTGTACCACCTTTCCAAATTTCAGTTTGGTTGTTGATAACGTTTTCCCAAAGCTCCTTATTGTAAACCCTACCATTAAGGTTCTTATGCTGAAGGTCGTTAACCCTTGAAATAGGGAACAACCAAAGAGTAGGTTCCTTCAAACCTGCTTCCATAAGTTCCTGTCTAGCTGTAGCGATTATATCAGCACCGATTCCTTCTTCAAGTTTTCTAACTTTTGATTTAGTACTTTCAGATAAGTGCTTACGATTTTCTAATACCCAATCCCTTTCAAGGCTTTCCATCAATCCTTTATACTCAGGATCTTTAGAAACATTCTTGCAAGAACGGGCAGGGGCGTAATAGGACTCAACAAGATAATGTTCTTTATCGTGTTTTACCATTTATATAACCTTTTGATTTCGTCACCAGAATTTTAACATACAGTTAATAATGTCGAAACTTTACTAATTTAATTAGTGTCAGGTTTAGGAAAAATGGAAGAAGTTAAAGTTAAAGCTCCATCAATTAGAAAGATTAAAATAAAAGATCCTTTTGAAGAAATGAGAATTAAAAAGGAAATGTTATTTGGTCATAAGCTAAAAAGACCTAGTGGGTTAACTTCAGGGACCGGTAGGAAACAAGGACAACAAGGAATTTATAAAGGTATTGAATTTGACTCTAAATGGGAGTATGCTTATTATAGATGGGCTACTGAAATTAAGAATTGGGTTTGTGTTCGAAATACTTCTGAATGGTTTAATTATAGAGACGAAATGGGTAAGACTAAAAAATTCTATCCTGATTTTAAGTGTAACGGACAATTCGTAGAAGTTAAAGGAATATTTAGAGCTAACGATTTATTAAAGAAAGAAGCTACATTTGGTAAAGTAGAATTTATAGGGCCGTTAGAAATCAAACCTATTATGAAAGAACTTAGAGAGAAAATCCCTAAATGGTTAGATGACTATACGGCCCATACACACAAAACGAAGTTAGGTGTTAAGAATCTTTTTTAACTTCTTCAACGTTATCGCTTTCACGATCTAACTTATCCTGTTTTTCTTTCTCCACCATTTCTTTATAGAGCTTAGGATTAGTTCGTTTAAGAGATTTCTTAAAGCGCTGATTGATTTTCTTTTGATTCTTAAATCCCTTCATCAATTTATAAATATCAGGATAGTATTTCTGAAGAATCTTAGAAGTATCAAATCTACAATAGTCCCCGTATTCACATACACGGATGTGGGTTTTAAGAGTATCAAAATCTGCACCCAAATCTGCATTAAGTAATGTTTTGAAAACCTCTTTTGCTTCTTCTTTTGTATAAGTTTTTTCTACGTCTTCTGGTTTATTTACAAAACCTACCTTAACATCGTCCCCATCAATATCAATATTTAGAGAAAGAAACTTTCCACATTCCTCAATATCTCTTACATCTGAAAGGACGGTATCAGGAATAATAAAAATATGCTTTACATTCATAATATGATTATAGACTTAGTACCCTGCTTCTAACCTACGCTGAGCTAATGCAATAATCTTTTGATAGATTGTCTTATTAGCATCGATTGGTTTCTTAGATAAAGATAATACTGCAGTTACAGCATATGGCGCATTTAGAGAGAAGTCCGCCAAAACGTTAATAACATCAAATACCATTACAGTATTTACATAACCTTCTTCAGGACCACCATCCTGAACGAATACTCTAACAAGTTTATTACCTCTTTCAATTCCCGCACTTATAGGAATCCTTACTTCGAAAGTAGTTACATCTTCCTTATCATTTTTACCTTGATCACTACCTTCACCTAAAGCAGAAACAATAGAAGTTATAGCATATTTACCTGCACTCTTAACTACTTCTACAGGAACCTTTTGAAGTCTTGGGAAAGTAACATTAGTTACAATGTGTCCTGAGGATATAGTAGAAACTACATCCCCATTAACACTCTTAACTTCTTTTACCAAGAGTATATCTTCAGGGTAACCTTGATTCATAATTGCATTGTCTGTTAAGAGGGCAAGTTTCTTTTCAAGCTTTTTATTTAATCTTGCTTGATAAGAAACCTCCCTATTTCTATTTACAGCTAAATCCCAATTCATTACTTACCTCTTAGAAACTTAAGGTTACTGTACCATCAAAAGTATTCAACATATGATTCCATAAGAAGATCTTTTGTTTAACATCAGTGTCTTTAATTGCGCATAAATAAAGTTTCTTTGTAAATACGTGCTTACCTGGATTAACTCTTACACCGCCATTTAAGACTGAATTGCCCGCTGCATCTGTTCCCGTCGTTCCCTCTTTATACCAATAACCTTTCTCACCATCATCCTTTAAGTTAGGGTCATAAACATCGTACTCACCATCACTACCTATAGTTATTGAATACTGTGTACCTATAACGTTATTATTTGAATCAAGTATATTCTCCGTAGCAACTGCAACACTAGAAGATTTAATAGGCCCAAATGTCTCTTCATAATTGGTTTTAGTTTCTAGGATCTTTCCATCCTTTACCTTATAAATATTACCAGAGTGTTTTACAGGCGCTGGTTTATATTCAAGTCTTAAGCTACTTAACAAGGACTGTACAAGAGTTGCAACACCATTGTGATCTAGATTACTTGGGAAGAATATATGCCCAGTATCTAAATTACCCCGTGGATTTCGTTCCCCATTCGAAATCTGCTGTAGTATTGTCATTATATGCGACCTAAACTTACCTGTAGCACTTGAGTTGCTATTATACGTAATTATTGAGGCAGGATTTCTACCACTTATATTTTCTGTCACGTAAGAGAATTCCTTTGCATTTTCAACATAAGTTACCGTATGAGTTTGCATACAATTATTTGCATTCCAATCTATATCCCTTTTACTACCCTCTACGTACGCAATTCCGTTATCGCGGATAGGAACCTTAGAATATGCACCAATCAATTTTTTAAGATAACTTCTCTTTGCCCCCATAGTATAAATACCATTTAATAAGTCTATAGAATAATAATTTACTTTCAATGCTGTTTCATTTAAGTTTACATTAGGATCTGCTACCCAAGTTGCATTAGTCAAATCCCCTAAGAAATCTGTAATTAAAGTCCTTTTATTTGTAAACTTAAAGTATTTAACAGATTTGACTGTAGTACTACCCCTAGAAGTAAGTGAACCATCTGCATTTATTTGAACTAAGAATATATCAGAATCTGTAAAGTTACCTTTACTTACATTAACTTTCTTTTCCGATACTCCTTGTAATGTATAATCTCCTAAAAATCCCTGGTATAAAGTCTTCAAATCGAATTCTTTATCAGCCTTTTGATTAACAGATGTGATTACATCCCCAAGTACAGGTTCATCTTTCTTAAGTCTTTCATCAAGCCACTGAACTGTCTTTCTAAGTAATTCTAGATTTCTATAATCACTTACTGTAGAGATGTTTACAGGTAAATCAGTGAAGTTGTCACTAATAAGTTTCAAACCTATTTCTTCATTACTTCCTGTTAAACCTGCATTGTATATGATTAAACAATAATCCTTATACTTATCGTAATATGGAGTAGGGTCACCATCAACATAGATGATAGGAACAAAAGCAGTAACTTCATTACCTCTCACATCCTTAGAGTAAACCTGTACAAGTTTCTTTACTACACCTGGTTCTGTAGGGAAGGTATGTACAATAGGGTTGTTGTTTGCATCCACTGAAGGATCGGTAAACATTGTATAATTACTTGCATTTGTATAGCCCTCGTCTGTGAACTTCTCCACATTTACAACAGTATACTTATTCTTAAGAATTGTAAGCAATTCAAGGTTGCTCTTTAATAC
>Ga0326512_10003689_pt1 | contig 11185 bp, 11 predicted proteins | sample 1_2617_0518_D_FD_203652 | JGI IMG/M metagenome (GOLD analysis project Ga0326512, IMG submission 203652) | Bovine rumen microbial communities from UC Davis, California, United States - 1_2617_0518 | ecosystem: Host-associated > Mammals > Digestive system > Stomach > Rumen | place: USA...
TCACCCGTCATGCGAAAATATTATAGATGAGGTCAGCTTTATTCTCAGCTCCGGCTTTAAGGGGATAAAGCTGCATCCCGATACCCAATGCTTCAATACGGACGACAGGCGGCTTTTTGAGGTCTTTGACGCTGTTCAGGGAAAACTGCCGCTTCTTGTCCACTGCGGTGACAAGAGATATGATTATTCACACCCCCGCAGACTGAGGAATGTGATCGACAGCTTTCCTCATTTACAGGTTATCGCTGCGCATCTTGGCGGCTGGTCGCTTTTTGACGAGGGTTTTGAGCTGCTCAGGAGTACAGAATGCTTTCTGGATATTTCAAGCACGATGATGTTTCTGCCTCCCGAGCAGGTCAGACGCTATATTCGCGGATACGGCGCAGACAGGATACTTTTCGGTACAGATTTCCCACTCTGGAGCCCGGAGCAGGAGGTCAGATCTTTCAGAAGGCTGAACCTTTCATCAGATGAATATGAAAGTATCGCATATAAAAACGCATTAAAAATTCTTACTGAGTAATAGGCTGAACCTATTACCTATAATATAAATAGGATATTGGACAGATACAAGGACCAATGGTATAATAAACACATCAACGAGAAAGGAGTAAACCACCATGGCAAAGACAACTGTTAAAACAATGTGTATGTGTATGAACAGATGTATGTGTATGACTCAGGAAGCAGTTTTCTGTGTCAGGGCTTGCTGTGCTTTCCGAATGTGACAGAGTGATTCTGTGCGCTTTTTTGGGAGGTCAGCAATGACTTCCCTTTTTTACTGCCATTTTTCAGGAGGTAACAAAATGAGTAACTTATCAAAAAACAGAGCGGTCAGTGAGCAGATAAAATATGCTGTAATAACAGCAATGTTTGCCGCTCTTATAACCGTAACAACAGCCTACATAAAGATACCTGCTCCGCTTGGTTATGCACACGCAGGCGACAGTATGATCTATCTTGCCGCAAGCGTCCTGCCCGGGCCGCTCGGATTTGCGGCAGCCGCTATCGGCGGAGGACTTGCCGATCTGCTTGCCGGCTATCCCCAGTGGGCTATCCCGACAGCGATCATAAAGACGCTGAATGTTCTTCCGTTCTTTCTTATAAAGTTTGCTTTGAAGAACAGTCCGAAGCTTGATAAAATAATCAGCCTGCCTAATCTGCTTATGCTGATACCCACAACGATAGTAACGATCGGCGGTTATTTTGTTGCAAATGCTTTGCTGTATGATACACCGGCAGCAATAGCAGAGATACTTCCGAATCTCGTTCAGGCAAGTGTCGGAGCGGGATTGTTTATAGTACTCGGCACAAGTCTTGATGCCGCTCATTTCAAATCAAGGATATTATTCGGAAGAAAGGAAAAAAGACATGAGGTATAAAAAGACAGCGGCATTGTTGTTTGCCGCAGTACTCGGACTTTCAGTGCTTACAGCCTGTACAAAGCAGCCGGACGGAAAAGAAGCTGCACCAACGGCGGCACAGTCCTCAGAAGAAAAGGATTGCTGCAAGAAAGAAGAAAGCTGCTGTGAACACAGCGAAAAGTCCGACTGCTGCAAGGATAAGGAAAACTCTGATGACGACAGTAAAAATGAAAAAAGCTGTTGTCATAATGAACAGAATGAATCATCAGTTCCCGACTGCTGCAAAAACGGGGAAAGCTCAGATGTTCCCGATTGCTGCGGAGGTTAATATAGAAATTATTTAAACGGAGAAAGGAAAATTATTATGAATAAAAGAATTACTGCGGCAGTATTAGCCGCTGCACTCACATTATCTGTCACAGCATTTACAGGTTGTAATGACAGCAAGGATAACGGCTCCTCGAAAGCCGCAGAAAACAGCGCTTCGGCAAGTAATGCTTCGACCGATAATAGTTCACAGTCAGAAGGAGCATTGGAAAAGACAAGCTTCAATTTAGGACACCTCAATTCAACGGCTCATCTTCTGGGTTTTGTTGCAAAGGAGGAGGGATACTTCAAAGAGGAAGGTCTTGACGTCACACTCACTCTGTTCTCATCTGCTTCGGAGCTTGCAACAGGTCTTGAAACCGATAAGCTTGATGTCGCCTTTATCGGTTCAGTTCCGTCAATTACTTTCCAGAGCAAGGGACACGACCTGACGATCTTCGGCGGCGCAATGACAAACGGACACGGCTATGTTATCAAGCCTCAGTTTGTAAAGGGTCTTGACAAATGGGATGTAAGTATCCTCAAAGGCAGAAATGTTGCATCTGTAAAGAACAGCGTACAGGACGCCGAACTCCAGATACTTCTTAAAGACAAGGGCATCGGAATAGGTGAGGGTGAAGATAAAGTAAATATCGTTTATTTCGACAGCCAGAAGGATGCTTATAATGCTCTCCAGAATGACAGTATTGATGCGGTTTCTGCATATTCCCCATACACTTCTCTTGCTGAAAGTCAGGGGTATAAGATAGTATACCGCTGCTCGGAGGAAAAGCTCCTCGAAAATCAGCCCTGCTGCCGTCAGGTCGCTTCAACAGCGGCACTGAGCAAATATCCTAATTCCTACAAGGCATTTGAAAGAGCGCTTATCAAGGCATATAAGTTCACACAGGAAAATCAGGATCAGACCATAAAGGATGTAAAGAAATACATTGATATAGAAGAAGATCTTATAAAGACAGAGCTTTACGGCGGTTACGGTACGTCCGTTCCCGATCCGGACAAGCAGGGTACAGTCGCCCTCAAGAAATCAATTGTAGAGCTTGGATATACAGAGGATTACGACATTGACAAGCTTTATAATACGGATATTTATAAGAGTGCGCTTGAAAGCATTATCAAGGAAAGCCCTGATGATAAAGTATATACCGAACTCAAAAAGCACTTTGACGAGTTTGAATAAAAAATAATGTGTTTCCGATAGTCCGGGGATTGTTTAGCAAAAACTGAAGTCGGCGTTTTCGGGGGTTCCAGGGGGGACTTTTTCGCAAAAGTCCCCCTGGCAGAGGGAAAGAAGAGATGATGATAAATGAACAAGATAGAGATAAAAAATCTGACAGTTGATTATACAGAAAAGAAAAAGAGTTTTACTGCTTTGAAAAATGTCAGCTTTTCCATTGAGGAGGGCGAGTTTGTAAGTATTATAGGCTCCAGCGGCTGCGGCAAAAGCACACTGCTGAGTATACTTGAGGGTATAAACACCGCTACGGAGGGCGAGATACTGATAAACGGAGAGCCTGTCACAGGTACAGGTCCCGACAGGGGAGTTGTGTTCCAGCACTATTCACTGTTCCCGTGGATGACCGCAAGAAGAAATGTTGCTTTCGGTATAAAGCAGGTCAATAAAACAGCAAGCAGAGCCGAGCGCTATCAGCTTGCGGATAAATTTCTTGATAAGGTCGGACTGGAGCAGTTCAAAAATAAATATCCGTCTCAGCTTTCCGGCGGAATGCAGCAGCGTGTTGCAATAGCAAGAGCGCTTGCAATGGATACGGATATACTGCTTATGGATGAGCCGTTCGGCGCAATAGATGCCAAAAACAGGACAATATTACAGGAGCTGCTGCTTGAATTATGGGAAAATGCCACTCCGAGAAAAACGGTCGTATTCGTCACCCATGATATTGACGAGGCAATTCTTCTGTCCGACAAGATAGTAATGATGACGGCTAATCCCGGACGTGTCTACCGTGAAATAAAAGTGCCGTTTGAACGTCCGAGAAACCGCAGCAAGCTTGTGCAGACAGGCGAATACACTAAATTCAGAAATGAGCTTCTGTCATTGTTCTACAGCGACATTGTAAGCAGGATAGGCGGCGAGGAGGTCGTGCTTTGATGAATATACAAACAAAGGCTATTGCCGCACCGGCAATATACAGTGAAGAAATAAAAGAACCATCAAAAATAAAAACAGAATTTTTCCGCAGATATTTCAGAGTTGTTCATATGCTGTTTGCTGTTCTGCTGCTGATACAGCTTTTGCCCGATCAGCTTGCCACAGAAACTTACGCTTCTTATTCAATATGGTTTGCAGCCGGAGTTGAGGCGCTCACATTGATCGCTTCGGCATTGATCAAAAAGCCTGCAGCACTGAATCTATTTGTAGATATTGTTGCATTTATTTACGGGCTTCTGATCGCATGGACGCTTGCTACGGCAAAATTCAATATCCTGAAAGCGGCGTTGTTTCCCCCTCCGGGAAAGGTTTTCTGGCAGTTTACAGGCGATTTTGACAAGATACTTACCAATATTCAAAGCTCAGTCGGGATAATACTTCAGGGCTATCTTATGGCTATAGCTGTTGCAATACCTCTTGGCCTGTTTTTAGGCTGGAGCGCAAGGCTTGGCAGCGCAGCTGCATACATATCAAAATTCCTGGGGGCGATACCGCCTATTGTATACATACCCTACGGAATAGCGCTTCTGCCGACCTTCCGGAGTGTATCGGTATTCGTTATTTTTCTTGCGACCTTCTGGCCGGTTCTTGGCGGTACAATGAGCGGCGTTATGAATGTAGATAAGAAAACCATAGATTCCGCAAAGGTGCTTAATGTCGGAAAATTCACCATGCTGTTTTCGGTCATTCTTCCGGCTTCTTTGCAGAATATTTTTATCGGCTGCAATCAGGGACTGACAGTTTCCTTTGTTCTGCTTACTTCCGCCGAAATGATCGGCGCACAAAGCGGTCTTGGATATTACATAAAGAATTATTCCGATTTCGGTGATTATACAAGAACTATAGTCGGTCTTATCGTTGTAGGTATCGTGATAGTTGCGATATCGTTCCTGTTCAACAGGATACAGAAATTCCTGCTTCGCTGGAAGCAGTGACGGAGGGACAGAAATGAAAGAAATAATCTGGCACGGCAGAGGGGGACAGGGAGCCTTCACCGCCGCAAGACTATTGGGAGAAGCATATTCCCGCAGTGAAAATACCTTTGTTCTTGCTTTTCCGTCCTTCGGTCCGGAGCGCAGAGGCGCGCCGATCAGAGCCTTTACAAAGCTTGATAAAAAGCCGATCGGCAACCGCAGCGAAATAACAAAGGCTGATTACAGCATTTTTCTTGACGATACGCTTTTCAGTGAGCAGGCATTTGACGAACTCAAGCCTGACGGAAAGATAATTCTCAATACAAAAAAGAAAAATGATGACGAAAGAGTCATCACGATTGACGGCGACAGTATTGCGGAAAAACATCTTGGTCTGCCGATCACGAATACGATACTTTTAGGCGCGCTGGCGGCTGTTTCAGGCTATGTATCTCTTGATAATATCATTGAAGCGGTCAGACAGACAATGCCGCCCAGACTTCATGAAAAAAATATAGCCGCCGTAAGGGCAGCCTATGAGGAGGCAGTAAAATGAAGCCATATCTCAGAGAAAAAATACCGTCAGGCTTTGATGAAATACCTGATACCACCTCCTATGAGGCAGGTTATTTAGTGACAAAAAATGCAGGCTGGCGGAATGTCAGACCTGTAATAGACACTGAAAAATGTGTCGGTTGTCTGAATTGTTATCTTTACTGTCCGGACGGAGTTATTTCCAGAAAGGACGGCAAAGTTCAGATAGATTATGATTTTTGCAAGGGCTGCGGGATCTGTAAAAGGATTTGCTGCGTCGGTGCAATAAGAATGGAGGCGGAAAAATAATGGCAAGACAGTTTTTATCCGGAAATGAAGCCTTTGCCTATGGTGTGCGTCTTGCAAGACCGCAGGTGATATCCGCCTATCCAATCACTCCGCAGACGATAGTTGTGGAAAAGCTTTCCGAGTTTGTGGAAGACGGCAGTTTAAAGTCTGAATTTATCCATGTAGAAAGCGAACATTCTGCTCTTTCATGCGCAATGGGAGCCTCCTCAGTCGGCGCAAGGGCATTTACGGCTACTTCATCACAGGGGCTTTTATATATGGCGGAATGTCTGCCGTATGCCGCAGGAGGAAGGTTCCCGATCGTTATGATGAATGCAAACCGTTCAACGGCTCTGCCGTGGAATATATACGGCGACCAGAGGGATTCCTTATCCCAGCTTGACAGCGGATGGATACAAGCCTATGCGGAAAATGCTCAGGAGGCGCTTGACCTTGCTCTTATGAGCTTTTACATAGCCGAGCATAAGCAGGTCAGCACACCGTTTATGGCAAATCTTGACGGCTTTGTTCTCACTCACACTTATGAAGTAGTTGACGTTCCGACAGCGGAGCAGGCAGATGAATTTTTGCCCACGTTTGAAACTGAGAACAAGATGTCGCTTACAAAGCCGAAAAACCTCGGCTTTTCCGCAGGACCCGATACGAATACATTTTTCAAGTACAAGGAGCATACGGGACTGCTGAATGTCAAGAAAGCTGTGACCGAAGCGGAAAGCAGATTTGAAAGCATTTTCGGAAGGCATTATTCAGGTCTTACCGAAAACTATAGAACAGATGATGCGGACTATATACTTATCACCCTCGGCAGTATTTCCGGTCTTGTCCGTGAAATAGTGGACAAGCTCAGAGAGCAGGGGGAAAAAGCTGGTCTGCTGAGAATAAGATATATGCGTCCCTTTCCGAATGAGGAGATAGCAAAGGCTGTAAAAAATGCAAAAGCTGTAGGTGTTCTGGAAAAGGATATTTCCTTCGGAAACGAGGGTACAGTCTATACGAATGTCAATTCTGCTCTTCAAAAAGCAAGTATAAGCATACCGACATCAGATTATATCGGCGGTCTTGGAGGAAGGAATATCTCTCCCGGTGAGATCGAAAACATATTTGAAGAACTGAAACAGGAAAAATCAGCCGTTAAGTTTCTGGGAATTGAGGTGAGATAAATGGCGCTTACTGCAAAAACACTTGATGAAACTGAATATTTCTACGGTCATAAAGCCTGTGCAGGCTGCGGCGGAAGTCTTGCCGTAAGGATCGCATTAAAGGTCTTAGGCGAAAATGCAATAGCTGTTTTGCCGGCAGGCTGTATGTCCGCGGTAGGCTTCAATTTTCCGCAGCTCTGCTTCGGAAATAATGCGATAATCTCCACCTTTGCCGGAACAGCGTCTATGCTGACCGGGGTACAGGCAGGACTGAAAGCACAGGGAATAACGGATTTTCATGCGGTAGGCTTTGCCGGCGACGGCGGTACGGCAGATATAGGCTTGCAGGCTCTTTCCGGAGCGATAGACAGAAATGACGATATACTTTATATCTGCTACGACAATGAAGCCTATATGAATACAGGCATACAGAAAAGCTCGCTGACGCCGTTCGGAGCAAAAACGACTACAACACCGGCAGGAAAAAACATACACGGCAATCTCAGACAGAAAAAGAATATGTTTGAGATAGCAGCCGCTCACGATATTCCTTATGCGGCAACCGCAAGCGTGGGTTATCTTAATGACTTCATACGAAAGGTAGAAAAAGCCAAAAGCATTAAGGGCACGAAATATATCCATATACTTGCCCCATGTCCCACGGGCTGGGGAGTAAAGACTGATGAAACAGTCGAAATAGCCAAGGAGGTAGTTGACTGCGGCTTATGGTACCTTGCCGAATATGAAAACGGCAGCTTTACACTAAACCACGAGCCGAAGGAATTTTCGGACGTTTCGGAATATCTCAGAAAGCAGAGCCGTTTCAGACATCTGACAGATGAGGATATAGAGATAATTAAACAGTCCCGTGATAAGAAATGGGAATATATACATAAGAATTTTAAGTAAAAAAGTGAAAAGGAGAAATAACAATGAGCAGAGATATAAACAATAAATTCTGGGATGAGGAGCTTGAGACCCTCCCCCGTGAGGAACTTGAAAAAAGACAGCTTGCAGATCTTCAGGAGATCGTTAAATTCGCTTACGATAATGCGCCCTATTACAAGCGTTCCTTTGATGAAGCAGGAGTAAAGCCGGAGGATATCAAGACACTCAAGGATATTCGGAAATTTCCATTTATCAATAAGACTACGCAAAGAGATACTCAGGGAGTAGGTTCATTCCTCGGTGAGCTTGCAGCAGTACCGGAGGAAGATGTTGTATTTATTTCCACATCATCAGGCTCGACCGGTGTGCCGACCATGAGTCCGTTTACCAAAAAGGATTTTGATGAATTTCAGGATACCGAAAGCCGCTGGTTCTGGCAGATCGGTATGCGCCCGAATGACCGATATGTTCATGCACTGAATTTCTCACTGTATGTAGGCGGTCCTGATGTGATCGGCGCTCAGAACCTCGGCGCACTGTGCATATGGGGAGGTACTCTTCCGAGTGAAAGACTGCTGTTTGTCCTAAAGACCTATCAGCCGACCGTTATCTGGACATCTCCGTCATATGCATGGCAGCTCGGTGAAAAGGCTCTGAAAAGCGGTATCGACCCCAAAAAAGACCTTAATATCAAGAAGATCATTGTAGCCGGTGAGCTGGGCGGTTCTATTGAAGCCACAAGAAAGGCTATCGAGGATATCTGGGGCGCAGAGGTTTACGACTTCTACGGACTGTCCGATATATTCGGAGCCTGCGCCGCAATGTGCGAAGCCAAGGACGGACTACATATTGCAGAAAACCATATTCTTGTTGAAACTGTTGATATCCACACAGGAGAGGTACTTGAACCCGGTCAGGTAGGCGAACTGGTATTTACTACTCTTAGAAAACACGCGCGTCCTCTTATCCGTTTCCGCACAGGCGATATCGGACGCATTGATACAACAAAATGCTCATGCGGAAGAACTCACGGAAGAATACATATTCTCGGCAGAAAGGACGATATGTTTATTGTTTCGGCTGTCAATGTTTTCCCGAGCGATATTGAAGCTGTTGTCCGTGAGCATAAGGGTATCACAGGAGAATATCTTATCCGCATTTTTGAAAAGGACTTTACAAACAAGTATGCAGTTGAGATAGAAAAGTCTGCCGATAATCCGAAATCCGATGATGAGGTAGCAGCAGAGGTCACGGCAGCGCTCAAGGCTCGTATCGGCGTCAAGCCTGCAAGGGTCGTTGTCCATCCGGACGGAGGACTGGATACACGCTCCGAGCACAAATCAAAAAGAGTTATTGATGAAAGAAATCTTGACTATAATATCTGATTAATGTACAATTATCATGTACAGCAAAAAAGCGGTGCAAAAAACCGATGCACCGCTTATTGCTATGTTAAGGAGGATCATTATGCCGACACTTTCTAAAAGAACAGAAGGCTTTACAGATTCAGTTATAAGACGAATGACGCGCATTTCCAATCAATACGGCGCTGTCAATCTTTCTCAGGGTTTCCCTGATTTTGAACCGCCGCGCGGGCTGCTTGACAGACTTGCAGAGGTGACAAGGGAAGATTTCCACCAGTATTCTATAACCTGGGGCGCACAGAATTTCCGTGAGGCTCTTGCAGAAAAACAATCAAGGCTTATGGGCAGAACGATAGACCCGAACGGTGAGATAGTCGTTACATGCGGCAGTACCGAAGCTATGATGGCTGCGATGATGACAGTGACAAATCCCGGTGACAAGGTGATAGTATTCTCGCCATTCTATGAGAATTACGGCGCGGATACCATTCTTTCAGGCGCCGAGCCTATCTATGTACCGCTTTATCCGCCGGAGTTCAATTTCAGCATTGATGAGCTGGAGGCGGCTTTTAAACAGAAGCCGAAGGTCCTGATACTCTGCAACCCGTCAAATCCCTGCGGAAAGGTATTCAGCTATGAGGAGCTTAAAATAATAGCCGATCTTGCGGAGAAATACGATACCTTCGTTATTACGGACGAGGTATATGAGCATATAGTCTATGCGCCGTATAAGCACATCTATTTTGCGTCACTTCCGGGTATGTGGGAAAGGACTGTTTCATGCTCCTCTCTTTCAAAGACTTATTCCATCACCGGCTGGAGATTAGGATATATTATTGCTCCGCCGGAAATCATTGATACTGCAAAAAAGGTGCATGATTTTCTTACAGTCGGAGCAGCCGCGCCATTGCAGGAGGCTGCGGTCACAGGACTTCGTTTCGGTGATGATTATTATAAGGATCTGCAAAAAAAATACACCGAAAAGCGAGATCTGTTCCTGAAAGGTCTTGATGATATCGGCATCGTTCATACCGTACCGCAGGGAGCTTATTACATTCTTCTTGATATCTCAGAGTTCGGATATGAAAGCGATCTGGAATTTTGTGAAGTTCTTGCAAGGGAAGTCGGAGTTGGCGCAGTGCCGGGTTCAAGCTTTTTCCGGGAAGATGTCAACCATCTTATAAGACTGCATTTTGCAAAGAAAAATGAAACACTGTATGAAGCTCTGAACCGGTTGGAGCATATCAGAAAGAAAATTGTTAAACGCTAATAAAATTGACCTCGTACTGTAAGTATACAGTTCGGGGTCATTTTGGTGTCAGTGAAAAAATTGTGAGGGCTATTGCGAAGGCACCATGATTATATTATAATAATTCTTGGATATATTCCCCCGAACGCCGACATTTAAATCGAGGTGTCGTGCCATGTTGAGACAGTGGTATTGATGTCAGCGCCGGCGTGCCGCCGGTGTCAATTCGCGTAGTTGCTCGTTACACTCGCTCTGAATGAGTGTGTCCTCATTTCTCGCCGCGCGGTCAGTTAATTAATTTACGCTGAGGAGTAGCGACCGGAGGGTAGCGGATACGTGAAATGAGTGCGCAGGCACTGCGCCGGACATTATGAGCGAGTACAGTGAACAGCATGATGAGTGGCACTGACGACTGTGGGAACATATCAACCGATTTTTACGGAGAGTTAAGTGTCCGATTTGGATGTTGGTATGTTGTGGCTGTGGTTTGGATGTTTTAAATCATTGTTGATTCTTTGTTTGACAAGGAGAGAAATAATATGATAATAGATTACATTCTTTCGGGTTGTGATTCTCGTTTCGAAGAGCTTAATTGTGGGCACTGTGTTGATTGTTCGTACGGGGATTATTGTCCACACAATTGTGAAAAATGCTTGGATTATATACACAATCCAAGTCATGCGCCAGACGGAGCTCCAGAAAGAAAATATGATTGTGCTCATATGGCCGATTTCTATACATGCAAATATGCTTGCAGATATACCTCAGAGATAATCTATGCTCTGAGGCGTTTCAGAGATCTTATAAATAGGGAGCATATCAAGGTAAAAAAACGCTTCTGTCATAATATCATAAAGCAGAAAAACCACACCATTCAATGCCGTCATCAATATAAAAAGGATGACGGCAATTTTGTTTTTCCTC
>Ga0326512_10003691_pt1 | contig 11184 bp, 6 predicted proteins | sample 1_2617_0518_D_FD_203652 | JGI IMG/M metagenome (GOLD analysis project Ga0326512, IMG submission 203652) | Bovine rumen microbial communities from UC Davis, California, United States - 1_2617_0518 | ecosystem: Host-associated > Mammals > Digestive system > Stomach > Rumen | place: USA: California...
AAGTTTGATTTGAACATATCTGAATGATATTCCATTACTTGTCCTTGTATCGTATATTGAAGGTAGTTTCACACTCTTTGTCAAGTAGATATACCTGCCTTGAATATCCTGATATTTTGAACTATTAACATTAGGAACTTCATAGCCAGAATAGCCAGAATATAATCCTATACCAAATTTATCACAGTTAGAATCAATAATAAACCAAGGGTCGGAAGAATTGAATACAAGTCCTAATTTACCGTTTGTCAACTCTTCAGTTCCTGTTGCATCTATAGACTCTCCTTCAATTAATACCCTTGCATTATTTCCAATAGTTAATGTTGCTGAACCGTCTACTGCAATATAGGTACAGTTACTTGACAATATACCACTTGTAATTGTATCCTTGAAAGTATTTACACCTCTAAGATAAAAATTACTGATAACATTTGGCTGAACAATAGGAACCAAGTTATATGAGAAATTACTAACTCTTGTTAATACATCACCCTTTTTCAACAATATTGGACTATTAGGAACAAAGTCTATCTCATTTCCGTTATAACTAATCTTAGGATTTGATGGCGCTGTTGAATACTCTTCAATAAAGTAATATCCTTCTTCCGAACTTGTGATTGTTCTGTTAACGTTGGTCATTATTGAAATCATTTCTGAGTGTTTGGTTCCAATCTCATATGATGTTGAAATTTGCTTATTGGTATGTCTCAGACCACTTACTAATCCGTTTATTGCTTGTGTCACTCTGTTCAGTTTTATAACCTTGGAACGTATCTGACCGTAAGTCTGAGTCTCGTCCATCAGGATTGAACCATCTTCAATATCAATACCACCCGATTTCGTATTAACGTCAAAGCATTCCTTTACTCCGTCACTATTTGAAATAATCGGAATATTCTTGTTTCCCTTTATCCAACTGAATTGAACAAAATATTTGCTTGCCAATTCTCTTCCAACCTCTGTAAGTGATACTGAAAGGTTTTCTTCATCATATACGAATACTTCGTCAAAGGTGTATCTTGTTACAATATTATTTCTTTCACTTCCAAAAGTACCACTAAAACCTGTCTGTGTCTTTATATACTCAGTATAAGCCTCATCTGTTGAATAGTTGCCTCTTTCACTCAGATAGGAAACATCTTGGTTATTAACCAAATAGGTACAGTCAGCAAAGAAAATGGTATTTTCAGTATATGAAGTATTAATTAATTGCCCTTTAAATAGAGAGTAATGAAGACCACCTGTTAGTCTGTTTCCCAAAACAACACAATACCAATACCCTCCAAACATTTCAGAAGATGGTTTGTAATCTCTCACATCAACTACACCATAATAGTTCTTCCAACCTGAACTATTATTAACGTCTCTCTCTGAATTGAAGTTTGCCTTGTGTGAGTATGTTGAACCATTATTTCTTCTGAAATATCCTTTTACTGTAAGGTTGATATAACATCCGCTCTTTCCGTTGTTTGTAATATAGTCAATTACGGTATTGCCGTCATCACCAATCCAATATACATTAGTATCTTCAAAATCTATCTCAAAATAACCTCTCAATACTATCGCAGAAAAACTTGTATAGGATGAATGGTTTCCTGCCATATCATATGCCTTTTTTGCTGTCTTGTAAGGCTTTTCAGGACTTCCGTCCCCATAAGTGTCTGAACCGTAATAACTGTCTGCCCATACTGTAATTGTATCATTTTTGGGTTTATTTACCATTTCTGGAAAGTTATAAGCCACACTTGGGTTTGTTATGTTAAATCTAATCGGTATATATTTCATAATCTGTGAATTAAATTATATTGTCATTTTCGTCAAGTCTGTAAACTTTGAAATAATGTTTGTCGTGTACGTCATACTCAACTCTTACTTTCAAGTAGACCTTACTTCTGCGTATATAAGGATGGAGCCATTCTGATTTTTCGTAGACTTCATATTCCATATCGAATACTCCTTCAATCTTTTCCCAAAGTTGATAAAGTCCGTCTTTTGTCTTTTCTTCAATATGAGGAAGTGCGCTAAGACCATTATCACCAAATAAAAAGTTTGATACTGCTTGCGGTTGGTCATCCATATATCCTGTACATATTGTCTTTCCTTCCTCAAAGAAACTTGGAGCCTCATTAAGAACGCTCGTATCTGTCACTATATCTTCGTAGGTATATACAATTTCATCCATTTTCATTTATTTTATCTATTATTCTACTATAAATATTAATAATGGTCGAAAATTTTTCTATATCTCCGACCATTATTTTTGCAATTAATTACACTTGTTTTGTGAACACGAAAGCCTTTGCACTTCCGTCAAGACTCGTAGGGTCTATATTGAGTTGAACCAAGTCACCTTGACTGATAAGAATTCCACCTGTGGTTGATGATGTTATTCTTGTCGTAACTCCACCTCTTGTCAAATCGACATAACTTATTCCTATAAGTTGGAAGTCAGTAATAGTCGTTGAGTCTGGGAAATACAATAATTCTTCATCAAAGTTGGTAAAGTTTACTGTTACAGACTCGTCAATATTTATTGTACCTCCACCACCGCTTCCAAGTTCAGTCCAAGTGACAGTTCCTTCAAAGTTATAATAGGCATCCCAATTGGTATCGCTACAGTCAATTTCCTGACTCTTCTTCAATCCTTCGGGACAAGACTTTATCAAGGTTATCTTGAAGTCGTTCCAAGGGTTTGTATTTGATGCACTTACAGTCTTCTTTACATAAGCGAAATAGTTTACTCTCTCAACATAAAGGTCGGGTAATCTGTATGAATATTCAGAATTGTATACTCTCTTTGAAATTGAATATACGTTAGGAATCTCGAACTTGTCACCCTTGAACATATTTGAGGTTATGTTGGTTCTGATGTCCTTCAATACTATCTTATCCAAGTCATCATTCTCGCCATAAGTTCCCAAATCCTTTATCATGCTGTTCTGTTCCTCGTTGTTCTTGGTTTCCTCAACAACGTCCTTGTCTACTGATTCTTGAACCAATACGAATGTCTCGTTTGTTGAATCCCATACGTATAAGTTGTATGTGAATGGGTCGCTGACAGACTCTCGTTCATTTCTGATGTAGTATGAGTAGTTCTCGTTCTTTTCAGTAACCAACTGTTCAAGTTTTGCTATCTGCTGATTTGATGGAGTCTCTATATTGAAATAGAAGTTTGTCTGTTCGTACCCTACTTTCTTCCAAGTCCAGTCACAAGCAAAAGGATAGTCGGAACCAATCTCATGATAGTTGTTGAGGCTTGATGAATAGATACCGTTAAGGTTAGGTGCAATATCAGTCGTACCGTCATTATTTACAAGCCACAAGTTTATTACGTATTGTAACGTTCCGTCCCACAAGTATCTGTATACGTTTATGCAAGGAGCCTTATACATACCCGAAGTAGTATCGGAATCATTTGTTACTATATATAGCACGTCACGATATACGTTTTCTCCGTTCTCTTGGTCGTGGAAAGTAAACTTGTATTGGTTTTGTGTAAGCAATCTTGAATTATTTTCAAGGTCTGTCTTTACAACTGAAATTAATTTCCATTCTCCTTCCTTGTATGAGTCACACAATCCCAAGTCGAATACTCCGCTACCACCTCCACCTGAAGGGTCAAGATTCGCTATCTGCTGCTGCAATACTGATACGTCTATTTTAAGTTGGTCTATATCATCCTCATAATCGCCAATATGGTCAAGACCGTAAGGCTTTCCGTAGATATTGTTCCATTCCACATTAAGGTTTGGATTCAGCATCTGTGAATAGATGTTTCTCGAAGTCTCATTCTTGATAACATCTGTGTTGTTCAAATTGTAATTCATCTTTTCTCAACTAAATTTAATGTCGTTATTCCTGTACGGTAGTCTATTGTTTCTCCGTCAATTATGAAATTAATGTCTCCGTATATCTTTTCATTTCTGAATTTAGTCCAAGGATTGAACAGTCCGAATAATGCTTGTGATAATTTCTTTCTCGGACAAGAATATTGGATTATTCTTTTTCTTATTGCAAATTCCTCAAAGTTTCCTGTAATTCCCAAATCTTCGTCATATACGGAATTGAGAAGATAAAGACCTCCGTCTATATATGCATATACTGTATTGTATGCAGCCTTCTTGTTGTTGTATGAATAAATCTTGAAGTCTGATATGTCGTAGTCTTCAACATATGAACGGTCGATGACTTCCTCGTAATCATCATTATCGTCATCATCAGTCTTCTCCGATTTTAGTGAAGGCTGTATCTGAATATTCAAATCCTTTATGAAATATGCCTGTGCAAGTTTCGTGTCTGTATTTCCGTCATATCCTGGATTTGCGAAATCGATAAAGGATACCGTAAGTTTTGAAGGGTCGTTTACATCAGTCTCTGATACGATTAACGGAATAATGAAACCCTTTGAGTCAAGTCCCATATCATATTCTACAGTATTCGTAACATTATATGACTTTCCATACATATCCGAAGTTGATTCTTCGACATCCAAAGGAATTCTTATGAATCTGTCATATTCCATACTGGTTATCTCAGCCAAAGTCTTCCATCCTCTTGAAGTGTAATAGTAGTCTCCGTAACAAATTTCAAGTGGTACTGTGAATGCTGTTGAAGGTACTGAATATTGGTGTTTAGGTGACTGTGGAATATAGTTCTTTTCTTCTGAGAACTCTATATTGAAGTCAACAACCAAGAATGAATTTGAAGGAATCACATAATCTTTGTCGATAACGTCTATCGTAAGAAGTCTCGCTCCGTCAAATTCTCTGTTTCTTGAAGGTATTATCTTTATAGTTTCAGAATTGTCATCCTTTGATAATACTGAAGGTATCCTTGAAGTAATGCTTCCTTCCTCATACTGTATTGAAGAAGACTTTGCTATATATCCTATAGCCTCATCATTTTCAATATTCTCCTGTGGATTTGCCGAAGGATTTAATTCGTAGAAAGTTCTGAAATATTCTTCTGCTGATTCTGCTGTCTGTACTCCGTCATTATGGCTTCTTATAATTCCGTTTACATATTGTGACTTGATAACTTCCTCTTCCCATAATATTGCATACTGTGTTGGATTAATATATATGCTGTCAGTTCCTTTATAGGTATGCTTCGGAACAACGCTTTTTCCTACCTTGAATATCTTATCAGTAGTATTTTCCATATCGTTGGTATTGACACCTATCTTTATCTCACTATATGGACTTGCAATACTTACTGTAGTGGAATCATCAGCACTTCCCTCATACTCAATAACTTCAAACAGATTGGCTATTTCCCCTGTATCTGACAAATGGGTATCAAGCACCATATATTTTGAATCTACATTAAGATGCTCGTAGTCAATAAAATACAGATTTCTTCCTTTTGCTATCGCCGTAAGTCCTAAGTATGATACGATATTTTCAAAGACATCTTTTGACATACTCCAAGTCTTATTGCTGTCCTTATACCAAGTCTTGTCGCTTACGGTAAGATTACCCAACGATATGTAATTATCGAATTCAGTATCACTTAATTCTTGGACTTCACTTTCATCAACTACTGCTCCTGCAATAAAAGTACCTTCAGGAGAGACATTACCAAAAAAAGTCTGAGATACAGTATCGTACATTCCGACTTCTCCATTTGACTGCTGTATGCAAGGTATGAAATTTCTTTCCAATACATTTCCTTCAGAAGGATAATAATTGTATATCTGAAAATATTTGCAGTCTGTATTCGGAGTTGAATTGATAATTGTTGTCCTGTCCTTTGCACCAAACAACAATAACGTATCTTGGAATGAATATTGCTGTACTTCATTATGGGCTATAGAGCCATTATCTATAGTGTAATGAGTCGCATAAAAGAAATTGGTTTCGTAGTCTCCAATTTTCTGCTTTCCTGTTATGAACTGTGCGTCAAGATATTCGAAATTATTATCATCAACCATAACGGACAATTCCTTGAAATCAGTAAAGGTATCCTCAGACAGACGTGTCCTGTCGTAGTAATCACGATATATAGGCTCCAAATTCTGATGGTCAAATCCTATATTTTCAACAACATATTCATTTCGATTTTTATCCCATCCATTATTAATCATTCCGCTGACACCAGCACTTCTGTATATTGAACGTTGTCTGTAATAGAAAGGTGCTTCAGTAAGAAATTGTTTTTCATATCTGCGCATAAAATCCCATCCTCTCCATCCTACATAATTGTGATATTCTAAATCTCTTGGGTCAAGTTTCTTTCTGAAAATTCCTCCACTAAATATAGACTTACCATCCTTTATTCCGTAAAAGTAGTCAGACTCATCATTAAAGGTTGCCAAACTTTGACTGATATAACGGTAATCTGCTCTGAATGAACCTTTTATACCCGAATACAAATATGGAGAATAACCTGTGTCAATATATGCCTTTCCATCTGTCCTTATATATTCAAGTCTTGTATATCCGTTCGGAAGTTCACCTTTGCTCTTTATTTTTCCCGACTTGAATGTAAGAGGAAAAAATATATTGTCAAATCTCTGCTTCAATATTCCATCCAAAAGGCTCTTGAATGACTTAGCCTCACATTCTATATTTCCCTTTTCCTTATAAGGTTCATACTGCATTACCGCTAATGAGTCCACGCATTCCAATTCAAGTTCATTCTTGCTGTATGCATAATCTTGTGAATATACATTTGGAGTAAGATAACCCTGCCATTCAATATTTCCGTCCTTGTATAAGGTTGCCCTTACGTCATTACTTCTGATTGAAAACAAATCATCATATAATCTGTCGTTTATTACCCTTACAATCATATTGCTATACTTAGCACACTTGTATATGTCAGAATCATCACCTTTGTAATTTACAGTTACTGGTTCTTCAAATGCAAGAGTAATGAACTTGGTATTGTATTGGGTGATGTTTATCATATCGAAATAATTTTCGTCACCCTCAAAAGTAATCGTCTGATTGTCTTCATGTGCAATTACCGTGAATATTGTTCCGTCTTGCTGTAAAATCTGTATATCACTTGAATATTCAGATAATTCTACATAATCCAAGTCAGGTAATGCAAATACATATTCGTCTTTTCTGTTCAGACTGAATGTAATCTTGTTATTTATCGTTACAGAATGAGGTGAGAATGTTCTTTTCTCACTCTCAACCTCTGTTCTGAACTCTACGGTATAAAGATTATCTTGAAGATTTCTAAAGTTGCCTATATAAATCATTTTGCTGTTTATTTTAAGGCTGTTTTAGCCGTTATTATATCTCTGCGGTACAAGATACCACAAACATTATTTTAGTCCCTAATTTGGACATTTCTGTAAGCGAGAGACTATTTTATCTTTCTCATTTGACTGTTATGGTTCTTTAATGTACCTTCCATAACATTACCTTTGATTTTGAACGTAACGTCTCCGCTTGATAATGATGATACACCAATTCCTCTGTCAAGGAGATTGAAAAGGTTTCTCTGCTGTCCCTTGTTCAATATCATTTCTCCGTTTGATACTGATATAGGTATCTGGTCTGAGAATGAAGAGCCTATTCCTTGGACTATACCGCCGTGTGCGTATTTCTTTCTCGTCATTCCCATAATGGTTGCTGCTATTGATGCGGATGCTCCTATCGCAGTTGCTATCGCTGTAAGGTTTGCAGGAAACGGAAGTTCTGATGCCTTCTCCACGTTATTTGCAGCCATCAGTCCAATAATCTTGGCGATAGCCTCTCCTACGACTCCAATCATTTGAGTAAATCCTCCTATCATATTAAAGGCACTTGCAGCCGACTTATTTCCTGCTTCGGCAAAGGCATTTGATAATGTTCCGAATGCGTTTGCCAAATGATATGCTGCGTCTGCCAATTCTTCCCATTTTCTTTTTTTCTCATCAAGTTCTTTATTATCAACTAATTTATTATGCGTATCAATTGATTTTTCTCGCAGATGACCAAGTTTATTTTGATTATCGTTGGAGTCGTTTGTATTTTGTTTCTTCTCTGCTTGAAGGTCGGCGATATCTTTTTTCATTTTGGTTATCTTTTCTTCAAGCAACTCAATTGTCTTTAGGATGGTTTCGTCTCCTGTATTTTGATACGCCTTGACCGCTTCGTCATATTTATTTTGAAGTTCCGTCAAAGCGTTCAACGCTTCATCAATAGCATTTCCACGTTCGTCTAATTGTTGCTGCCTGTTGGCTAAGTCTTCTGTAAGACTCTTGTAATATGAATTTAAAAATTCCAAAAAATCCCTCTCTGTAGCCCCAGGATTAGACTTCATGAAAAGAGATTTCAGCATATTATCTTCAGTTTGAAAGGAACTGACGAATCTTGGTGCTTCCTTTGATACGTCATAACTGCTTACATCATGTTTAAGTTCTATAAAATACTGCCCAATAGACTTGAAAACTTCTTCTCCATATTCATTCAATATAGCCTTCCAAGCATCCGCGTCCATATTAAAAAGCATATTATTTTTTCTTTTGGTGCTATAGAACGCTTTTCCAAGATTTCGCATTATTTCGTCATGCTCAACTATTTCACCCTTGTCAGTTGAAAGGTCAAGTTTGCCAAGGTCGATATTCTTGTCAGTTTTCAGACGATTTGCCAACTGTTTACCAGCCAGTCTTTCAAATTCCCTTGTTTTCTCTTCATTATCAACACCTTTTATAAGCGTTCCAAGAAAAGTACTCTTAGGGTCTTTGTCACGGTATGCATCCTCAATCATCTTCAGCCTTATGACAGTTGCACGTTTTTCATCACTTTTCTTGAGGTCGCTGTAGTCTGTCTTGCTCTTGGAATTGTAGTCCAGTAATGCTTTGTCTATATCATTCATTTCCATCAGAAGACTTGACATTTGCTTGACATATTCTTTCTGACCATCAGTAAGTTTGTTCCATATATCGGCTGACATAAGTGTTTTGGCCATATTAGACAAGGCTGACTGGAATGAATCTCTGTAATTAGCATCTGTTATTACTCCGCTTTCCTTCTGTTCCTTTAAGGCACTAACAGTACTCTTGAATCTGTCAATAGCATCTTGGAACTCATTTATTGTCTTTTCCTGCTTCTGAACTGTCTTTGTAGTGGCTGTATTAATTTTTGATTCGTCTTTCAAGAGTTTTTGGTCTTGTTTGTCTATCTGTCCTTGACGTTGAGTAAGTCGCCAAATTTCGGTGTCTCTCCCATAATATTCTTTGATTCCCGATTCCTCACCTACGCCTCTTACTTTGGTCGCTCGATACAATTCATATGACGACATACCAGTCAGTCGTTTTATATACTTGTCAAGTTCTTTTCTTTCTCTTTCAGACTCTTGTTTATTAACTCTAAATTTTCTATTTTCATAAAAATCTACAACAATCTCTCCCAAAGTTCCTGATTTTGTACCTAATCCTAGATAGTCTTTGCCTTTTACATATTTGAAACTTCCTTCTTTGCTTATATTCTTATCATAATACAAGAACCCTTTGCTGATTTTATTCAGTTCAGCATCAGTCAAATTATTCAGTCCTGATTTGACTTTGATTGTTTCATAAACGGCTTTCTGCACTTTCTTATTAAGGTCAATTTCTCCTTGAATGAGTTTTTTTTCCTCATCAGATGCCTTTTTAAGTTCTGCCGAATATTTTGCAGCTGCCTCTTTGTCACCTCTCGCTTTTGCGTCTTTATAATTCGTCTGTGCCTCAATTCTTTTCGCCTCCCATTTTTCAATATCAGGTGACATGATAATCTTATACGTACCAAGAGTATCCTTTGCATCATATAATTCTCCTTGGGCATGTACCAAATCTTCTACTTGACTGACAATATTACTCAAACTGAGTGCGTTCAGATTTATAATTGACTCAGCCAATTGGTCTATCGCTGCATTTGCCTGTTCCGACATCTTGTTGAATGAGTCTAATGCATATTCATTCATTTTAAGATGACGGTTAAAAGCCTCAAAGCCGATAGATGCTGCCGTGAATGCAGGAACCAACTTTCCTATAGAGCCTACCAAACCGCCGATACTCTTGCTCATTCCGTTTGCGAAAATATTGGTCGAATTGCCTACTGAACTCTGTTTCTTTTTAAAACTTTCAAGACTTTCCTTTGACTTCTGTAGGTTCTTGTCATATTGTTGTGTGTCGAGCGTTAATCTCGTTACTAAATCTAATGCCATTTCTGATTTGTGATTAATTCTTCATTATTGAAAGATGAAGCCTTGACCTTTCTTTCAGATATCTTGTTAGTCAAATTCTTCATCTTGTTCTTGATTCTCTCCAAGTTCTCTTTTGAATTATCTGCCGTAACCTTTTCCGTTTCCTTATATTTCTCTTTCTCCCAAGGGAATACGACAATATCGGTAGGCTTAATGGTGGTTTTTGAATAAGGCTGAAGACTGCATATGCAACTTGTTCTCAACAGGTCAAGAACATCTTCATTCTTTCTTGATAACATATTGATGTAAGTCTCAACCTCATACCTTTCCATCCTATCTAACACATATTCAGGGTCTAAGCCACCTTTGATAACCAAGAGACTTATGATTTCGCTTGTTTTGAAGTTCTCTTTTTCTTCACTTTTTTTTTATCGTCTTCCTTCAGTCTTGCATATTCACCCGAAAAGTATTCGGTCATTATGTTGATGAATGATGCAAAATCCTCATTACTGACTTCATCCAAAAATGACTCAGTTCCGTCTTCTGAATAGTAAGGCTTGTCGTAGTCATTATTAGCCTTAATCATACAGTAAAAATACAGTCTCCAATCATTAGCATCCTTAATGTCGAAAGGAGCACCTTTGATGTACTCAAATATCATTTCAACTCTCATACTGTTTCTGAGAGTATATTCTTTTTCGTTTATTTTTATGGTCTTATTTAACATATGAAATCTTTTTCTTTACTATAAATATTACAAAATTTCTCAAATCTATCAAGAAATTGGATATTTTTTTCTTTAGGTGAATATTCAAGTCGAATACCTCTGTCGCTTATTTTAAGGGGTAAATTAGACGGTTTCTTTTGTTTTAGGTAGACTTATATATCTTAAAGTAAAATATCGTCTAAAAACAGCCTTAAAATGCGTGAATAAAAAAAGGGAAAGACCTAAGTCAATCCCTATCTTTTTTTACTGAGTAACTGTAACCTTTTTAAGTTCTCCTGTGCCTTCCAACTGTACGCTGAATGTAGCGTTGTCGCCATTAGGTGCGTTGATAT
>Ga0326512_10003692_pt1 | contig 11182 bp, 21 predicted proteins | sample 1_2617_0518_D_FD_203652 | JGI IMG/M metagenome (GOLD analysis project Ga0326512, IMG submission 203652) | Bovine rumen microbial communities from UC Davis, California, United States - 1_2617_0518 | ecosystem: Host-associated > Mammals > Digestive system > Stomach > Rumen | place: USA...
ATTATTGTGTACAAATTCTTTGTCAAAGAATAGCAACTTGCACAATTTTTGCACAAAGAAAAACAAGTTAAATGACAAATAATTGAAAATAAAAGAAAATACGTTGCAGGCGTAGCTCATCAGGATTGAGTGCTGTATATATTTAAGTATTTGATTTTTCGTTATTCATAATTTTTGTTTTTTGCACAAATACGCTTTTTTTTGCACAAAGCTGCACAAAAGATGCACATTTTTTTCTCACTTAAAAACATCTTCCAAAGCGGCGCGTTTTTGCTCATCCAAAACATGCGCATATTTTATTGTCGTCTTTATATCCGAATGCCCTAAAATTTGTTGTGTGATTTTCAAGTTTCCGGTTTGTTTTAATATCCACGTTCCGGCAGTATGGCGCAGCGTGTGAAAGTTGAAATATTTTATATCGGGGTTTTTTAATTGTTTTGTGTGCGGTTTGTAAAAAGTGTTATGCCATGCGGTCTCAATTTTGCCGATGCGCTTTCCTTTGAACGTAAAAACATATTCCGAGCATTTGGGAAGCGCAATCAATACATCTGCCAGTTTATCAATCATCGGTACCGACAGATTTTTTCCGCCGTCTTTAGTGCGGTCTTTAACCGTCAGATTGATTGTTTTATTTATAAAATCCACGTTTTCCCACTTCAAATTCAATATATTACCGAGCCGCATGCCGGTATATAATGCGGTGTAAATTATCGGTTTTATATGGGTAGGGGCGGCATCTATAATTTTTTGCGCCGTTTGCCAATCGGGCAAATATTTAATGTTTTCGGCTTTTTCTTTGAGTTTATAGCGGGAAAATTTTATTTTGGGTATATTATACCCACGGTCTTCAATATAGTGGCATACGGCAGATAAAACGAATAAATAACGGTTGATTGTGCCGTTAGTACGTCCTTTATTTTGATAATCCTTTATAAAACGGATTACATCATCATCGGTTATTTGTGAAAGTGTTTTGTTAAAATATTGTAATAAAATATTGAGTTTGCGGAAAGTATCATCGGCGGAATTGTAAAATCTGGCTTGATTTTCAAAGAACATTGCAAAGGCTTTTTCGGCGGAAATATCGACTTTATCGCCTGCCGCCAGTTTTGCCTTTGCGTTCAGTTCTTCGATATATTTAAGGCACCATTGCGCCGCTTTTTCGGGAAGTATTTGTCGCGTAGTTGTGCGAGTGTTAATTCTGGTTCCGTCTGCTGCGATGAATGAAATGTACGCGTGATAAACTTCGCCTCGCTTGTATAATCGGAATGGAACGTTGTGTTGTTTAGCCATTGCTCTAATGCCTTTAATGGGTAACGGCGGACTTTGCCGACGATTTTATACCCTATATTGCCCTTTGTAACTTCCGCCATGAACGTGCGATAATTGAGATTGAGCCATTTTGCCGCTGCCGCACCGGTAAGAAGTTGAATCGTATTTTCCATATTCTGCCTCCGAGAGTCAAGTTTAAAGTTTAGTCGGTGTAAAAATTCGTTCCGTATGTATCTTTTGCTTGTTCAAGTATAGCATTTGCAAGAATACCAAACCACCTATAACCAAGATAACTTAATGTTAATCCGTATATAGTTTGTTCAATAGTTTTTTCCCTCATTTGTGGCAAACGCGCTATTTCTTTCGGGGTTTTATTCAAAAAATCATTAAAAGTATTTATATCGTTATTTTTTAACGAAATTTTTGCTCTTGAGGTTATTTTAGCATCTTGAATATTCATCTTTCCCGTTCCTTTTGTTGTTTTAGCCATTGTATTTGTTCTTCCCGTGTTAAATCCCGTATTTTTTCGCCGTCTGGGTGGACAATCGCCACAGGTCGCCAGTGATTATAGTACGGCAAGTCATCATCGTCTGTACGGCGTTTGGAAGTGCCGCCAAACAACTCGTTCATTATTTCACAATCATCGCTGTCTTTAGACATTTAACACCTCGTCGATTTTCTGTAAAATTTTTATTTTAATACTATCATAATCCATCAGTAATATTTTTTCTTGGCAATCCTTCAGTGCCTCTTTGAGTGTTTCATTTTTCGCTTGCAACTTCATTGAGCGGTTAAGCGTTGATTCCCATACTTGCTTTTCAATAACCATTTCATCTTCCGGTGAACGTAAAGAGGGGCGTGTTATATGCTTTTCTTTTTCATCTTGCAGTTCTTTTGTTAATCTTCCATATTCTGCCAGTAAATAGGTTAATGCAACATCTTTTGCTTTCCATTCCTCATAACTCGGCACTGGGGCTAATACCTTAACCTTATCCTTTTTAGTATCAAGATGATTGCATAACCAATATCCGCTTGCAGTATCTACTGTATAAAATGGTGTTTCGTAATAATACACTTCATCTCTATTCAGTTCGCCTTTTTTCCAAAGTTCTGTTAAATCGTTTTGCGCTGTGCAATCACCACTGGCGCAATACTCGTCTGTGTATTTGCAGTTTTTACAATCAGTCATCTTGTTTTAACTCCTCAATAGGGTTTTTACCTTTAAAAGCAATCATTAAAGCCTTAAAAGCAGAATCAGTAATATCATCTACCTTTTTGTTCGGATTTTCTTGTCCAAACCTGACACCTAAAGCTATAATGCTTTTCAAAAATTCATCGTATTTACTCATTTTCCACCTACCTTAATGCTAACATTATTTGATACATCTGGTCGGGTGTTCTATATTGAGTAAATGTTGAATTATCAACTATTATTTCCCCGTCAGAATAAAACTTAATTGACGTATCATCTTCGCCGTACCAAGATAAAAGATATTCTGAGTAAGCTGTCTTGTTATATTCCCAGCCGAGCTCTTTAGCTTTTTCTACCAATTCTTCCCAAGTCATTTTTCATTCTCCGTCTTAAATAAGTTCCTCAATCTCTTGTTTTGTCAGGCGACGACAATGTTTATAATTTAAACCACCTCTTGCAACATATTTAACATTGCCAAAAGGTAAAATAGCAATCAAGCATCCAACTATTTTAGCATTTGGATTATACTCACTGTCCCAAAAACAACACAACTTATATATATCTTTTTCAGTTGCTTCTTGTATAGGTCGTGTGATTTCTGTTTTATCGTGCCAGTTGATTTTGATAATATGCTTAAAATCAATATTGTTATAGTATATTGTCTCCCCGTGGCAGGTTTCAAAAATTCCGTTACGAGTCACTATACGCATACACTCATCCGGCAATATATCCCATAAATCTGCCATATCTTTTTCGTTTTCAACGTCAAATATTCTTTGTGTCATAGGTTTCCTTTCAAAATAGAGATTGTCGTAATCCGGTTCGTTGTTCATTGATTTTGCTCCTTAAAATGGTGTATCTTCTAGCGGCTCGCCTTCTATTTCTTGCTCCATACGGTTTCTTTTTTCGGCACTGTTAGACATCCTATCAATCAGTAAATTTTCAATCTGGTCGAGTTTTTTCTTGTCGGCAATCAAGTCTTCATAATCTTCGTGCATTTCTATCTGGTTTAAGATTGTCCGTATTCTGGTTGCAACAGCATCGAATTGTTGTTTATATTCTTTGTCGGTAAGGTCTAAATCTGTTTGTAATACGACATTACAACCAAAGCACTGGAATATTTCTGTTTCGTATTTCATTGTCTTTCCTTTCATATAGAAGTCGGGGCGGTAGTTAGTTAAAACTTTTATTGGTTGTAGCACTATTGCCGAACCGCCCCGAGGTGGTGGCAGAATATCGGGCGTATTTCCGACTTCCCAAATATTCTGCCGATTAACGGATGGTATACTACGTTGCATCGGTTTTGTTGTCGTTTGTCCGTGTCGTTCCGCCTTATTTGTTATTCGGCGGCATCCGTTAAAACTGAGGCGAGGGAATTTAGTTAATTAACAAGACCTTTCATTATGTTAGGGTTGCGCATTCCCTCGCGGGGTGGGCGGCTACGGAGCAACCTGTAACCGCCCGAACTGTCCTAAAATGGAATGTCGTCATCCATATCGTCATTAAATGCCGGCTCATTTGCTTGCGGTGTATATTCCGCCGGTGCCGATTGCGTCGGCTTGCTATCGAGTAGCATTATTTCGCCGTTAAACGGTGCAACGACAATTTCCGTTACATAGCGTTTTAAGCCGTTCTGGTCTGTATATTCGCGTGTGCGGATAGTTCCCTCGATATAGGCTTGTGAGCCTTTTTTAAGGTACTTTTCCGCCAGCGTAACAAGTGCCGGATTGTTGATGACGATGTTATGCCATTCGGTGCGCTCTTTGCGCTCGCCGGTGGTCTTATCGTTCCAAGTTTCGGAAGTGGCAACGGTAAAGCTCGCGATTTTTCCGCCGTTTGTAAAGGTGTTAATCTGCGGGTCTTTGCCAAGTCTGCCGATTATGATTGCTTTGTTAATTGATGCCATTGTTATACTCCTAAAATCCAAATTCCATATCAATATCTTTGTTCAGCGTGTTGTTAAACGCTTCGCAAAATTCTTTTTTTATTTCAAAGCCGTATGCTTTGCGCCCTAATTGCTCGGCAGCCAATAAGGTTGAACCACTGCCGGCGCACGGGTCTATTACGACATCGCCTTTGTCCGTAAAAATTGTTATTAAATTTTTTAACGTTGAAAGCGGTTTTTGCGTTGGGTGGATGCGCGGGGTTTCGGTGTCGCGTTCCATAGGCATTGTGTTGAAAATCATTCTGCCGCCGTTGTTAAACTTCGGTAATTTGTCGCGGTAAAATAAAATCGCGTATTCGGTATTGCCGACAATGCGCATATTTGCCTTTAAGACTTGCGGTGAGTAGTTTTTATAAAACGTCAACGGTATATAGTTTTTAAAGCCGTGTTTAGCCGCTTCTTCGATAAGTGTAGCTTGTTGTTCAAAAGCACAAAAAACGATTAAACACGGGGCTTTTCCGGATTCTTTTGGCTCCGGTTTAAGAAAACGACCGCAAAAGGCAAAAAATTCCGGTATTCTAAAATCTTTGTCGGTGTCAAAAAACTGTTTGCCTGCAAGTTCACTTTCGCCATTTTTATTGTCACCGTCAACATACCATTTCGGGCTTGAACCGTAAGCGTTTTTGCCTACATTATACGGAATATCGGCAATAACTAACTGCGCCGGAGGTATATTGTATTGCTTTTTGTTTTGAAAATGGTCATTTATCATTTGCATTTTAGTTCAACTCCATTTCATACCATTGTTTAATACCTTTGAGGATTGCTTCGTATTTTTGCGCTTGGTTGCTGCCGATAACACCGGCGGCATCCATATCGCGCTTGCACATATCGATTGCGGTTTTTGCCTGCTCTTTGCTTGCATCCGCCCAAGAACATTCCACAATCACACCATCGCGGCGTTTTACCAATCCGGCTACGCGTTTATAATACAGCCGGAGCGCGTCATAATCGCCGAACGAAGAACAGCCGGACAGCCAGAAACATTGCAACAAACTATGAAACAAATTGTTTTGTTTGGCGGTTTTGTAAGCCTGCGCCGAGAGTAAATCGAAATACACAATATCGCCCGCAATCTTATCAATGCGCTTTAATGCTTCCGGCAACGGCGCGAAAATATGCTTTGCTTCTTCTTTGGATAATTGCATTTTATCCTCACTTAATTTGTAAATTGTAGTTCGTTTGCAAGTGTGCGCCCATAATTTGCTCGCCTGCCGTTAATGCCTTTTTAAGTTCTTCCTTATCGACCGAAGTTTTGGTGCGAATAAAGCGTTCATCGTAAAAAGTGCCGTCGGTTATGACTTGCGTTGATTTGCGTGTGCTTATGGTAAAGTTTCCGGCATATTGTACCGGTGCATCGCCGCGCTGATATACTGCATTGATGTCTTTTTCCAAGCTATCAACGGTATTTTCCAAACGTTGGCGGCGGGCTTTCAGCCGTTCTTCTTCCGCCTTAATGTTGGCAATAAGTGCCAAGCGGTTGGCGCGGGCTTTGCAAAGAGTTTCCAAACCGAGTGCCTGTACTTCGGCGCGTAGTTTTTCGGCGGCTTCGTAATCGCCGGTAATTTCGCCGGTTTCGGCATCGTAGGTCTGTGCGATAAGCTGCTCGGCGGCATCTATATCGTTATGTATTGCGTATGTGTTAGGCATTGTTTCCCTCCAGTGGTGTGATTGCGGCAACGCGGCATTGCCAAGCCTTATTTAACTGTTCGGCTTTGTCGGCTCCGGCATCTTTGCAAAGTGCGTTAAATTTTGCCTTGACTTTTTCATCGTTCAGTTGCGCCATAGTGGCGGTTGTGATGTAATTGATAAAAGCGGTGCAACGTTCGTCAATAGATAACTCCGGCTTTTGCGGTTGCGGTTTTGGTGCCGGTGTTTTATCGTGTTCGTTGGTAGCGTCGGCATCTTTTGTATCGTCAATCGCAAATAAACCGTTAAGCGCATATTTTCGAGCGTATGAAGATGTTGCGCCTGTTATTTGGCTTTCATCCATTCCTTTTTTATCCAAAGGTTCACGGGCATAGGCAGAACTTTCCACAAAATCATCGGCAGATAAGGCAAGCCGTGCGATTGCTTTGATATAATAACGGTCGCCGATTATAACCATTTCATCCGATACGGTTAAAGAACATTCGCCCAAAATCGGCTTAACGGCTTCCATAATATCCTCACACGAGCGATATTTATATTTTCCAAAGGAATTATATTGTCCTTTCGGTGCTTTTAATTCCTTTTGAATACGGCTTAATTCTGTATAAATAGTCATTATTCTGCCTCCCCGAAAAGTGCGACATATTGCGCTTGTTTATCCTGTAACTGGCGGATGTAGCTTTTGCATCCGGCAACCGACGCATCCATTGCGTTAAGTGCAATTACGGCGTAAATATTGCCGAGTATGCTTGCGGCTATCATAAACCGCGTTAAAAATGCTTTTGTTGTTCTAAAATTGATAATCATTGTTGTTGCTCCAAAAGTAAGGCGGGGGCGGTGTATAATGTTAAGCTAACTTATTATTTATAAAGAAGGAGATTTGCCGCCCCCATATTGTTAAAATATCCCGTTTTTGTGCTCGTCCATAAAGGCCTCGAAACTCCGCAACGTCTTGTTGATGTCGTGGTAATAATTGCCGGTTTGCTTTGCCTCTTGCTTGCGGTAGTCTTCATAATTGCGTGCTGCCGGTACCTGACCTGCAACGTATAGACCGTACCAGTCAGCGGAAAGTACCGCTTTGGCGAGTTCCATAACTTGCTCGGATAAATATTCGCGGATAAAATCCTCATTTTCCGCCATTTGCGCGGCGGCTGAATCCGGTGTTAAACCCTCGGATACCAAGTCGGCATAAATATCATTGTGTGTATTGAGTTCGGCGCGGAATGCCTGCTGCAGTTCGAGCATTTTCTCGGCAATTATGCGTCCGTTATCTTGTGCGTTCATAGTGTTGCTCCCTTTGTTGTGTTTCCCCTGTTTGCTTTCCGGTATCAGCTCTTTGCCGTGGCGTTGGTCGGTAGCCGGAGGGCGGTTGATTTTTTCGCGGGCTTGTCTGCCAGATACCAAGTTTTTTGACGTTGGCTAGGTCGTTAATTTACTTTGATGTTATAGTATAAAAACTATATTGTCAATAGTAAAAATACTATTTTAGGATAAAAAAAGAGATTATTTTTATAAATTACGGAAAAACAAAGGGATATTTAAAATAAAAAAAGCCTTTACCATGCAAAAGCTTTTTTTAGCAAGCAAAAAATTATATTAGAAAATTTTAATTATTATGACTATTAAAGCAATAAAAATCATAAACAGCCATTGGCAAATACCCTCTGTTGTATGATTTAGCTCTTCAAGCCATAAATTTTGAATAATATTTGATTTAAGTTGCTCTATTTTGATTTTTAATTCTGCATCTATCTTAAAATCATATTTATCATAAATATTATTTTCAATATATTTTTGCGCAGTATTTTCATTGATTATATTTTGCGGTATTTTTTTCATAGTGTGCTCCTTTAAGCTGTTTTGCGCATGTGATAAATGACTTTGCCGACTACGTTTATATCGCGGTAGTTCTGGCGCGGTATCGGCAGATATTTGTTATTGTCGGCGATAACGGTTGCGGTATTATCGAACGGGTTGATTTGAATGCGGCGAATGAGTAAGTCAGAGCCGACACAAAGGATATACAAGCCGTCAGAGGTGGGAGTTTTAACCGAAATATCAATCCACACAATATCGTCGGTGTGAATGGTCGGCATCATTGATTCGCCGATTGCTTTAATGATTTTGATATTTTCCGGCGCACTTTCGGTCAGTTCACGCAATGCCGGAAGCGTCATCATTTGTTGCCCGATAACATTTTCGGTAAAGTTTTCGATACCGTTACCGCAGCAGGCGCGAACATCCAAAACGTCAATTTGGATAATATCAGGTTTTATAATATTGATAGGTTTGTCAGATAAATCTTGCTCGTTCACATTTAAGATATTTGCGAGTGCTTTTCGTTCAAATTCGCCAAGCCTTTTTGGGGAATCGCGGGTAACAAACTGCTGCAAGTATGTTTGGTTTTTACCTATTTGCAACGATAGATTATTATAAGATAATCCTTTTTCCACAATCTTATCGGCTAAAAACTTTTTCACTTCTTCAACGGTTTTCATAATACCTCCTTTGAATTGGAATCGTATTATATAGTAAAATAACTATTTTGTAAAGTATAAACATATAGTAAAAAAACTATTGACAATATAGTATTTAAACTATAACATTACGGGCAGGAGGTTCAAATGAACGATTTTTTACAAAGAATTGAGGATTTTTTAAAAAAAACCGGAATGTCGGCGACGGCATTCGGCATAAAAACAAAGAAAAATCCGAATTTAGTATTTGATTTGCGCAAAGGTGCCGGTTGTACCCTTGCGACAATGGATGAATGCGATGCGTTTATGGCGTCGTATGAGTTGACCGGCGGGGAAGTCCAGCCGAACGACTTTTATAAGGGGGAATAATGATGATTTACGCATATTACAGAGTTTCTAGCAGCGACCAGAATTATAATTCACAAAAGTTAGGGGTTGAAGAATACTGTAAGCGTTGCGGATATCATATTGATAAAGAAGTTATTGATGACGGTATTTCCGGCACAGTTAAGGCAAAAGACCGCCATTTATGGAAAATCATTAAGGAAGCGCAAAAGGGCGATTGGGTTATTACCTCCGAACTGTCGCGGATTGGGCGCAGCACTACCGATGTTTTGCAGACGCTTAACACTTTGGCAAAAAAAGGCGTAAATGTTTATTTTGTAAAGCAAGCAATGCAATTAGACCAGTCGCCGATGGGTAAAATGATGACGGCGATATTATCCGCTTTTGCCGAAATGGAACGCGATTTGATAAGTCAGCGCACAGTTGAAGGTCTTGCCCGTGCCAGAAAAGAAGGAAAGAAGTTAGGTCGCCCGTTTGGCTCCCATAATAAAGAGTTTAAAATAGATAAAAACGAATTAAGACTTTGCCGTCGTTCCGGTTTGAATTGGAGCCAGATTGCGCGGTATTTTAATGTTTATAGAACAACCGCCGTCAGATACGGCAGAATGTGGGGGATTGACTAGATGAAAGGTAAAAAAACATATTTTATCGGCAATCAAACACTTAGCCAATATTGCAAAGAGCACGGCTTAAACTTTGCAACTGTTCGTAATAGGATTTATACCAAAGGATTAACGCCGGAAGATGCGGTTAATTGGCAAAGAGTATTTAAAACACCGGAAGAAATAGCGGAACGCAAGCGTTTTTATCGTAGGCAATATCAACGCCCAGACAGACGGAATAAACCTATTGAGCGTAAATATTGTTGGTTGCCGGTAAAAGTTATCAAAGAAATGGGTTATGCTAAACAAACAAAGTATTTTGTTAATGGTATGCGGTTAAGCCAATGGTGCAAAAAGAACGGTGTAACATATACAGCGATTTTACAAAGAATGCGCCGATGGAATTTAACACTTAAAGAGGCAATAACTTATGATACAAAATTTAGACGTGAGATAAGAACAACAAAGAGTTTGGATAGAATACGCGCGAAACATTATAAAACTGCGGCAGATTTTTATGCAATGTATGGAGGCAATGCATGACGGTTGGGGGTTGGGGCGAGTGGCTTAAAAATATGCGCAGTAACGGCGAAAAGCCGTTTAAAATGACGCGCGAAAACAACCACGACGAGCACATTATTCAAGAAGATATTGTCGCGTATTTACGCGGTCGCTGGTGTATTCCGATAGATACCGACGTTATGGATGGCAACAAGTGGGCAATGAGCGATTTGGCACGGATAAAGTACATCAATATCCACAAAGCACGCGGATATACGAACGGACAGCCGGATTTAGTAGTGTTGATGCCTTCCGGTCGCACGTTGCTTGTGGAAGTTAAAACGCCACACGGTCGGCAATCCGAAGCACAGAAAGCGTATCAGACGGCGGCGGAAAATCTGGGTTATGAATACTACATCTGGCGCAGTGTGGACGATGCGAAGAAGTTTTTTGCAAAGGACGTAAATGTTCAAACAACGGGGAGCGGCGGGTGTCCTTTGCCGCATAGCTCCCCACTTTCAAAGGACAAATAAAATGAGAAATAGCTTTGTAAAAATCAATAAAAACGATATTCTTTTTTGCGGGCGTTCAAACTCTGAAATAGGTATATTTGTGCGATATAAAGCGATTTGTGATAACTTTGAAACCGATGCTTTGACTTGGAAACAAATATGCTCAAATTTTGATAGAAAAGAGCGTAAAATTGTATCAAAATTATTTGGTATATTACCCGAAGTTAGTCCAAAGTTTACCCGAAGTTTAACCAAAGATGATACAAAGTTAGTCCAAAGTTCAACCGAAGTTAGTCCGAAGTTAGTCCAAAGTTCGACCGAAGTTAGTCCAAAGTTAGGTACGCAAAAAGATAATGAAAACAATGATTTAGCTTGCGCGCGCGTAAATAATATACCAGACGAGACTAGACTAGACGAGACTAGACGAGACTATATTAGCGCAGACGCGCCAAACAAACGATATGCCTTTGAGGGAAAAATTATCAAATTGAAGCAAAAAGATTTTGATGCTTGGAAGTTAGCATATCCGGATTTGAATTTGCGAGCCGAATTGTTGCAAAGGGATATTTGGTTACAGGCACAGCCACCGGAAGAGCAGAAAAAATGGTTTTTATCGACAAGCCAGTTTTTTATCAAGCAAAATGAGCGAAGAAAAGCACAAAATGCCGATATTGCCGAGCAATACG
>Ga0326512_10003693_pt1 | contig 11181 bp, 5 predicted proteins | sample 1_2617_0518_D_FD_203652 | JGI IMG/M metagenome (GOLD analysis project Ga0326512, IMG submission 203652) | Bovine rumen microbial communities from UC Davis, California, United States - 1_2617_0518 | ecosystem: Host-associated > Mammals > Digestive system > Stomach > Rumen | place: USA: California...
ATGAGCAACAAAGATATACGCTTCTCGCATCATACATATAGGCTACTCACATGCAACATAGCCTATATGTACATCGTCGATATAGGCTCCGCACCATGTCGATATAGGCTCCGCATGATGTCGATATAGGCTCCGCATGATGTCGATATTGGCAACTTATACTGAGTTAATCCTCGCGCGTACCTTATTATATATATAGAACATTTCCTTGTCTTCTGCTCTTCTACACAAAAATGGCCTAACGAAATGAAACACTTTCGCGTTAATTATGCATCATTTTGGCATATAAATACGGCAAAACATTAAAAAAAGAGCATAAAAAGTCAATTTTTACATATTTTATTTGTTGTTTACAAATGAAAGCATTATCTTTGCACGGAATTTTCCTTAAAAAGGATTATTGGCTCCGTACCCTTAGGGGACCAGCCAGCGAGTAGTAAACAATTTATTTTTTAATATATTTATTAATAACAAGAGAGTGTTTATGGAAAAAAGACTAATGATGTTTTTGGCCGCGCTCTTCCTCATGGTAGGAACGGCATTGGCCCAGACAAAAGTTAATGGTACCGTGACCTCACAAGACGATGGCCAACCTGTTATTGGTGCCAGCGTATTGGTTGTAGGTACACAAGTTGGTACCGTAACAGACGCAAACGGACGTTTCGAACTGACAGTTCCCGCTGGTAAGAAAATGCTTCGCATTACCTATGTAGGTATGGAGCCTATCGAGGTTAGCGCTCGTCCCAACATGCGTATCATGCTTACTGGTGACCAGAAGGCTTTGGACGAGGTAATTGTCGTAGCCTATGGTACCGCTAAGAAATCTTCGTTCACGGGTTCTGCTTCAGCCATTGGTGGCGAGAAGTTGGCTTCACGTCCTGTAACTAATATAACAAAGGCCCTTGATGGTCAGGTTACAGGTGTGCTGAGTACTTCTGGTAGCGGTCAGCCTGGTGAAGGTGCTACCGTTTATATTCGTGGATTTGGTTCAATCAACGCTGATCGTACTCCTCTGTATGTTGTTGATGGTGTTCCTTTCGGTGGTAGCATCAGTACAATCAACCCTCAGGATATTGAGTCAATGACGGTACTGAAGGATGCTTCCGCATCAGCTCTGTATGGTTCCCGCGCTGCTAACGGTGTGATTATCGTTACTACTAAGAAGGGTAAGAACGGTCGTCCTCAGGTAACCCTGCACAACACTGTAGGTTGGGCATGGCGTTCACTTCCTAAGTATGAGACTGTTGACCAAAAGGACTTCGTACAGCTGACATTCGAATCACTGCGTAACGACTATCAGTTCAATAGTGGTTATAGCCTTGCTGAGGCTACTCAGTTGGCTATTAATGATTTAGGCACGACCCTTGGTGGTCTGAGCAATCCTGAGGCTTACAACCCCTTCAAGAACTACACATGGGATACAATCATTGACCCAGTTACAGGTCAGGTACGTGCAGATGCTCAGTCTATGTGGGATGAGCAGTGGTATGACGCTATCTACAATAAGGGAGCACTGCGTCATGAGCACAACATCCAGTTCGATGGTGGTACCGACCGTACCAATTATATGGTATCTTTAGGTTATGTCAACGAGGATGGTATTCTCGAGAATACAGGTTTCGAGCGTTACAGCGCACGTGGTAACGTAGATTCTCAGGTAACAGACTGGTTCAAGGCTGGACTGAATACCAGTTTGTCTTACACTAAGTCTACCTATAACCAATATGATGGTTCTTCTACTTCTAATCCTTGGTATACCGCTCAATTCTTTGGCCCCATCTATCCTGTTTATATGAAAGATGCACAGGGTAATACTGTTTACGATGCTAGCGGCAATGCCCAATATGACTATGGTGAAGCTGGTCGTCCTCAGGCTAAGGACTTCAACTCACTGGGTGACTTAACGCTGAACAAGGACTACACGTCAAGTGACAATGCTAACGTACGTACATATGTAACCTTTGGTTCCGACAAGGACAACTTCGGTATTTTCAAGGGCTTGAAGTTTAATATCAACTTTGGTGTTGACTATCGTTCGCAACTTCAGACCAACGTAATGAACAAGTACCATGGCAACCAGGCTACTTCTGGTGGTTTGATTGAGAAGTATTCTACACGCAGACAGACTTATACATTCGGTCAACAACTCACATGGAATCGTTCATTTGGAAAGCATAACGTAGGTGCATTGGCAGGTCATGAGTATTATCAGATGAAGTACAATTACCTGGTAGCCGGTAAGACCAACATTGTTGATGGTATTGACGAAATTCGCCCTGCTTCAACCACTTATGAAGCAGACTCTTATTCTAGCGAGCATTCTATTGAGTCTTGGCTGGGTAAAGTTAGTTATAACTACGCTGACAAGTACTACTTCGATGCTTCTATCCGTACTGATGGTTCTTCACGTTTCTATAAGGATAACCGTTGGGGCACATTCTGGTCAGTAGGTGCCAACTGGCGTATTACTGCCGAGGAGTTCATGAAAAAGTTCACTTGGCTGAACAACTTGTCGTTTAAGATTTCTTATGGTGAGAACGGTAATGAGGCTTTGGACACCTACTATGCATGGCAGGCTCTCTATTCTTTGTCATACGCCAATGCCAACAAGATTGGCGGTTTCGTATCGACCATGGAGAACAAGGACGTGTCTTGGGAGAAGAATGGTATGCTGAACACAGGTCTGGAAGGTTCGCTATTTAACAGCCGTCTACGTTTCAGCATTGAGTTCTTCAACAAGCGCACTCGCGATATGTTGCTCGAATACCCGATGCCATTGTCTACAGGTTTCTCTGGCTATAATGCCAACGTAGGTAACATGCGTAACACGGGTTGGGAGTTCATGCTGAGTGGAACAATCCTGAAGACTAAGGACGTTATCTGGAATGCAACTTGGATGGGAACTATTCAGCGCAACAAGGTTCAGAAGCTGACTGGTACGTCAAACCAGATTCCTAACGGTGTGCAGATAATTAAGGAGGGTTATGACATTACTACCTTCTATATGGCAAAGTCGGCAGGTGTTGATCCAGCAACTGGTGCTCAACTTTACTATGCTTACGAGAGTATGGATGATGATGGCAATGCTGTTGGTGAGTATATTACCAGTGACTATTCAAAGGCACAGTCTAGCCGTTATTTCGTTGGCAAACGTACACCAGATCTTTATGGTAGCATTTCTACCGACTTGCAACTCTTCAATTGTGTAGATTTGAGCATTTTGACGACTTATTCTATTGGTGGTAAGATTTATGATAGTAAGTATGCAGGTTCTATGCGTAATCAATATGCTGGATACACTTGGAGTTCCAATGTATTGCGTCGCTGGCAAAAGCCTGGTGATATTACCGATGTCCCACGTATGGAAATTGGTGGTAAATATGCAACCACTGACAACTTGTTGATTAATGCCTCTTATTTTGCAATTAAGAACATTACATTGGGTTATACACTGCCTACCAAATATGCTAAAAAGGCTTATATGAACAAGGTTCGTGTCTATACTTCGTTCGACAATGTGGCTCTGTTCAGCCATCTTGATGGTATGGATCCCCAGTACAACATGTGGGGTACCACTAGTTACTCTTATGTTCCCAACAAGACATTTACTATTGGTCTCGACATTAATTTCTAATTTAACACGGAAAGAAGATGAAAAAGATATTTAAATATATGACAATGGCTGCTGCCGCTTTGACGCTCACAACAGCGTGCAGCGAGGACCAGTTGACAACAGCGCCTACCACATCGGTGACGGGTGATGTAATGACTCAGGACAATGAGAAAGCCATGATAGCATTGAATGGTATTTATCGTTCTATGTATACTTCTGGTTGGTCAACAACTGGTAACACTCACCAGTGCTTTGGTATCACTGCTTATAACCTGTGTGCTGACGTAATGGGCGACGATATGATTATGGGTGCAGCAGGAAACGGATGGTTCTGGTATGACGCCGTTTATAACATAAAGAGTTTCTACGACAGAAGCACTTGGCGTTCGTACGATCTGTGGTATGCTTTCTATACATGGATTGCCAATGCAAACTATCTCATTGCAATGGACGCAGATGGAATTACAGATGTTGACAAGCTCTTCGTTCTTGGTCAGGCTTACGGTGTACGTGCTTATAGCTATTTCATGTTGGAGCAGTATTTCTCTCGCACCATCGTAGGTCATGAAAATGAGCCTGGTGTCCCCATTTACACAGAGCCAACCACTCCAGAAACAGAAGGTCAGCCTCGTTCAACAAACAAAGTGGTTTACGAGCGCATCAATGCAGACATTGCCAAGGCTGTTGATTATCTGAGTAAGAGTACAAACACATCGCTGGGTACCGATAAGAGCTATATTACTTATCCTGTCGCTTTGGGTATTCAAGCTCGTATTGCCCTGACTCAGGAAGACTGGGCTACTGCTGCTAAGGCTGCAGAAGCTGCTATCAACTTGGGTCAGCACCGTATCGTTGAGGTGAATGCAGACGTATTCAAGTCGGGTAAGCAGAACTTTATCAACTCTGTTAGCGCAAGTAACGTAATGTGGGGTGCTACCATTATTGCCGATCAGGTAGGTATGTACGGAAGTCTTTATGCTCACATGGACGTTGTTGCAGACAAGTATGGTGGTTATAGTGCAGCTCCTAAGCGTATCAATAGCGAGACCTATGCCTTGATGGGCGCTAAGGATACTCGTCGTTGCTGGTGGAATCCGGACGATGCAGACAGCCCATATCAGCAGTTCAAGTTTAACTTCTCTGATGTAGCCACATGGTTGGGTGACTATGTTTTCATGCGTATTGAGGAAATGTATCTAACAGCTGCTGAGGCAGAGTGTATGCTGGGGCATGAGGATGTGGCACGTCAATACTTGAACACCCTTGTTCAGACACGTGATGCAGATTATGACTGTAGTACTAAAACAGGAAAGGATTTACCTGCTCTGACAAGCGGCAAAACTGGTTCACTGCGTGAGGCCATCATTAACCAACGTCGTATTGAACTTTGGGGTGAATATGGTCGCGTATATGATATTCGTCGTCTGAAGCAGGGCTTCAAACGTACTACTGATCAAGGATTCCCCTCTAATGCATTGCTCACGGGCCGTCCCACAACAGACCCAGAGAACTATATGTGGGTAATTACCATTCCTCAGGCTGAATTTGATGCCAATCCCAACATGAACGAGAAGGATGATCAGAACCCTGCAGGAGACACAGCAGATAAAGAGTGATTGAATTCTATTTCTTTAGTAATCATGTTTAACAGCTAAACATTAAAAGATATATGAAAATTAATAAATATTTTTTAGGCTTGGCAACTCTCATCATTACAGGATTCAGTTCTTGTAATACTGATGTTGAAGGTCCAACCTATTCAACCAGTCTGCAGAGCGTATCATTCGATGCTGCTGAGCAGTCGCTGATAGCCACTGTCGATCAGTCAGAAATCTCAACTTCCATTCGTATTACGCGTGGTGTTACTGTTGGTGAGGCAGTCGTTAATGTCATGACGGAGGCTAGTGAAGAGGGCATCTTTACTGACGATGCCAATGGCACAGTGAAGTTTGCTGATGGCCAAAGAGATGCTATTATCAACGTAAAGGCATCTAATCTTGAGAAGGAAATGAGCTATACTTACAAAATCTCACTTCCTGATGCAAAGAATACTCTTGATACTATCGCTAAGCCAACTCAGAATTTGGTTTATACGATAAAAGTTACTCGTGAGGGCGACTGGACTGAGTGGCAGAAGTGGAACAAGGAAGGCACTGCTGATTACTACTATAGTGGTCAGATGTTCCCTGCTGGTGAGGATCCTGATCTGCCTTTCACCTATCGTCAGAGTCTGACAAACAGTAATAAGTATCAGTTCAGATTGCAGAAGTGGGGCTATGGCGTAGATTTGATCATTAATTATGATGATGAGACGGGTGTCGCTACTATTCCTGCTACGTACACAGGTTATACCCATTCCACTTATGGTCAGGAATTTATTGCTGACTACGGAACGTATAAAGGCAATAATACACACGGAACATTCGATAAGAAGCTAGGTATTTTCACCATTCCAGTTTGCTATTTTGACGCAAATGGTGCTTGGGGTGCTACTTATGAATATGTTTACATCGATGGCTATGTACGTGCAGACTATAGCATAACCAGTCTGACTTATGCAGGTATTTATACTGATGCCTCAGATAATGTATTTGCTGTAGGTAATCTTGTTTTAGCCGCAGATGCTTTCAATGTTAAGGCTGTGGTGATTGATGCTGCTGCTGATGCCGATGCAGTAGCCGATGCTATAGCTACTGGTGAACTGCCTGCTACAGAAGTTACTGCTGGTATGATTAATGTTCCTATTGAGCAAGGTCAGACAGGAGCTTTACAGATTGTAGCAGTTTCACTTGATGCAGATGGTAAGGTAGCTTCAACAGCATTTGCTAAATTTGAGTACTATGGTGGTGGAAAGAATCCTTGGCAGTCGTTGGGTACTGGTTATTTGACAGATAACTTCTTTATCACCAATTTCTACAAGGATCAGGCTACTCAAGAAATTTGGACTCCACAAACTTATGAGGTGGAAATTCTGGAGAATCAGGAAACACCAGGTTTGTATCGTATTGTCAATGCCTTTGAAGGTGCTCTGAAATTGTTGGCACCTTCAGCTTGGGAAAGCATCTATGAACCTTCTAATATGGATGTAGTTGCCACAGATCCCGATGGCGTTTATTTCCTGGGTCAGCCTATTGGCTATGACGGTCAGACAATCTCCAGTTATGGTGGTTATCTTTATAGTACAGGACAATATGATTTGGCAACTTTGAAGGGTTATGGAGTGCTTGGTACGTTAGCTAATAAGGTTATCACTCTTCCGCAAATACCATATTATGACGCAAACGACCAGCCTACTGGTGAATATTACCAGGGTGTAAGATCTACCTCAAATGGATTACGATATGCGGGTTGGATGGATGATGGTATTGAATTTAAGATTACCCTTCCTGATGCTCCTAAATCTGTTAAAGCAAAGGCAGCTTCAAGTGCTCGCGCATCACGTTTCGAGCGTGGCATGCACAGCTTTGATGTTGTTAATAACAAGCGTTCAACGCTTAATCCTGCTTTAATGTCTTCTCCTAAGATGGTTAAGGCAAAGAAAGGACAGTACCGCGATCGTGTATTAAATAAGTAAAGAAACCATTAGGCTATAAGGCCTAAGTCATACATTAAAAAAGCGTGAATCTGATATTGATTCACGCTTTTTTAATTTCCATGTCCTCATATTTTCCATATTATTTTAATCTTTCAGAAAAAAACTATGTAATTTTGTACCCATAAACCAAATATGTAAAATAATGGAACTCAACGAACTGTTTAGCGATTGTTCTCAACGACAAAAGAAGGGATTGCATTTCATTATGGCATCCGTTGTGGTATGGGGTCTGATACTGATGGTTCATCTTATGGACATTACGACAGAACAGAAAAACCTCTTCACTTTCTGTTGCTCTGCGGTGTTGTTCCCCTTGGCATGGATGATGTCGAAGGTGCTTAATATTGATTTTGAAGGGAAAGGCAACCCACTTACGAAGGCAGGTATTCTGTTCAGTATCAACCAGATGCTTTATATTCTGATAGCTATGTGGGTATATGCTGCCGTTCCCAACAAGATGCTTATGGTATATTCCATGATTTTCGGAGCCCATCTCATGCCGTTTTCGTGGCTTTATCAGTCAAAAAGCTATCTCGTAATGTCTATTGTTATCCCCATCTTATCGTTGATAGTAGGACTGATATACCCTCCATACGTATTAGCAATTCTGATGGTTGTCATAGAAACTGTGTTTTCCATTTGTCTCTATATAGAATCCAAGAGGTTTCAGAGCTAAGGCCTTGTGAAATACTCCGAATAGAAATAAATTTTCTCCGAAAGTATTTTTGTTACTCTCAGAGTCTTTACGATTTTACCCTCACATCCTCCCGTTTTCGCTCGGAAGACCTTTGTACAAAGGGGTTGAGGCACGGGAGGGATTTTTGTTATCCCTCCCGTCTCCCTCCCGTTTTTTAGATTTGAGCCTCCCGTCAATCTTTCAAGGGACCCCAAAAGGGAGGGTAACGTGAGGGATATTTCATTTCCCTCCCGTCTGTGAATCCCAGTAAATAGTGGGCCTGCGAGCGAAAAAGGGACCAAGGGAGGGTATTTTACAATACTGGTTGGTTATTGCACAATAAGGGTTGGTTATTGCCCAATAAAGGTTCCTTATTCTATTAGAACCATCCGTTCCATTAATGCAAATCATCAGTCCGACGGCTTCGGACTCTCAGTCCGTCCCGAGCGGACTGGCAGTCCGTAGTGACGGACTAAACACGCTCGAGAATAAAAATAAATATTAATTTATTTTGCATTCTTCTCGTTTATTCGTACTCTGACTGTCGTCGAAGATACTTTCGCTCGAAAATGAAAATAAATATTAATTTATTTTGCATTCTTCTCGCTTATTCGTATCTTTGCAACGATTTTTTAGTTTGTTGCAACAATTTCAATTATTATGAATAAAAGACTGTTAATAACCATGACGGCCCTGATGCTCGTCGCTGTGACGATGATGGCCGTGCCTGCTAAGCCAGGACTGAAGAAGAAAGTAACACTGAAGGACGGTTCAACCGTAGAATTATCACTGAAAGGTGATGAGCATTTCTCGTTCTATACAGACGCCAAGAATCAACCTTGTTTGTTGAAGGATGGCAAGCTGAAAATGTTGACCAATGAGGAGGTTACAGAAATGTGGACAGCCAACAAGAAACAACGAATAGAACAGGCTGGACAGGAGATGTTAAGAAGGGCCGCACGTCGTGCAGGCAAACCTTCGAGTACGAATACAGGTACGCAACGTGGTCTTGTTATTCTGTTGCAATATAAGGATGTAAAGTTTTCCACAGAGAATCCCCAATCTACATTCCAACGTTTCTTCAACGAAGAGGGATACAACGAAGGTGGTATGGCAGGATCTGTAAAAGACTATTTTAAAAAGCAAAGCTACAACCAGCTGACAATAGAATTTGATGTGGTTGGCCCATTTACGGTTTCTGAGGAGATGGCATATTATGGCAAACATTATACAGACAACAATGGGAATGAGCACAACGATAGTCATGCTGCAGAGATGGTTGCTGAAGCTGTAGACTCTGCTTATAAGGCAGGTGTAGATTACTCGAAGTATGACTGGGATAAAGATGGTAATGTAGATCAGGTATTTGTCATCTATGCGGGCTATTCAGAAGCTCAGGGGGCTGCCCCTGAAACCATTTGGCCACATGAGTGGTCACTTTCTGGTGAAGGCATCAACAGGAAATACAATGGTGTTAAGATTAACACCTATGGTTGTGCTGCAGAGTTGATGGGAAAGAGTGGAACTACAATGGATGGTATTGGTACAGCCTGTCATGAGTTCAGCCACTGCCTTGGTCTACCTGACATGTACGATACCGACTATAGTGGAGGCTATGGAACGGGTTATTGGGACGTGATGAATGGAGGTAGCTACCTTGACAATTCTCGTACCCCCGCTGGATATACATCCTACGAACGCTGGTTCTCTGGGTGGATGGAACCTGTAGAGATTAAAGAATTGACTCAAATTGAAGGCATGAAGCCATTGGCAACACATGCTGAGGCCTATGTCCTGTACAATGAAGGAAGGAAAAAGGATATTACTGGTGAGTATTATTTGTTGGAGAATCGCCAGCCAGTGGGCTTTGACGCCAAGTTGTACGGTCATGGAATGCTGATACTGCATGTGGATTACAACGAGGGTGCTTGGACTAGCAATCAAGTAAATGACGATGTTGATCACCAACGCTGTACCATTATCCCTGCTGACAATCAGTTTGCTGAAAATCAATATAAGGATTTAGCAGGAGACCCCTGGCCAGGAGTAACAGGCAATACGTTGTTGAACAACTATTCGACACCAGCTGCTACCGTTTTTTCTAAGAACTCAGATGGTCAGAAATTCATGAACAAGCAGATTGATCACATTACGGAGGACGTTGATGCGATGACAATCTCGTTTGTGGCTTGTCGCCCAGAAATGCCTGTTCCTGATGTAGAAGAATCTACAGTCTCAGAACAGACATCAGACAACTCGGTTACCATTTCGTGGAATGCTGTCGAAGGTGCTGTGGGTTACGAATTAGAACTAACCAGCAAGGACAAGGCTCCCGACACTCCTGAGGATGCTTTGCTGAGAGATTATGACTTCGCAAAGTTTTATAGCAAAACTGCAAGTTATTCGGCCATCAATGGTAATCTGTCCAGCTATGGAATGAGCAATTGGACAGGCACTAATCTCTATACAACTCCTAACAAACTCCGCTTTGGCACGTCACAAAAAACGGGTTCACTTAAATCGCCATGGTGGAACACACCTTCATCGACCAATGCCACTTTGGTTATGGGTGCTAATATAGTGAAAGATGCTGTCAAGGGAACTATTACCTATTCCAATGGAGATCTTGAAGGAACTGCTGTCAAGAACATTGAGGAAGTTGGTACAGTAGAGTTTGAAGTAACAGGCGACCAGAAAGTGTTAGTTCATCTTAAGAACATCAATAAAGCAGCTTATCAATTCTTGATTGCACCCGAAGCACAAATGTATCTCAACTATCTGGCTATCTACGATGGTATTTGGACTGCCGAGCAGTTGGGAATTAATTCGTCAAGTTCTATTCCTCGTCGTGCTGTTTCTACTCAAGTTTATCCGACAGAAACCAACAGCATTACGCTGAAGGACTTGTCTGACAAAAAGACATATAGCTACCGTCTCCGCTCGAAAGGTGAAGATAATAACTATTCAGCATGGAGTACCGCCAAGGAGTTTGAGATGGCACCCACTGGCATCCAGAGCATCAGCACCAAGGTGAATAATGACAATACCGTTCGCTATTTCGACCTGCAGGGTCGTGAGGTGAATGGTGCAACCAAGGGTCTGCTGATTCGCAAACAGGGCAATAACGTAACTAAGGTGATGGTGAAATAAAAGCCACACCTTGGTTATATATACAACAGAAATGGGCTTCCTCATCGGAAGCCCATTCGTTTTAACCACATAATTCAGCTTATTCCTTAGGGAAGGCTGATTGCCTCTGACGGACAAACGTCAGCGCATGTGCCGCACTCTGTGCAA
>Ga0326512_10003694_pt1 | contig 11181 bp, 10 predicted proteins | sample 1_2617_0518_D_FD_203652 | JGI IMG/M metagenome (GOLD analysis project Ga0326512, IMG submission 203652) | Bovine rumen microbial communities from UC Davis, California, United States - 1_2617_0518 | ecosystem: Host-associated > Mammals > Digestive system > Stomach > Rumen | place: USA...
GCTGGTAGGCATCGTCGAGGATGATGACTTCGGTGGGCGGTTGTATCTCGTTGCGCATCAGTTGGGCAATGCCGTGCCGGCGGTCGGCATCGACAGCGATGTGAGCGTCGGGAAATTTCTGCTTCATTTGGAATGGCTCGTCGCCAATCTTTTGCATGGGAGTGTGGCTCGTGGCCAACTGATAGCCTTTCGATTTGCGTTTGTATCCTCGACTGAGCACCGCCACTTGATAGGATGGCGAAAGGAGCCGCATCAAATACTCCGTGTGGGGGGTCTTGCCCGTGCCTCCCACGGTGATGTTGCCCACATTGATGACGGGCAGGGGGAAGGATTGGGAGGGGAGCATGCCACAGTCGAACATCAGGTTTCGGATGCTGACTCCCAGCCCGTAGAGCCAGGAGAGTGGCAGTAGCCAGTGGTTGAGTTTGATGTGGTCGCCTTCCATTAGTTTTTACGTGTAGATATTAGTACTTTCTTTCCCCTTCCTTCCTTTTTTATGCAAGGTGCATGCGAGGGTCACTTCACATATTTGTAGTATTCGCAAGCGGCCAGGAGCCATGCGCCTGTGCCGAAGGGGGCTTGCGACTGCGCATTGACGGTGCGAGTGGGGTCGGGCTTCTCGCCAATGGGCTGCACGTAGCCGATGCTGCCGTCGGGCTGGAGGGCGATGGTGGAAAGGTATTTCCAGGCCTTGTCGATGACGGGCTGGTATTGCCTGGCTGGGAGGATGCCGTTGTTCACTCCCCACAGGATGCCGTAGGTGAAGAAAGCTGTGCCGGATGTTTCATAGCCGGGAGCATCGTCGGGGCAAAGGATGGAGCGAGTCCAGTAGCCTTCGGGCTGTTGGGTGCGTGCCACGCCAGCGGCGAGTTGCTTGAAGCGGTCGAGGTAGAGGGCATAGTATTTGCTGTCTTTCGGAACGTCCTGCAGCACTTTGGCCAGCCCCGCCAGCACCCAGCCAGCTCCGCGTGCCCAGAAGGATTTCCCCTCGTTGCAAGCGGTCTTCACCTTCGGATAGATGTACTTCCCGTCGCGGTAGTAGAGCTGGGCTTCCTTGTCGAAGAGCAGCTCGTCAGTCCACTTGAAGCATGCGTATTGCTTGTCGAGCAGTTTTTGGTTGTGGGTGACGGTGTAGAGCTTAGAGAAGATGGGCAGCCCCATGTAGAGGGCATCGGCCCACCACCAGTAGTCGGTGTCGGGGGTGGAAGCTTGGTAGCACATCACCTCTAAGGCGCGCTCAATGCGTTCGGCGCGGTGCTCGTGCTTGTAGAGGTCGATATATACTTGGAAACAAATCTGCCAGTCGGCAAAGAGCACGTGGTTCATGCCTTCGCCGTAGGTCTTGTATTGCCATTTCGTCTTGTCGGTTTGGGTAGCACCTTTCCAGTGGTTATATTCAGCCCAATCGATGGCATAATCAAGATAAGCCTGCTTGCCGGTCAGGTTATATACTTCTTGATTGCCTGTAAAATAGGCGGCATTATCCCAAAATCCGCGACACTTGGGGGTGTTGTGGCTTTGCCAGTAATCGTTCACTTTCTCAATGGTCGAGAGTACTTCCTGCTGTCGCTGGGCGGTGTTTGTCTGCGCTGCGGCAGTTTGCGCCATCAGGGCAATGCCGGCGATGAGTGTTGAGATTCTTTTCATGTTGTTGGTTTTATTAGTTAGTAGTTTTCAGTCCCATTTTTGCGGCTTCGTCCATGAGCAGTTGCTTGGCCGCTTCGTATTCGTTGGGAATTTTCCCGTCGAGGATGGCATCTTTGATGACTTGTTTCAGCACGCCCACTTCCTTGCTGGGTGACAGACCGAACATCATCATGATTTCCTCGCCGCTGACGGGAGGCTGGAAGTTGCGTATGCGGTCTTTCTCTTCAATCTCCACCAGCTTGGTGCGCACGGCAATGAAATTGTCGAGGAATTTCTTCTTCTTCACCTCGTTTTTCGATGTGATGTCGGCCGTGCTGAGAATCATCAGGTCGTCAATGTCGTCGCCCGCTTCGAAGAGTAGTCTCCTAATGGCACTGTCGGTCACTTCCTCGTCGGCGATGACGCTGGGACGCATGTGGAGCTGCACCAGCTTCTGCACAAACTTCATCTTTTCGTTCATGGGCAGTTTCATGCGCCGGAAGATGGCGGGAATCATCTTTTCGCCAATGTCATTGTGGTTGTGGAAGGTCCATCCCTGCAGGGGGTCGAATCGTTTTGACTTGGGCTTTCCTATGTCGTGCAGGATGGCTGCCCAACGAAGCCACAGAGCGTGGTCCTTGGGCGAATCCCACTGGCCGTTTCCGGGGGGAAGATTGCCAAAGTCTGCTGTCGCCTTCGCCACGTTGTCCAGCACTTCGAGCGTGTGGTAGAAATTGTCCTTGTGTCCTCTGCCGTTCTTGGTCTCTACTCCTTGCAGTTGCACCAGCTCTGGGAAGATGAGAGGGAGTAGGCCGCATCGTTCTAATTCCATGAATCCTTTGGAAGGGATGGGGGAAAGGATGATTTTGTTCAGCTCGTCGGCAATGCGTTCGGCCGAAATGATGCTGATGCGCTCCTTGTTGCGGCTCAGGGCTTGGAACGTATCTTCCTCGATGTGGAAGTTCAGCTGAGTGGCGAACCGTATGCAGCGCATCATGCGCAAGGGGTCATCGCTGAAGGTGATGTCGGGGTCGAGGGGAGTGGCGATGGTTTTATCTTCCAGATCGGCCAATCCATCGAAGGGATCGACCAACTCGCCAAAGCGGTCCTTGTTCAGGCACAGGGCCATGGCGTTGATGGTGAAGTCGCGACGGTTCTGATCTTCCTCCAGCGTGCCGTCTTCAGTGACAGGCTTGCGCGAGTTGCGGTCATAGCTTTCCTTTCTTGCTCCCACGAATTCTATTTCCAACTGTCTGTGTTTCAGTTGGGCGGTGCCAAAATTCTTGAAAATGGCAATGTGTACTTTCTTTCCCAGTTTCTTGCTCAACGCTTCGGCAATGGCTATGCCAGGACGTTCCACGCGCCGTTGGGGATCCACCACCACGATGTCTATGTCGCTCGATGCGCGTTCAAGAAAGAGGTCGCGCACCCATCCGCCTATTACATAACAATCCAACCCCAGTTCTTCTGCTGTGTCGGAAATGAGGTGGAAAAACGGATGGTCTATCTTGTTGACAATTTCTTCGTGAGAAAGAATTTTCATGGGGGCCTTGTTGTTGGTCTAATTAAAACTGATGTTTAATTGGTTGCAAATATAGAGAAAAAAACCGAAACGGAATGTCTATATGTAAAAAAAATAAAAAATGTCAAACAGAAAAATATAAAAATGGGGCTTGTATGCCGTACACCCCCCATTTTTTTGTACAGATATCAGCTCTCAGTTCCGTTGTCGTTTGTTTTTCTTCTTCCATCGGAGTGGAACTTTTATTCTTCCTCCTCTTCTTCACTTAGGTAGCTGTCGCTGGTGCTTTCTATCTGATCCAGTTTCCCGTTCTTCCATGCATACACTTCGTGGTAAGTGTCGCCTACGACCGTGCTGTAGTTGCTGACAATGGTTTTGTTGTCGGCATCTATTTCAACGTTGACGATGTCCTCCAGTTCTGCCACCCGGTCAAAGCTTTGGGTTTCATTATTCCACACGAAGCCTGCGTAGGAAAGCATGGGAAAGTTGCTGGGGTTCACTCCGAAGTCGCCTAAACATACCAGCACATCAGGGAATCCGTCGAAGTTGAAGTCTTGTTCCTCCACTTCCATTCCTCCCATCAAATCTTCGTCCTTTGACCACAAGAGTTCGCACACAAAGCGCTGCGTTTTCTCGCCCGACTGGCAGGTAAGTACCACTGCGTTCACTTGGCCTTCTTCGTCTTTCTGGAAAGAGGTCTGGAAGGTGTAGCTGGCGCGTGCTGACGGAGTTTCTTCTGCAGAAGGCGCAGCTTTTGTGGCTATGGAATCTTGGGTGTCTGCATCCTCGTTTGATGTGGAGGGCTGGTTGTTGTTGCATGCCATTGCGAGTAAGGCGATGGCCATAAGAAAATATTTTTTCATATCTGATGATAGGATGATAGGATGGTTGATTAATGTGGTTGAAATAAAGTGGTTAATAATTGAGAGTACTGTTCCCCTCCAAGTCTATGTAGCCTTGCTTGTCGCCCTTCTGAATTTTCACGATGCCTTCGTGGAAGTCTTCATAGGCAATATATTCGCAAGGAATCACCTCTTTCCCTGTTCGGTCTATGTAGCCTTCGTGGTCACCTCTCCACACTCGGGCACGACCATCATGGAAGGGGTGCGCATCCCTGTACAGGTTCTCTTTCAACTGAATGACCAGTTTGCCCGTTTTGTCGATGTATCCAATGGGCGTGCCCCAATGGTGTATCATGGCCAGGCCTTCGCTGAAGTCGCGACCGGCAACACCACGGTCCAGCGTGATAACGGTCTTGCCCGTTTTGTCAATATATCCCCAGCGATCTTGCTCTTCATCGAAGATGGATGCAAGGCCTTCGCTGAAGGAACAGGCTGTCAAAAACTCTCTTTCAAAAGCTTTCTTGCCCGTCTTGTCGATGAATGAAACTCGCTCCCTTGCCGGATCCGTTACGACGAGCGCAAGGCCATCGTGGAAACCTTCAGGGTTCTCTTCTGCTCTTGAACTATACTTGCAGGGAATGACCAGCTCTCCTTCTGTGTTGATAAAGCCCCAGCCGTTGCCTTCATACACCAGTGCCATTCCGTCGGAGAACGTGTCGGCCCACTCCCACTTTTTGCCTCCAAAGGCTGGCTTGCCTGTTTTGTCTATGTAGTAATACTTGCCGTCGTCTGAACAGTATTTGCAAGCATATCCGTCGCTAAATTGGCTCGGGCCGCCGTCGTGTGTTTCGAAGAGTAGCTTTCCATCGTGGTCGAAGTAGTACCAAGTGTCTTCCTTGTTTTTGTGGCAGCACATGATGCCATCTGAATAGGTGAATACGGAATAGTCATACTCAAACGGAATGATGACCTTTCCCTTCTTGTCGATGACGCCCAATTTGCCCTCTTTGTTAATCACAGAGGCTCTGCCCTCGCTGAAATTCATGACGCTTTCAGCTCCCTCAATCACTTTGGCAATGGCTTTCAGATTATACTTATCACTTTCAATCTCCGCACTTTCAGCCTGCACCTCGGCGGCGAGGCTATCGGTCTCAGCTTCCTTGGACAGTCCGTCCGCTTTCTTTTCGTTGCACGATGCCATCAGCATCAATGCAATGGCTGAGAAAAAAAGACTTTTTTTCATGATTTTGGTAATGTTAAGTTATAAGTAGTAATTTATTTGAGCTTTTTCGAGGACAAAAGTACAAAATGTTGATCAGATAGCCTAACATTTTCTAAAATAAGTGCTAACTTTACTGCCAAAATAATGAAATATGAAAAGATTTCTTTATATCATAGCACTTCTTCCTCTGCTTTTTAGTTGTGAAAACCGTCCTTCGTTGGTTGAACAGCGCAAAGCCGAAATCAAACAGAACGATTCTCTGGAACTTGTTCGGGCACGAGCGGATTTGGCGCAGGCTGATAGTGTGACCACCTTTAAGGAACTGGAACTGGCTGATTTGCAAAAGCGGTTTATTTTTGAGAAACAAGAAAAGTTCCAAACCATTGGTTGCTATGTTTTGCCTTCTTATGCTGGAAGTAAGGCTAAGTTTTCGTTTTTCCCGGAAGTAGAAGAGGGGGGAGCGCTTCTTTTAGTATCGATTGATAAGAAACGGAACTATACCTTTAAGGAGATTCCTCTCGCTGACCCCAATTACGAAGCCTATCTCCCATCAGGCTTATCGACATCAGTGAAAAACGACATTGCCCAATGCTACACGCTTGCAAAGGCGATTCAAGATTTACAAGCAGCGCGTGAATTGCAAGAAAAACTTACGCTGAAAGTCCTCTTCTATGAAAAGAAAGGAGAAAGCCGTTGAGCCTTCTCCTTTCTTCTTTATTAAGATATGTGTATCTGCTTATGATTACTCAGCGCGGAGTGTGAAACGCTTGAAGTCAGTTACTGTAAGCTCCTTGTCGATGCTCTTCAGGTACTGAGCCACAGAAATCTTGTTGTCATCGATGTAGGCTTGATCGAGCAAGCAGTTCTCTTTGTAGAACTTAGCAACCATACCTTTGGCGATGTTCTCAATCATTTGTGGCTTCAGGTTAGCCTCAGCGTCCTTTGCTGCACTTACCTTGATTTCACGAGCCTTGTCGGCCTCTTCCTTTGTCAACCAGCCCTTTGCTGTGTTCGACTCAATGTGGTCTTCTGTATCTACGTGAGCAGGATTGATGCCAGCCTTCTTCAGCGCATTTTCTACAGCCTTGCCAATCTGGTTCTGCTTGGCCTTTTCAACAGCGGTGCGCAACTCAGTGTCCTTCACATCCTGTGGCACACCAGCCTCGTCAAGAGCTACAGGCGACATAGCGGCAACCTGCATGGCTACACCCTTGCCAGCCTCTTCGAAGCCCTTCTTGTTCAGCACAACAAGAGCGCAGAGGAAGTTCTGGTTCATGTGGTTGTAAGCAACAATGTCCTCACCTTCCACATAGTTGAAGCCGTCAAGTTCCATCTTCTCGCCAGTCACACCCGAACGGTTTGTGATGGCATCCTTGATGTTCTCACCGTCGATAGTCAAAGCGTTCACCTCGTCCATGCTCTTGCACTTGTTAGCCACAACAGCATCGATAATCTTTGTTGCAAGGGCTACGAAGTCTGCATTCTTAGCCACGAAATCGGTTTCGCACTTCAGTGCAATCATTGCACCATAGTTGCCATCTACTTTTGCAAGTACACAACCCTCAGCAGCCTCGCGGTCAGAACGCTTAGCGGCTACAAGCTGACCCTTCTTGCGAAGGATTTCCATTGCAGCCTCCATGTCGCCGTTGGCCTCTGTGAGAGCTTTCTTGCAGTCCATGAGGCCTGCCTGAGTCTTTTTGCGGAGTTCGTTAATCTCCTGTATAGTAATTGCCATAATTTTATTTGAATATTAAGTTTTTTATTATTCAGCTGCTGGAGCCTCAGCTTCTTCTGCTGGTGCTTCCTCTTCAGCCTCTTCCACTGTGGGAACTTTGCCTTCCTTCTTCTCTGCGTTAGCTTCCTGGTCGGCCTTCTCCACCTTGCGCTCCTCAAGACCTTCCTTGATAGCCTCGCACACAACGCCGAGAATCAAGTCGATTGACTTTGTAGCATCGTCGTTTGCAGGAATCACGAAGTCAATGTTGCGTGGGTCGGAGTTTGTATCAACAATGGCAAACACGGGGATGCCCAAACGGTTTGCCTCGCTCACTGCGATGTGCTCCTTCATTACGTCAACCACAAAGAGGGCTGAGGGCAAACGAGTCAGGTCGGCGATAGAACCGAGGTTCTTCTCCAACTTAGCACGCTTGCGACGAATTTGGAGATTCTCACGCTTTGAGAGCTTGTCGTATGTACCATCGTTCAAGAGCTTGTCGATGTTAGCCATCTTCTTCACAGCCTTGCGGATAGTGGGGAAGTTGGTCAACATGCCGCCTGGCCAACGCTCAGTCACATAAGGCATGCTTACTGAAGATGCCTTTTCTGCGATGATTTCCTGTGCCTGCTTCTTTGTGCCGACAAAAAGGATGCGCTTGCCGCTCTTGGCAATCTGCTTGAGGGCGTCTGCTGCCTGGTCGAGCTTAGCAACTGTCTTGTGAAGGTCGATGATGTGAATGCCATTGCGCTCCATGAAGATGTAGGGAGCCATAGCGGGGTTCCACTTGCGCTTCAGGTGACCAAAGTGTGCACCTGCTGCGAGAAGAGAATCAAAATCTGTTCTTGCCATAATTTTTTTGAATTGTTTACTTTCTTTTTGAGTTAATGTTTGGTTTTAACCAACCCGTAGGTCGCTCTTTTTTTTGCGAGAGAGCCTACGAGTTTAGATACTAAACGATTATCTTTGTTCTCCCTTGTCTTCCAATAATTTGTCTTCTGATAATTGGTCTTTCAATAAGATGAGTAAGACAATTGAAACCGAAAGAGCCGGGATGAAACTTTTAACGCTTAGAGAACTGGAAGCGGCGACGAGCCTTTGGCTGGCCTGGCTTCTTACGTTCAACAGCACGTGCATCACGTGTGATGAAGCCTTCAGCACGGAGTGCCTTCTTGTCTTCTTCGTTAATTTTCACAAGTGCACGGGCGATAGCGAGGCGGAGAGCCTGACTCTGGCCTGTGTAGCCGCCACCAGCGAGGTTTGCCTTGATGTCATACTTTTCAGCAACACCAAGGAGATTGAGTGGCTGCTTCACCACGAACTGTACGAGTTCTGATGGGAAATAATCAGCAAGTTCACGCTTGTTGATTGTGATTTTACCAGTACCTTCTGTAAGGTACACGCGAGCAACGGCGCTCTTACGACGGCCGATTGCATTGATATATTCTACTGCCATATACCTTATTCTTATTTGAGGGTGTTAATATCAAGTGTTTCTGGCTTCTGAGCGTCCTTGTCGTGCTCAGCGCCTTCAAAAATGTAGAGGTTCTTCAGAAGCTTGCTGCCAAGGATGCCCTTGGGGAGCATGCCCTTCACTGCATGACGGAGCACTTTCTCATATCCGTTTGGACGCTTCACCATTTCAGCATAAGTTGCCTTGTGCTGACCGCTTGGATAGCCTGAGAAAGTGATGTAAATCTTCTGAGACTCCTTTGCGCCAGTAACCTTGATTTGGTTGGCATTGATAACAATTACGTTGTCGCCACAATCCATGTTGGGTGTGAAGACGGGTTTGTACTTTCCGCGAAGTACCTTTGCTACTTTAGATGCAAAACGTCCAAGAGTCTGTCCTGCTGCATCCACTACCACCCACTTCTTGTCTGCTGCTTCGGGGGTGATGTAGCTTGTCTTAAAACTGTTTGACTGCATTTTAACCTTTTTGGTTTTTAAATAATTAATAATGTGTGTTCGCTGCCAGCTCGGCTCCGAAGAACTCGACTGACGTACTGTGCCCATCGGCTTTGCTCCGTAGAGTTAATCCTTTGGGTTTTCTGCGTTTCACGGACCGCACTCCCTTTGTTGAGATAGTGCTATCCACACAGAGTCTGAGACCTTTTTGTGGCCTCTCGATAGAAATCGGCTTGCAAAGGTACGACTTTTTGTGAAAGTGACAATGATTTTTTCTTCTTTTTTCGTTTCTTATTCAAGAATTTGCTACCTTTGCATCAAAATTGACCCATTTATGTTGCGAAAATTTACAATCTTTCTTTCTTTTCTGTCCTTTGCTTGTGTTTTTCTGCAAGCTCAGACATACGTGCGGAAGTCAAACCTTCCCCATCTTTACATAGAAACTTTCGACCGTGCTCCCATCAATAGCAAGGAGGTCTATGTGTATGCCACCATGTATTATGTAGATGAGGCAGATGTGGTGACTCAGTACGACTCCATGCAGATTCGTGGGCGTGGCAATTCCACTTGGGGGTTGAGAAAGAAACCCTACAGAATCAAGTTCCATGAGAAAGAAAAGTTTTTGGGCAAAGGGTATGCCAAAGCGAAAAACTGGACGTTGATGGCCAATGCTGCCGACCACTCCCTGATGCGTAATGCCATCACTTCGCTCATGGGCGATTACTTGGGCTTGAAGAACAATCCAGCTCATAAGTTCGTGGATGTCACCCTCAACGGCACTTTCATTGGCAATTATCAAATCAGCGACAAGATTGATGTCCGTCCCCATCGTGTCAATATCACAGAGCAGGATTTGCCATTGACTCCAGAGAGCGACATCACTGGGGGGTATCTTTTAGAGGTTGACGGATTCAGAGATGGAAACTATTTCACCACTTCTACCTATCAGGTGCCCATTCGCATTCATTACCCTGACGATGAAGACATCAATTACGCTCAAAACGAATATATCCGTCAGTACATGAAGGATTTTGAGAAAGTCCTCTCTGGTGACAATTTTGCCGATGCCACTGATGGCTATCGAGCATGGGTCGATTCTACCTCGCTCGTCAACTGGTTCATTGCCACTGAGGTGAGTGGAAATGTCGATGGCTACTATTCCACCTATTTCTATAAAGACCAACAGGATTCTTTGCTCTATTGGGGTCCCCTGTGGGATTATGACATCGCTTATAATAATGACAACCGCACTGATCGTGGAGGGGGAAATAATACAGAATATCAGCTCATGACCGACCACGGATATGGTGCCACTAAAAATTGGATTAATCGCATGTGGCAAGACCCTTGGTTTGGCAAACTCGTCAATCGTCGCTATGCCGAAGTGGTTGAGGCAGGATTGGAAGACTATCTCAATCAGCAAATCGACTCTATTGCTGAGTTGTTGCAAGAGTCGCAGGAACTCAATTTCAACAAATGGGGCATCTCCACAAGGATGCTTCGCGAAAGAGTCCTCTTTTCGTCCTACGATCAATATGTCAGTGACCTGAAGGCATACTTGGGCGTGCACATTCCATACTTACAGACGGCTTTTGCCGAAAAAAAGGTTGCGGAGCCAACCCCTCCCTTCGTGCCAGCCAATTATTATTACACTATAGCCAATGCAAATAACGGTAAAGTGTTTGACACTGTCGATAAAACAGGTGATGCGGGCGACTTTGTTTGCTCGTGGGAACTCGCGGAAAGTCAATACTCGCAGCAGTGGAAAATTCTTCCTGTAGGGGATTATTTCATGTTGGTCAATCGCAATGGAGGAATGGCTCTCAACGATCCTACTGCTGGCGTCTCTACACCCACCACCAATGTTGGCACTCAGCTGAACACAGCACTTGCCGATGCTGAAGACGATCGGCAATTGTGGAGCATCGTCCCTCAAGGCACTGAAGGCTACTATAACTTGGTCAACAAATACACGGGCCACACGGCCAACCAAAATGGGGGCGGTTCAACCAACGGTACCTCCATCCTCAGTTATACAACCGACTCTCGCAACAGTTCCAGCAAGAACCGCCTGTGGTACTTCACCCCTACCGAAGAAATCGAAGAAATCATTGACCCGGATAATCCGGATAATCCAGATAACCCGGAAAACCCTGATAATCCAGATAACCCAGAAAACCCCGATAATCCAGATAACCCCGATAACCCATCAGATCCAGATGACCCATCTAACCCATCCGATGACCCTTCCACCGATGCTATTGCAAGTGTAGAACCCGCGGAGTATGCTCTTGGTTACAATTCACAAACCAAAACTCTCCACTTCGGAGCGGAAGAGCCTGAACTT
>Ga0326512_10003695_pt1 | contig 11180 bp, 19 predicted proteins | sample 1_2617_0518_D_FD_203652 | JGI IMG/M metagenome (GOLD analysis project Ga0326512, IMG submission 203652) | Bovine rumen microbial communities from UC Davis, California, United States - 1_2617_0518 | ecosystem: Host-associated > Mammals > Digestive system > Stomach > Rumen | place: USA...
ATACACCACAGAAAGTTTTTAATCTTCGTCAACCTGAGCTTTATACAGATACCAACCGAGTGTATCAAAAGCACCCTTAATGTCAAAGTCCATAGGCTTGTTTACTTCAAGCATATCAATGTCTTCAAACTCATCAAGGTTTCGGTCGGTCTTTTCACCATCAACTTCAATGTAATAAATGTACATTGTATTGTTCATAAATGCAACGTTAGGTGGGAAAGCTCCAAGCAACTTGCATTCAGTAATGTTCTTGAAACCAGTTTCTTCCGTTACTTCACGCTTTACCGCGTCCATTGGGTCTTCACCAGGCTCTACTGTTCCAGAAGGAAATGCGATGTCATAATCATTAATGCCTTGACGGAACTCACGTGTAATTACAAACTTCTTTGTTGAGGTATTGTAAATGATAGCCTTTACCCAGTCAGGCGTTTTCAAGGAAACAAACTTTCCGACTTTTCCTTCAGGGTTAGTCTTTTCGGTTTCCATTACATCCCAGATAGGTGTATGAAGCTTCAATGTTGTTTCGCCAATCTTCCATTTATTTTCCTTTGGTGGGAAAGGCAAATCTTTTCTAGGAAGGTCAATGTCCTCGTCGAAAAGCTTCAAAACCTTTATTGCATCTGGGAAAGCCTTTTCAAAGTCATCATAATACTCAAACTGGCTTTCATTAGTATTGATTGTTGTGATAGGAATGTGAACATCCCTTGTAGTATTCGAGCCCTTTTTATAAGAAGAAGGTTCCGCATTTGCATAATCCTTTGGGTCATAACGTCCACCGGTCAAATCCATACGATTAAAACCGTTGAACTCGCAGATAGAAACAATTCTCATGTCATTCCATAGCAAAGGGTTGGAATCAGCGATTACTTCAAAAATTGGAGCCGGCAAACACCAGGCTGACTCAAAATAAATCATGAGGTTTTCCTTGTCAATAGTTGTGCCACATGAATTCCACTTTGTTCCCCAATGTTCAATACACCAGTTCCACCAGTCAAAGTTTTCTGGATAACCGTCCCCTGCAAGCCGACCTGTCATGTCATAACGAGTGTTCTTATACTTGTAGAATCTGGAGTCAAAGAAGTAATCTGGTGCTTCCTGCTTGCTTTTTGGCATAGGAATTACTTTTTCAAAATCAAAATACTCATAATCGCCTTCGTTGTCATCGTGTCCGAGCGAAATGTATGCTTTTACAAAATCGTTAAATCTGTCACGTTCTGTAAATTCAATCAATGTGTGAATAATGTCCGCCATAATTACTCATATTCTCCTTCAAAATATTCTTTTCCCCAAGTGATGTCGTCAATCCAAACATCAAAGTCATCTTCTTCAATCTTGTCTTCGAACTTGTCCATAAGTGACAAGATGTTCTGCCTTACTTTTGTCGATGAAATGCTATTGTTCATATCAAGATACTCGTAGTTTATGTCAGTCGGAAGATTATCAGTGTATCCGGGTCGATTAAACACGACCAGACTTGCAAGCTTAATAATGTTTTCCCATTCTGTCCAAGTCTTAAAGTTCTGCAAAGAATCTGAACCCATTGCGACGTACCATTCAAGATTGTTCATCTTGTTATCATCGATGATGTTTTCATAGTTGGTTTCATTTACGTCATACGCCATAAGTTTTTTAAGTGTATGAATAAAACGCCAACCTTCAACAACATCACGTTCAATGTCGCTGACTTCTACATTTTTAATATCCTTGCATTTTTCTACAAGACTATCGTAGCGTTCCGTAAAAGAGAACATCGCACGGTCGTGCCCTTTATAATTTTTGTAGTAATTTATGTTTGTAGGGACTACGATGACTTTATCAAAGCTCTTGGAGAGTCTTGTAATGATTTCCATGTGGGCCGAAGTTACTGGGTCCGCAGACTACGAAAGCCCGAAAATAACAATTTTCAAGCCGAACCTCCTTTAAGTGACAATGTTGTTGAATTAATGAAATATTAATTTGTGGTTATCTTAACAAATTAAAATTATGAAATATAATCTGGGTTATCGACCACGGTTTTTAAGAGGTCTTTATTAACTATGTAAAGTGACCTGGGTCTGGGGTCGGGTAGAAGTGTAAAGCGGTTATATTCGTTTTCATCAAAGCATACGCCCGCCGCATAAAATGAACCGTTATTTACCAAGATTACCGGCAAACAGTTGTCCCTGCATAGGCCTTGATAAACTGGAATGTCATTATATTCATTCACATCGCTTATGTACATGCCATTAGCTTTAATCCAGTCCTCTTTTTTTACCCCTCTCTTGGGGTTAACATAGCAGCCCATAATTTACTCCTTAAAAAGAGAAAGGAAGTCAATTACTTCACGTTTCTCAGCAGTTTCTTTCAAAAATACAGTTTCAAGTTCAAACTCGTGATAGTCACGTGCAAGATACTTTGTGAATACAAAGCCGTGTGAAAGAAGATACTCTGCATCTTCCTTACTGTACCAATGAAGTAAGTCTTCTACATTAGAACAAGAAGAAAACCAGTTCTTTCCATCGATGTGGTATCTTTCATCATACCCCATAGGTAAGTCTTTTGCTTCACCTTTACAATCCTTACAACCCCAAACGTATTCATTATTAGAGTTGTACCAAAGACCGTTGTTTGGGTCTTCTGCTTCCAGTCTATAAAGCCATTTTGACATACGCTTAATCCCTCTTAGTATGCTTCAAAGATACTTGGCAAAACCGACGCTTTTAAACGCCCAAGTCTTGCTGCGTCGATTACTTCTTTCTGAGTATTATTAACCCTTACGACTTTTGTGTATTCTGGCTCGAACTCATTATGCCTTGATAAAATCAACCATCTGAAATCTAGTGCAGTATCAATGTGCCGCATCCTACGTGCACCTTTTGGTCGAAACTTTACTTCTGGCTCATAATATCTGCCACCAAGGTCTCTTTCGAAAAATCGAATAATGTGGTTCTTATCTTTATCATTAATAACAATGTAATAGGGTGGAGTCATGTTGTGGCTGCTTTTATATTTCTTTTTTGACATACACCTACCCCACTAATGATTCTTTCATGAAGCTAATCTTTTCTTCCAGAGCTTTTTCCTCGGCTTCCATTCTTTCGATTGCCAGCTCCAAGTCGGCAAGCACGGCTTCACGAACCTTGTCGCTGGGGTAGTAATTACCTGAAAATTCATAATATAAATTTTTCCAACCATTTCCGTGATTAAAGGATACTGCCAAATATTCATTTCCAGTGTCCTTAAAATCCTCAAGGTAACGTTTATCATTACTCAATGAACGCCTGAGCTTTTCAAGTTCATCTTCTGCCTTTTGGATTTCATTTACCAGACTTATGATTTCTTCCGCAGTTTTTGCCATTTTTAGCCTCACTTATATTTTTGAAAGGATAGTATTTATAGTCCTCATCTTCTACTTCATTCGGTAATTTCTGAAACTTCGCATTAGGCGAATCCGGACCGTCTGGAACCCATCCGTCATGGTCGCCATCAATATACCCACGCCAACAAGTCATATCTATGCACTTATCCCCAGAGAACCTAATACAACCACAGTTTTTACAAGACTTTCCATCTTTTTTGCACTGCTCTTCAATCTGCCGAAGTTCACGTGCCATGTCGTCTATTTCGTTATCCCAGTTTTCCATGCTATCTATATTATAACTTATTTGTTATTTACCCTGTAAAAAGTCTTTATCACCATACTTTGGTACTACACCATTTGCAGAACGCAAAAGAATGCAACGATTTGCCAGATAGTAACTTCTGTCTTTTATGTCTGGGATAATTCGGTCATTCTGAATACTCTTTACAATGATAGGGTCTACCCACGACCCACCACTATCACTACCTTGTGGGCTAAGAACCAAATCCCCAATACCTATTTTATTTCCAAATCTATCTTCTGCAAAGGATTCTTCAACCGGTACATACTTAAAGTTCTTTTCACCTGGATTATCAAGGGCTATCTGAACAAAGAACTCTTTATTAAATTTCTGTATAATAGATTCTGTAATCTGCTTAATGTCTTTTTTGTTAATGCCATCATAGTAAATGTCTATGTTTCCATAGTCATTGACAAAATATACTTCCTTGACACCCTTATCAACAAGGTTTGCCAATAAATGTCCAAGAACATACATTACTACAAAGCTGCTACCATGAAAGCATGCGAATATGTCATGTTCCAAAAGTTTTCTCCCAAAGAAACGCTCATCAATTTCACTATCATACCCAGAATAATCTTTTAACAAGCTCGATGCATCAGAAATAATATCTTCTACACCGTCCGGGAATAACGTTTCTAAAACAACTTTTCTTGTTTCAAGCTCAACGTATTTATAATTGTCCGGCAAGCAGTTCTTGAACCTACGGACAAACTTGTAGTCATCGATGGTGCTACAATAATGACTGGGGTCTATAACATCCTTGTCTATAAGAATCTTTTTATTAAAGATGTATCTGTCCTTAAGGATATTACGCAGTTCATCATCAGTATACATACTGATTTGATAAGACCTCCACGCTTCATGAATGTCCGGCTTTATAACTATTGCTTTTATATTTTCTTTTCTTTGTTGTGCAATGTCAGTCATAGTTAAACCGAAATCCTTAAAAGAATCTGTTTCATAGTTATTGGCGTGTTTTTCTACAAAGGTATGTACTTTTATAGAACCATTAAATGTTCTAATTTCCTTTTCCATTAAAATGTCCTCTTAACAGTATATTAAAATAGAAAAGCCGTCATTAAGACGGCTTACTTATTAACCCTTATAAAACTTTTTCAAAAGTGCTTCTGGACTGGTATCAAGTTTCTGTTTAATAAGGTCAGAAACAAATATCCCAAGTGGTTGGAATATAAACGATACTGCCAATGTTAGTAAACAAATACTACCAAAACCAAGAACTGGAATGTCATAAATGCCATTAAAAGCAAAACGCAAAAGTACATTCCAACCAAGTGCTACACAGCCAACGCTTATCACAAACTTTAACAACATTTTGCCAATAGCTCCAAAAAGTGTTTTCAATTTATTCTCCTTAAAGGTCTTTTAATTTTTCTTTGTGAAGTCGCCTTAGCTTTTCACCACAGTCTTTTGCAAAATTTCTTTTTATTATTTCAAAATTTGATGGTTTGAAATAAAACTGCCAACGGCTCCATAGCCCTATCCAGTCGAATATAACCAAAAAGAAAATGAAATAAGGATGCTCCTTAAAAAAATCTCCGACTATAAAACAAAGCCCCGCGCCCAAAGCGGCACCGAAACATGCCATCAAGTTTTCTGCATTTGAATGATTCTGATAATCTATCTGGTTTTTATATAGGCTTTGCTCAAACACATCACCAATTGAAGGAATTACGATGGAAACAATGCCGTTTACAATTCTATAGAAAATAGACCAAAAGAAGAACAAGTTTAAAACCGGTACTTCATCTACCAATGGGTTAAGATTATTGACGAAATAATATGTCAAGAATCCCATTTCTGTAATCGTGAAAAATATACTTTCACAAAGGTCTATAATCCGATAATGTTTGAAAACCCATCTTTTCTTTTTCACATCCGCCGATACAAAAGCGTGTATTACGCCGACAATACATCCAGTACAAACAATCAATGAATAGAATCTTGTTCCCAATCCAATTTGATAGTATGTAAATGTCGCCGCAAACATTCCGTAAATTACGCAGTCAACAAATAAAAAAATTAGATATATAATCTGCTCCTTACTCATAAAGAGCTGGTTAAGTCTTTCCCTTAAAAATCTCATAGACACCTTTATTTTTTATAATTTTTAAAAAACTCTAGATTTTTCTTGATACACTTGATAGTGTTATCAACACGGATTGTTGTTTCCATGTCTTGCGTGAAGAAACTGCTGTTATACTGACCAAGCAAACATTCCAAAGCTTCGGTAATTACATCTACGTCTTCATCTTCCAAATCTACTTTAATCATTCCGTACCCTCGCAATTTTCACCGTTCCAGACACGTATACTACATTCCTTTATTGATACTTCAACAAAATCTTTGTGTGCTTTCTTAATGTTATTGAGCAAGTCTTTTTTCCAGACATATGCATCTAATCCGGTATATTTGTTTTTAGTAGGAAAGGACTCCGTTAAATTGAAATCCTTTCCGTTTACGTCCTTTGCATAATAGCTTACGATAAACTTCATATATTAATCAAAATCTTCTTTATTCAGAACCCTTACCACATTGCCATACTGATATGTTCCGACACAAGGCAACATGGAGTTTATATTATATACAAGCTCGTCAATGTAAAAAGACGGTGTATAAAACAACCTATCGTCCTTGGTCTGTGGGTCTTTCAACTGAATCCAATTTGACCAAAGCTGTGGCTCGCCTTTCTTAGCTTCGACATTATCTTGAGCAAGTTTGCTGAATGTGTAATGTTTCGGTTGACCATTAACAAAAACATTCGTGTATGGAATAGCGTTCTTGGATACTTCACTATCCAGGACTTCAAGATTCGTGTCTACAAAGTGCAGGAACTCATCAATAAACCAGTTTGGATTGAAACGGATTTCGTCCTTATCAACCATAGTGTGGACACCACCGCCAGTTTTGATAAGAACAAATTTGCCTTTGCCGAATTTCTGATGACAATAATCTGTCCAGATTTTAATAATGTATTGTTCGGTCTCTGTTCCACGAACGTCTTTCTTGATGTCCATATCAAAATCGACCCAATACTTGGTTCCGACATTATCGAATTGCAGCCGCTTCATCTTGGAAAGCGACCTACACATTTTATAAAGCGACTGTGAAGTTCCGGATTCCTTTGTTTTAAGTTCCAACGCTTTCGCACGTTTCTTGAAAGAGTCCTTAAAGTTTTCAAGTAAGGAATTTACGTTATCTTTGTCTGCAAATACGTTCTGCAAGTCTACAGAAATGTTTGCAATTTCATTTGCACGGTCAATGTCTTTAATTGCAGAATCTATAAGCTCCTGCTCGTGAATGTTGATGTATTTTTTCAAGTCGGAAATTACATTCAACTCATCACAAGGATTGATGTGGAAATAACAAACAAGTGTTTTCGCAGGAAAAGGAAGGCCTTCCTTGGTTGTGAAAGTTTCTTTATGACATTCATATGCACGAATACCCTTTTTCCAGCGTTCGTAAGTTGTATTACCCTCTGCATCTGCAAAAACAACGGTCGGGTCGAGCATTTCGCTCCGGCCAATCCCCGTTCCTTTGCGTTCTTCATCGGTAAGTTTTTTATGACGTGAAGAAAGACAAAAAGCGTAAGCTTCATTACGTTTTAAAGGGTGAACGCAATGGTCATAGAACCATTTAAGTTCCTCTTCATCGGCGATAATCTTGTAATGTTCAAGAGCATCAAGCTCCTCTAATGTTAAGATTCTTTCAGACATTTAAACTCCTGCTTACGTTATATTATAACCTTACAAAAACTTACCCTGTAGGGTTAGCATTCCTCATCCCTTGACACTACGACAATTCTTTCACCGGTATCTTCATCTACATACCGTTTAACCATAGCGTCATCCCATTCGTGACCGTCTCCGTACACATAGAAATCCGGGATTTCCTCCGAGAATCTTCCATAGCCAAACAAAAAATCATAGAAATCACAAGTTTCCAATTTATCATACACATAAGTTCGTTTGCTGCCATAATTATATGTAACCTTGATTGGAGGGTTTAATTCACAAATAACATCATCCGCTTTGCTTACAAGTATTTTCATCAGTAAATCTTTCGACATATTCTTTTTCAGGTAATTGAACATGTACATGTCTTTGTCATTATACTGACTATAATAATTATCATGAAGCTTGTCCGTATCCATAAAGATTTCTGATATGGTATCATACAAACGGTCAATGTTTACAATGTAATCATCGTGGTTTTCTTCGTTAATAACGTTTATACGTTCCGTATGTTCTTCAATGTCATACATTCCACGGTTTATGTAAACCTTGTGATTCTTAAAATCTTCCCAGTCTTGACCATTCTTAAAAATTGTTACTGAATGGCAGGAGCTTGAGTTTGTTTCAAATGTTCCACGTCTAACTACTTTCATAATTTACCTCCTAGAAAAGAGACCCATCACCAACGATAGAGGTGTTATGCAATTTCATCACCTGATGGATAGTCACTGCCCCCGTTATCAAGAGCCGCAATACCATACTTGTTATCTTTAAGATTCCAGTCATTATAAAGAACGTTCTTTGCATCACCATCTGACAAATTATCAAGAACCTCGTATTCTGCCAGTTCCCAATCTTTACGGTCGCCAGTGATTTTGATATATTCGAACCCACCATCAATAGCACATTTTCCACAAGGACACCAGTGAAAATCATGTGTTGCACGTGAGTAAATTATTGTATTACAATTTTTACATTTAATTGCATTTACTTTCATACTGAGCTCCTTGTTCCTATTTATCCAATACTTCTGTCCAATCACATCCATAATCATTGAAAAACTCTTGGCTTAATGCCCTAAGTTCGTCATCAGATACCATACCTGAACCACACAAATCTTGAATAGTTTTGGCATATTCATACATGCCATAATCTGAATCTTCCATTTTCCACATAATCACGACTTAAAAAGCTTTTCGGCATTAGACATGGTTGGGAATCCATCCAAACTCGCCTCTGGGTTATACACCCTTGGTCTTATGTTAGACCAAGGTAAATCATCATCCTGCGTTACCGGTATCGTTGCTGGTTCAGCTTTATTATCATTTAAATTCTGAACAATGTAAAGCTTGGCTTCATCGCTAAGGTCTTTACTGTTCATTACTTCTAAAAGTGCTTTTTCTTTATCAGTCATCAAAGTCCCCCGAATTTTCATCGTCTGGCTTATATGTCATACTGAATGTAGAACCGTCAAACAATTCGCAACGTCTTGGAGTCTTACCGTTGTTCTGCTTCAAAATCTGAAGCTCAACAATGTCCTCACAATCCATAATTTCTTCGTCATCTCCGAAATACTGTTCCAAGTAATACTTCTTACGGAATAAAGATACAACATAACGGCAACGCTCAAGCAATGCACTGGAGTTTTTTACTTGGTGTCTTGACGGACGGAATCTTAAAACATCCTCTGGGTCTACCACGGATGTAGATTCACCTGCACGGTTCAACTGTGCGGTGCCGATATAATGAATACCAAGCTCCTTGGACAAGGCGTTCATCTTGTTGATAGCCAACTCGATAGTCTGTGGCATGCCCAGCCCTGATTTTGTGTTTACGAAATCTTGAATCATCGTTATGAGGTCAAGGACGACAATACAATATTTCTGCCCAATCTGTTCTTGAAACTTGATGATTGCTTTTTTCAAATCCGAGATGGAAACATTTGCGTCCTCGCAGAAACGGAAGAACTTGTTGTTATCCAAAAGCTGACGTTCTTGTTGAACCTGGTCATAAATGGATTGATATGTTTCCGCATCTGGTGGGTTTACGATTTCTGTATATGGAATCTGTAAACGGTTCGCAAGCAGACGGTCGTAAGTAGCGATGCTGCCCATCTCCAATGAGAAAAACATACAAGGAATGCCGGCATTGATAAAGCCATTTACCAATTTCAAAACCATAGTGGACTTTCCCATACCCGACTGAGCAACCAATAATCCGCCGGTTCCGGGAGCCGGTCCGTCAACAACCAGTTCATCCAAAACTGGTTCGCTGAAATAATACCGCTTACCGTTAGTTCTGAGCTTAAAGTCTTCCTGCCACTGGTCGCCCCATTCCTTCAAGTCCATTATACGCTTTACGGAATTTGTGTCCGCCGCAAGAACTTGTTCCTCAGCCGCTTCGAATGTTTCCCTTAGTTCTTGAACAATCTCTGGTGTAAGTACATTGTTTTTAGACAATACCGTTTTTATATGGTCGATATAGTCCAAAGCGGATGAAGTACGCTTATAATCCTTCAATACCGTTACAATGTCGGTTATATACTGACCACTCTCGGATGTTGATTCAGTAATGCTCTTAATTAAATCACGTGTAATTGAGGAATCATTTCGAGCAGATTCCATATACAACGCATCGGTCGTAAGAGGCGTACCGTTACGTGTAAGAGTATCTATAGATTTTGAAATAGTCTTGCAGAATGAACTAAAAAATAAATCTTCCGAAAATTCCTGGCTGTCCAATAGATTTGGATTAGCCCAGAGATTTCTTAAAAGTCGCAATTCTGCAATCTGTATTGGATTAACTTCTGCCATTATATAATTCCCTTAAAACAAGTCTTCTGTATCAATAGACGACATTACACTGTCGTATCTGTCCTTGAACTCCATAAAGTTCTTTTTCATGTTTCTTACAACCAAATCTTGAATGGAATGATTGAAACCCTCTTCCTCAATACTGTACGGACTGACATTTGAAATAAAAATTATTCCTTTATGCTTGGTCTGCATTCTGGTTCGCAGAAATGAATCCAGAAACGGAACCTGAAAGTTTGAACGATAGATTGTAACTTTTTTTGTATCAAAAGCCTCATCAATCAGAAGCAGGTCTACATCTTCCAATTTTTCCAATTTGTTCATTACCGTTTCATCACGTTCCGCTTTCTGTAACATTTTTATCAAGTCGTTCATAAGAATGTACTTTACGGTCTTTTTTGCTTTCAAAAACTCATACCCTATCCAGTTGGCCAATGTGGTCTTCTGTGTGCCGTTAGTGCCATACATATAAATGACCGAAGCGGCCAACTGCGATTTTATGTCATTGGTTTCATCTGGGTTAGTAGACCTTTCCGTAAACTTTATAAGACGGTCTACGTTGTCCTTAGATTCCGTACCGATATAATCTTTTTTAGGGTCATAATGTATCCACTGTGGACTCAACGACGCATTTTTTGCCGCAACTTCCAGCTCATGCTTTTTTCGCCATGCAATATGGCATTCACATTCTCTGACCACATCATCAAGCTGTCCACTTATGTCGGAATGTATTTGTTCCACTATAAATCCAGGCGGTACGATGGGTCTGCCGGATTTCAATGACAGATTTTTGTTCAAGCACTGTCTACACTGTATAAATTTTTCCATAATTTCGTTCCACTATAAATATTAATGGTATTTTAAATACCAGATTCCGATATCGGCTTCATTCTGTTCATAAGCGTCGGTGTAAGAAACTGGGATGAACGTGTCATAATGTCATTCCAACATCCATCAAGAATATAACTCTC
>Ga0326512_10003696_pt1 | contig 11178 bp, 16 predicted proteins | sample 1_2617_0518_D_FD_203652 | JGI IMG/M metagenome (GOLD analysis project Ga0326512, IMG submission 203652) | Bovine rumen microbial communities from UC Davis, California, United States - 1_2617_0518 | ecosystem: Host-associated > Mammals > Digestive system > Stomach > Rumen | place: USA...
CACCGATTGCGTTGCCCATCTCACGGAAGGCACCAGCCGCAGCGGTTGCCGCCGTGCGAAGCCCCTCGGTCGAGTTGAGCAAGTCTTGGCTCTTTTGCTTGGCTGCCTCCACAGGGTCAGTCCATGTGATGGGGATGACCATGGGCTTGATTTTTCCTTGTAACTTGCCTATTGAGGCGTTGACCTGATCAACGAGCGAGCCAGGCTCAAATTCTAATCCATTTCGCCAATCGCCGAAGAGGAAGTCACGTTGTCGCTTCAGTTCATCAATCTTCGTTTGGAATGCTTGCCACTCTGAAGTTGTCTTTGCAGTCTGAGTGGCAAGGTCTTCCTCTTTTTTGATGAGTTGGTTGAACCACTCCAGTGTGCCTTCGATGGCCTGGCGGTCGGGTGCTGTGGTTCTTGCTGTGGTTGCCCTGGCGGTTCGGGTTGTCGATGTAGATGTCGAGCGGCTTCCAGGCACCAATGATGCAGCTTTTTGGCTGAGTGTGACACTCTGCATCATCTCTTTGTTGGCTTGTATCCTGATGCTTTGAGCCTGCTTCCGCATCTCATTGGCATGGCGCAAGCCACGTTCTTGTGCCTCTTGGTAATTGCTTGATGCTTGCTTGTCCCAGAACGAAGGCTCTTGTGCACGTTTGGCTGCCTCTTGCTCAAGTTCAAGAGCCTCTTGGATGAGTGACTGAGCCACCGCTGCATGTGCGGCTGCCTCAGCACGCAGCATCAGCGCATCAACCACATTTTGCGTGTTTCTGACCAGCACATTCTCGGCATCGGCTGTGCTCTTGACCTCGACACCTAACGACTTGAATGCCTCGGCATTCTTCTTTACCCATTCTTCACGCTGTTTGTCGTTGGTCAGTGCTGCCCACTCGATTTGCAGTCTGGTCAACTGTGCGGTGCTCTCTGCGATGGTGGAAGTCTGTTTCTTCATTTCCTCGTTGAGCTGCCGTTGCACCTTCTGTGCCTCGGATGCCCTTTGCGAGAACAGGTATGCTGCTGCCGCTGCCGCTGCCAGCGCGGTAACAAGCAAGCCAATGGGGTTTGCCTTTACCGCTGCATTGAAGATGACTTGCGCCGCCGCCGCTGCCTTGGTGGCCGTGGTGTCGGCCTTGGCCATCGCAACCTTGACTGCGGTGACGGTGTTGAGTGCGGCTGTTCTTGCGGCACTCAGCCCCATCATCAGTGCTGACTCCTTTTGCAGCGCATTTTGGATGACTTGCAGACCGTTGACCACCGACATGATGGCAATCAAGTCCTTCTGCACCTTGGCGGCATCCTCCTGGCTCATGCCAAGCAGACCCATCGCACCCGCTGCCACCTGTGCCGCAGCGGTGAGTGCCTGAACACCACCGACAACAGCATCCAACTTCGCCGTGTCGGATGCCTGGAACTTGATGGCGTTTCCGACATCAATCATGGTGTCCTTGAGCACACCGCCACGCTGGATGAGCATGTCAATCTTGCTGCGGAGTTCTTGGCCTGCCGCGCTCTGCTTCTCGGCATCCGACAGGTTGCGCCAAATCTGCTCCAGTTGCATTGCCGCCTTTTGTGTCTCTCGCAGTTCCTGCTTCATGGGCAGTTGGCGGCTCATGGCGCGTGTGAAGCCCTCAACGGCACGCTGCACGCCGTTGAAGGTGGCGGCTGCCTCCTTCATGGCGGGCGTGTCGAATATGCCCTTGATGCCTTTGTTCGCCAACTCCGCATCTTCGGCAAGTTGGCGCACAGCCTTGGTGCTCTCGGCAATGCCCTTGTCGAAGTTGCTATGGTCTAGTGTTTCAACGAAACGAAGATTCTCAGCCATTTTTCTTGATGTTTTGGCGCATCTTTTGCGCCTTATGTTGCAGTTTTGCCCACCTTTCGGGGGTCATTTCCTCGGTGTCTCGCTCGGCCTCCCGCTCCCAACTAAATGTGATGATGTCCTCTGGCTTCAGCGGCTTCTTACTGTTCACTTGGGCTGTCATCCAGCACAACAGCCGCATGCGCTCTGCCGCTGCCTGGTCGATGATGTAGGCATGCGACAACAGCAAATCAACCAAATATAACGGCATATCGTCCAACACGTAGTCGGGCGATATGCCGCATTTAAGGATGAGGGTAGCGATGACCTCGCCCGCGGTCACTTTTTTTTTGAGCCGTCGCCACTCTTCGGCTGCCCCAGTGCCGCCATCTTGCTGACCTCATCGTTGATGATGGCGGTCAGTTCGGTGGCTATGCTTGGGTTAGCCTCCACAGCGTCGATGAAGCCATCCCAGTCGAGGTCGCACTCCTTGTTGTTGGCCGCAATCATAGCGAACATGAAGCGGAATGAGTCCTCGGTGTTGGCCGTCTCGAAGCCGTTGTGCCCCGTCATGCGCTCATACATGAAGAGCGCACGCAGCGAGTACTTGGCGACGTACTCCTTGCCGTTGATGGTCACCTTGCTCATGACTATGACTTGAGCGTTTGAAGTTCGCCGTAGCCCGTGAAGGTTGCCGACAGTGTTGCGTTTTCGCCGTTCTGCGCGGTGATCTCCAGTGAGGTGATGACTGCCTCACCCTGCCAGCCTGTGTTGGCCTTGGGTGTCCACGACCCATCGGCGGGCAGGGCGGTGCCGTCGGCTTCGTCCTTCTGCGCGAACACAACATTGACGCGGTTGCCCGAAGTCATCATCTCGAAGAGCCACTGGCCGCCATTTTCACAGTAGAGGTTTTCTGTGGTCGCCTCCCACGACATCTGACCAGCCTCGTTGGCTGCCCACTTGCCGCTAGCGACATCCTTGTTACTCACGTCGGTGGTCTCGCTGCTGATGCGCAGCGTGTGCGAGGTAGCCAAGGGGATAGACTTGGGCTCAGCCAGGCTGCCCGGTGTCGAGTTCTCAGCCGCGAAAACCATAAGATTTCCGCCTTTAATGATTGTTTCCATCTTATAAGTAGAAGTTAAAGTTTAAAGATTGCGTGTAAACGTTTGAGTCCTCGAAGAACTCCTCATCGGCACCAGCCAACTGGCTGCCGTAGACCTTGAGCGTGTCACCAAGGACGAAAGCCTTGCCCTCGATGGCTTCTCGCACCATGTCGGCAATGGCGATGCTCTCGGCATAGGACTGGGCAGCAATCACGATGTCGACGTTGACCGTCTCGCCCGCCTTGCCATCCTTGGTGTACTGCACCTCGATGCCATTGCGGCGATACACCGCAAAGGGGTAAGTTGTACCCTCCTTGCTCACAATCGGGAACACCTTGCTCCCGACTGCTTCAACGATGCCGTCGTGTGCCGCCAGTAGTGCGGCGATTGCCTTGCCTATTTGTAGCCCTGTCATTGTTTCGCTCGTTTTTTGACTGCATCTACGATTGTCTTCCGCATGGTCTCAATCATGCGACCTTTGGCGGCATTGATCGCCGGCGCGAAGAATGGCCTCGAGTTGCTATCTCGGAACATCTTGCCGCGCTTATAGCCTTTCTTCGTCTTGCGCAAGTCAGTGCCCATCTCGAAGTACTTAAGGCGGTGGTCGCCAAGGATGTGTACCTTTGCGTAGTCCACGTTCTTCGACACATAACTGCGAATGCCCTTTTGCATGCTTGCGCTCCTGGGTGTCACGCCTGCGAGTTTGATTTTAGCCTCGCCGATAAGCACTTTCGCACTTGCCGCCAGTGCTTTCTTGTGGACTCGCTGCATGTCCTGCACGCCCAGCGATGCGAACACCTTGAGCACATCATTGGCGTAGATGGTAAACTCGCTAGTCATTGATCAAGCCTGCTACAATGGTGATGAATTGCTTGGCGTTGTCCTCGTTGACCGACTGGATGTTGTACATGCGGCCATGCCACTGGAGGCGCATATACACATCAAGCGTGTAAAATCGGCGCAAGGTGAACACAACGGTGGTCGCCCCGAACACCTCGTCAGTCTGCACGGCACGCGTGCCACTGCGAAAGTCTACACGGCAGCGAGTGGCTGTCACTTGCTCCCATGTGGTGACTTCTTCACCATAGTCGTTGCGGGTAACGACTGGCCTCAGTATGGTCACGCTCTCTCTCAGCAATCCGGCACGCAATCCCATCAGGCAAGCGGGTGTTTTTTATAAAGTCCTTTGAGGTACTCAAAAGTGTAGGGGATGGCGTTGGCGGCCACGCCCATCGCCACTGGCTCACGGTTGGCGTAGAGGTTGCCCACCGTGAGCAACATGGCTTGGATGATGGGAGCGGGGAGATTGCCGTCGGCATCCTCCAGTGTGACCAGCGGGCGGTCGAGATCTACCTCCACAGCGGCTTCGGCCACATCACACAGTTGCGTGATGTAGTCATCGTCCTCGGTGATGTTGGCATCAACGAGAAGATGTGCCTTGGCCTGTGTCAGTGTGAGGTACTTCATCGTGGGTCAGTGCTTAAGATGCAGTAGTCTTACCAGCCACGATCACGCCAGCGGCGGCGGTGGGCACGGCAGCGTCCATGTACACGTTAACCACGAGGCGGATGGCACCGTTGCCAGCCTGGGTGAAGGGGTCAACGGTGATGTCGATGCCGCCCCAGGTACCAACAGCGAGGTAGCCGAAGTCACCTACGAGGTAGTTGTTGGCTGCGACATTGGCGGTGCTCAGGCAGGGCACGTCCTCAAGGTAGCCGTCCTGGTAGACCAACTGGGTGGTCTTGTTGTAGGTCATGGCGCGGAACTTGGCCTTTGCTTCGGGCGATGCGATGACCGCACGGACGCGGCCATTGGCACGCTCGACGGTGGCCTCAAGGTCGGCAACTGCACCCCAAGTAGTAGTTGCGGTAGCGGTGCGTCCGTTGAACAGACCAGCGGGCTGAGTTGCGCTGCCAGCGGCTGCGCCGAGGACTGTCGCCTCGAACTTATCGGTGATGGCACGCACAAGGTTACTGGTCAGTGCGGCCTCCACGTTGCTGCCTGCATCCTGCACAAGCATCTGCTTGCTGATGTCGAGGTAGGCGGTCAGTCGCTTGGGCTGCAACAGCACGCTCTGTACGTTGGCGGCTGCGTCAGTGGCTGTGCCGTTCTCGGCAGCCCATGCCACCTGGGCAGCGGTCATCATGGGCACCTTGAGGTCGCCAACGAGGCCGTCGTAGAACGATGCGCCGGCACGGGCCAGCACGCTCTCGGCACGCAACTCATCGAAGATGGGAGCCACATCGACGGGCACTGTTGCGCCGCTAGTGCCAGTCACCGACACGGTGGCACGGCTCTCGGCGGTGGGGATGGTGATTGCGCCGGTGCTGTTTAGGCCAGCGGCACGCATCTGCGCTTTGCCGGCGGCGATGGTTGCGGCATTGGCCTCATCCATCTGGGTGCCCTCCACGATGCTGCGGATGGCACTGACTAAAGAAAATTTCTTCTTTTCCATTGTTTGTTGATTGTTGATGTTGATGTTTCTCTGTTGTTCGGTGGCGGTTGTGATCTCGGCCTTCTTGGCCTCGATGTCGGCCACGATGCCACGGTAGCGGGCATCTTCTTCGTCGCTGAGTCTGCGCTCTTCGACCTTGGCGGCATCGGTGATGCTGCGAGCCTCGGCACGGAGTGCATCCAGTTCGGCGTTAAGTTCTACTATCGACTTCATGGGAGTAATTTTTCGAGTTCGTCAAAGTAATCGGCAAGTTCAGCCTTGCGGGCTTCCTCTGCCGCACGTTTCTCGGCATCCTCGCGGGCGATCAGTTCGTCGTATCCGCGGCGGTCGAGTTCTACACTAGTCCCCAAGTAGGCGGGGTCGTACACTGGCGACACGTCGTACAAGCGGTCAAAGCGCAAGATGGTGCGCTTGGCCATGCCGTCAGCCATCCGCTCCCAGCGGTCTTCCGCAACCGTGAAGGCAAACGATGACTGGTTGATATCGCCACGGCGAAGGCTCTCAAGGAGTTCATCGCCCAGGGCAGTGCGGGGAGCGTCGAAGGAATATCGGAGGCCGATGTCGTCGACATCCAGTTCCAGTGAGTTGCCTGCGGCTGCCTGTGGAACGTTGGCACCACGGCAGCGGGCAAGTGCGCCACGCGCTGCGTCATGGTTGAGCCAGCACTTGATGTCGCTGTTTTCCAGCACACCGTCAAGGGCGTGCGGGTCGATTTGCTCGACGATGCCGCCAAGATCTCGGCTCAACGAGTTGAAGACAAGGGCATAGCCTTCCACTCGGCGGCTGTCGTCGTCGACGGAGCGAGTGATGCACTTGTCACAGAATCTTCTTTCAATCATGGATTTTCGGTGTTTTATATGGTTGGTGTTGTGTGTCGGACACACAACAAAAAGCCCCAGCAGACCGAAGTCCACTGGGGCTAGCAGGATGTAAAACGACTCTATGTAACTATGACTGGTTGGGCTCGTTGGGCTGTGTTGGCTCGTTGGGCTTTGCCGTGGCGGCATTAGCCAAAGTCTGCAAGTTAACCTGAATGAAGTGCTCATCGCCGTAGTCGATGGGCGGCAAGCCCATCTCGGCACGCACCTCGTTGGCACTGATAGCACCCATGTTGTACATGGTGTTGTAGTAGGCAGCACGGCTACTGGTGTCGGCACGCAACAAAGCCGCGGTGTCGAAGCGCACATCAATGTGCCACTTCTCATCGTCGCGGAACAACTTTCGCTCAAACTCCAACTCGATTTTTTCAAGGATGGGCGCGAGGGTGTCGGTCAAGAACGCCAACTGCGTAGCCTCGACGGTGCTGTAACTGGAATGTGACAGGTCGAAGCACTTGACCGGCGACACTCCGAAGAAGCGGCAGATGTCCACCACGCTGTACTGGCGCGTCTCCAGCAACTGGGCATCGCTTGGGTTGACGGTCACGGTCTGGAACGACATATTGCCGGGGATGACAGCAATGCCGTTGGGCGTGCCGACAGGGCCGAATGCGTTGTTCCACTTGCTCTTGATTTCGTCGGCCTGTTTTTGATTGAGTGGGCCTTGCACAGCGAGGATGCCGCCAACATTGGCACCACCGGTGAAGAAGCCCTGCGCATGTGCCTCGCTGGCACTGGCCAGTCCGAGGGTCTGCGTAGCGTAGGCGATGGTGCTGATGCCGTGGATGCCGTCGATGCTGTGGTTGAGAATGTGTATCATGTCACGGGCAGGCACCAGGTCGGAAACGAAGGGCACGGTGTAGGCGATGGTTCCGTCATTCTGCGGGACGATGGTCACGCCGCAATCAAGGTAGATGATCTCGGTGGCGTTGCCTCGCTCATCACGCTTGATGTAGGCGTAGCCGTTGCCCTGCAACAGCATGGCCGACACCAAGCACTTGAGGAACGTGAAGCGTGTCATCAGGGGCGACGGTTCTTTAGCAACAAGGTGATAGGCGGGATGCGTGTTGTATGCCTTGCCCTCGCTATATATCGAAAGCGGCAACTGCGCCACAGAGTCGCTTATGACCTGCACGCATCTGTACACAGCCGCCAGTCGCATGGGCGACAAATTGGGGTTGATGCCGCCGGCACTGTATGTCAGTGCCATGCTGCACAATCCTCGCTCTTCCTTTGGTTTCCTTTTAAAAAAATTCATGACGTGTAAATCATTTGGTTGTAGTGCGGTGTATTCAAATAGATGCCCAGTGCCTGGATGATGGCGATCACGCCGTCTATCTTCTTGGCTCGTTCAAGCCCTTTGTTCGGCTTGCAGTTGCCGTTGTGGTCGTACTTGAGAGCCACATTTCGGAAGCAGTAGCGGGTGATGTCGTTGTTGGCAATCACCGCACGACCGCTGAGAATCAGTCGCTCCAGTTCGCGCGTCGGCTTGTTGAAGTTGCCGATGGTCTGCGAGTATTCCTCGAGGGGCAGACCCTTCTCGGTTGCATCTATCGCCCACTGCACGGCATTCCACTTGTCGTAACCTATCGCATATAGGTCTAGCACGTCCGACACAGCCATCATGTCGGTGGTGATGTAGTCGTAGTCGGTGACATTGCCTGGGGTGACGTGCAGCATCTTGCGGCGATGCCAGTCGCGGTACATCTCCCTGTCGGCACGCTCGGTCAGTGCCATCTCGGGTACATAGTAGTCAACAAAAAAATAAAACTTCCCGCCATGCTCCACCATCTTTGCCACTGCCGTGAGGTCGCCAGTGCTGGCAAGGTCGACACCGATGTAGCAAGCCTCTCCAGCGAACATGTCGAGCGTGATGTCCTTGGTGGCCTCGATGATGTAGTGCTCAGGTATCCACACGTCCATGCTGTCGACCCATCGGTTGAGGTTCTTGGTGATGGTGCTGACTTCTTCGCTTGGGTTGTTCTTGGCTTGTTGCACCTGACCTCGGATGTACTTGGTTGTGACCGTCACATCGAGGTTGGGGTTAGCCTTAGCCCACACCGACTCATCCGTCCAGTCGTCGCCTTCGTCCAGGGAGTAGATGGCAATGAACATCTCATCGTCGTGTTTGAGGCCGCCAAGGATCTCCACCGCTGTGGTGCGCAGCGCATAGCATGGCAACGACTTGTCGAAGCCTGCCGTGGTGATGGTGCACAGGTGCGGGTTCTGCCTCATGCCCATCGAGGACTTGATGACATCACGCACGCGGCTGTTCTTGGCGGCATGGTATTCGTCGATCAATCCGAATGAGCAATTGAAGCCGTCCAACTTGCTGTCGTCTGCCGCCAGCACCTTCAGGCGGCTCTTTGTAGCGTCCAGCAAGATGTCGGCACGGAACGCCCGCAAGGTGCTGCCCTTTGGGTCTAGGCTGCTTGCATAATTGCGGCACATGTCAAATGATATTTTTGCTTGGTCTTTTGAGTTGGCGGCAAGCAGCACCTCGGCACCGCCCTCGCCGTCGGCAATGAGGAAGTACAGGCACAGGGCTGCCGCCAGCGACGACTTGCCATTCTTGCGGGCGACCTCGATGTAACTGGATGAGAAGCGGCGGTTGTCGGTGCCAGCCCAGTAGAAGCCTACGATGTTGGCGACCACGAAGGCTTGCCACGGCTCAAGCACAAAGGGCTTGCCGCTCGACTTGCCGGTGAAGTGCTTTAAAATTCCTATAAACTTGAATGCCCGCTCCACCTTCTTGGCGTTGAAGGTGAAGCGGGTGTCGTTGAGATCGTCAAGGAATCGCTGCGCCGACTGCTTCATCAACAGACCGCTGACTACCTTGCCGCTGACTACATCGTGCGCGTACTGCATTACCTGTTCCATTCTCCTATATCTGCGACATAGCTATCGTTCATGCCTTCATCGTGTACAATGTCGATAGCCTTCTTCAGGGCATTGGCAGCCACATCATGTGCTTTGGACAGGAGCTCTGTATGCACCATTCCGCAATACTGCCACAGTGCGCGGCGCATGACGGTCGAGATGCGCTCGTTCCGCTCCTTGCACTTACGCATGAGGCATATCTCTTCCGCTTTGGTGACTCGGAATGCTATCTGCCTCCTGTTTGATTTTTTCTTGTCGTTTGCCATAATCTTTTTGCACAATCATACTGTTAGAAAGGTCGAGCATTCGCGCGGCATACTCGCGAGAGATATTGCCGTCTGCGTCACGCTCACAGGGACTGTAATTCGCAGACCGAGCCATAATATTGTCTATCATGTCCAAAACTTCGACAACCGCGTCTAGTGTCGCGTCCGGGTTGTAGCTGTCCGGGTTGCTGATTGCCGTCCCGCTATCTTGGGGGGCGGCTTTTGTGTTGCCTGTGTTCATCGTCTCGGCTTTTTGAGTGATTCTGATTGTGCTGCTTCCTCAATCTCGCGGTTGGATGCCACTCTGTTGCTCCTCATCCACGCGTCCAGATCCTCGCGGGCAAAGAACAGCTTGCCGCCGGTCTTGGCATTCTCCTTGCCGGCGATGACCTTCCTGCCACCGCTGACCTTGTAGTAAGCGATATCGCCGCGCATCACCATCTTGTAGAGCGTGCTCTTTGCTATTCCCAAGTAACACGCAGCTTCGGCTGCGGTGAGTGTCTGCTTCTGCGTCGCTCCAATGCTGGTCAGAATGAGCTCACGCAGCTCCAAGGTCTGCACTCCGATAAGGTTCTCGAGCTTGCGTGCCAGCATGTCCATTGTAATTGTGCTATCCATTTTTTTGATAATTTTATTGTTATGCCCGCGTGCACCAGGTTCGAGGCAGGTGCAGTTGTGGCGTTGCCATCGTGACAGGTCGCTCGAACTCGACCGGCGGCGATGACGGTGCAAAGGTATGGCGGATTTTGTTCCGCCTATTCCCGGTCTATTCCCAGTGGGAAGAGAGTGGGAATAGTTTTTAACTTGTTTTAACCATTGTCTCTGAAGAACTCGGTCAATGGCGACGTGTCGTCACCGTCTTTGACCTCTCCTTTGGTCAACTTCTTTCGGCTCATGGGTGTCAGCCCATAAGCCTCGGCAATGCTGTTGGCTTGCCGGATGGCGGCGTTGGCTGCGTCGATGGCTGGGTTCTTGACCATGTTCATGGTGCTGCCAACAATCATGATGCCGTCCTTCATGACCACCTTCTTGCACTCTGTCCAGAGCCAGTAGTTCCACGCCATAGTGTCGAGGTGCACCCAGTCGGTGTCAAGCACACCGCCACGGCTGTTGAGGGCATCGACCACCGATGCCATGTAGTGCGAGATTGTCTCACCGTATTCGTTGTATCTATCCATGTTTTCTGTGTGGTTTTATGCCTGGCCCGAACTCTTTGTCGAGTTGCTCGGCCACCTGTGCGATGTCGATGCCGCGTGTTGTGCCGCCACGATGCAGCCATGCGTGGCACTCCTTGCAGAGCGACACAAGGTTGTCGGCATCGTATGCCTTGTATAACAACATCTCACCATCGTAGTTGGTTACGCTGTCGGCGTGGTGTACATCCACAGCCAGCGAGATGATGCCACGCGCGTCACAGATCTCGCACGTCGGCTGGCTGTGTAACTTGCCAAGCCTTAGCCGCTTCCATCGCTCGGTCTGATAGACCTTTCGCCGCTTGGTGTAGGTGTCGGTTCTAATCTGCTTGACCCGTTGGGTCTTTTGTTTCTTGAGGTATGGCATTTCGTCGTGAGTTGTATTCGTTTGTTCGGTGTTGGTAGTCGGTCATCGTCGACCAGAAGATATGCCGGAAGCACTTAACAAAGTCACCGCCATGGTAGCGGTGAGTGATGCGGCAGTAGGTCACCTGGAACACCTCTGCCGTGAGGTCATCAGTTATCAGGCTTGACAGTTGGCGGTAGTGCGCCGCCATGAGTGTGGCGACTTCCTCGTTGGCGATTGCGTCGGAAGCGTATCGTTCACTGAGGCGATAGAGTGC
>Ga0326512_10003697_pt1 | contig 11175 bp, 21 predicted proteins | sample 1_2617_0518_D_FD_203652 | JGI IMG/M metagenome (GOLD analysis project Ga0326512, IMG submission 203652) | Bovine rumen microbial communities from UC Davis, California, United States - 1_2617_0518 | ecosystem: Host-associated > Mammals > Digestive system > Stomach > Rumen | place: USA...
AGAAACCATTTAGAGGGGATCCAGAATATCCTAGCTGGTCTTGGGTATATAACGAGAATTATTTTGAGTTCGATGATCCTAAGGTAGTCTGGGTTAAAAACTTTGATGAATTTAAAGCCTGGATTAGAGAAAATGGATTACCTGGGGCTATATGTTTCGATCATGATTTAGGAATTGGACATACTGGAAAAGATGCGGCGGACTGGTTGGTAGAATATTGCCTAGATAATAATAAAGAATTACCACTATTCGCAAGTCAATCTGATAATCCTGTAGGCAAAAAGAATATTGAAAACCTTTTAACCAATTTTAGAGATAGAGAATGAAAAGAGAGTTTAATCCTGCTACTGATTCTGTGCTTTTACCAGGTACACAATTAGTCGGAAAGATTATAAAATTTAATAGGCCAAAAGTAGTTACGTACCTAAAAGTAAAATCTCAATCCATAAAAAAATCCTATCTCTCTCTATCAGGGGTTCAAGTTGATATACCTAGAGATAGAGAACATGGATCTTTTAAGACTGATCTGAGCTCTGAAATCTTGGTTCCTCTCCAGCAGGTAACGAATGGGGGTTTGTTGAGAAGGATAGTTGAATCACCAGAGGTTATTTCTTTAATCTATGGACTAAGGAAACAAGGCGGAGTTAAAGAATTATTTGTGGATTTGGTATTAAAAGAATTTACTGAATGATTAAGACAATATTTTTTATAGTAGCTTGTATTGCGATCGTCTATCTGGTCTTTACTTCTATCCTTAATATGATTATGTTGCATGCCTTGGTTAGAAATAATAAAGAAAAGTTAGAAAATCAAACAAAATATACGACCGGCAAAGGAATTCTAGTCTCATTTTTGATTATTGGGATTCTTTTCGCCTATATAATGTACTATATCTATGTGTAAATTTTGTGAACCTTATAAACATAATGACGATGACGATAGCTTGAGTGTAGATCTTTTATTCGATCAACCTCAGCTTGATTATCTAGCTTGTGTTATTGGCCCAACTCCGATATCAAGAAGACAGGGAGAGGAAAGTAAAAGAACAGCTGGCATACAGATTCATACTCCCCTAGATAATTTTAGTATACCAATTCGATACTGCCCTATTTGTGGAAAAGATTTAAATGAATAAAATTATGAAACAAGATAAACCAAGGACTAGAATTGTAAATAAAACCAAGACTTCTGTAACCTTAGACTATAAAGGTAATATAGGTAAGAAGACTATAACTTGGGAAGAGTTTAATGAGATTTATGAAGTTGTAGATAAAATCTGGGCTGTTCCTAAAGATGAAGCTTGGAAAGAAATACTAGAAAAGCAGAATAAATTTCAGGAAATTGTAGATAAAGCCGTCATATCTGTTATCATAGCTGATACTACTACTGATCCTAGAAAGAAACTTGGTGCTCTCGCTGCTCTTGGTTCTTGTACAGATGAAGTAATGGAAGCTCTAGGTTGTGATAAGGCTGAGGCTGCTAGAATGTTGCAAATGGCTTTATCAGCTTATGGTCCTGCTTATAGAGAATTAAAACAAAGAAAGTTGCCAAAACCAGAAGAGAAAGGAATAAAAGAAGATAGTAAACCTAAATCAGCTTCTTTCAGTCTTGGTGATGTCCCTGGGTTTGAAAAGCTATTAAAGGATGATAGCGAAGAAAAGCTAGATCAAGAATAGACCATTTTAGTAAAGGAGGGTTAAATTCCCTTCTTCAACAATTAGATTAACAAATTTTTTTTATGATAGCAGTACATATATTATCTAAAGAGGATGTAGAAATTCTTAGATATATTTATGAAGATCTGCCTGGAATAATAGTGTATCAAAACATAGATAAGGATACACTCATGGAAATCTTAGAGAAAAATCCAGAGCAGGATCTAATGTTTATGGGTCATGGAGATAGAAATGGATTGTTTGATGTAAACTGGAAGAATTATGTGGTAGATGAAGAAGTTGTACCATTATTACTAGGACGGAAAGTTATAGGACTCTGGTGTTATGCTTCTGAATTTGCTGACATACACGGATTACATGGATTCTTTACTTCAAACTTTATTTCTAATTCAAAAGAGGCTTATCAGGTTTTCTTTAGTGATTTCCCGGAAGAAGATGTAGAGAGATTAAATTTCGAGTTTGCAAAAAGAATATCAAAACTCTTGGAAACTGGGACTGATCTTTCATTATGGCCTGACGAATTACAAAGTGAAATCCATCCTGTTCTAGCTAGTCCCATAGAAAGATACAATTACGAAGCACTTTGCTATTATGAGTAAGAAGAACGAAAATAAAGTTTTTGAGACTCCTATAAGATCAATGTATCAGTTTTATTACTATGATCGAATTGGGAGAACTGCAACACCGACCGCAACTCAAGTTGATGTGCTGGAAGAATCTGAGAAAAGATTTAAAATAAGAGTTCTAGATGAAAAGATAGAAGGACACAAGAGGGGTGATATCATGTGGGTTCAGAAAACTAGCATAATTTTTCCTAAGTCTGCCCCTGATTACACAAACGCACCTTGGAACAATGACTAAAATAGGACTTTGTTTTGGTGGTTATTGTCCTCTTCATCAGGGTCACTTAGATCTTATAATGATGGCAAAGAAAGAGAATGATATCGCCTATGTTATCGTTTGTGGATTTGATCTTGAACCCAGAGCTGAAGAAATAGGATTGCCACTGAGAAGACGAACCACAATAATACGAGAACTCTTTAAAGGCGATGAGCAGATAAGAGTAATTGAGATAAATGATACTAAGGTTGGTTTGGATGAATCTCAATCTCTCAACAACTGGATCATCTGGCAAAAAGCTATAAAAGAACAGATTGGCCTAGATGAGAATGCTAAATATGTCTGGTATGTAGGAGAACCAAGATACAAAGAAGAAATCCTAGCAACAAATCTTTTCAATGCCTCTGTTTACTTAGCTGATCGGGAAGATAATTTAGTTTCTGGTACTCTAATACGTAAGTTCCCTATTCGTTATTGGAGTAAAATATCTAAGCCCTTTCGTCAGTATTTTAGCACAAACATATTAATTACTGGGACGGCTTCAGAAGGGAAAAGTACGTTAACCAGAGATATAGCTACTTACTTTGGACTTCCTTATATGACTGAATTTGGAAGGGATTATATGGAGAAGTTTTGTAAGACGGATGTTGATCTTACTGTAAATGATTTCATAGAGTTCCTTATTGGTCAAAGAAAATATAGCCAAGAAAAAATAGCTAGTCCTGAAAACCCTGGTATATTCATTTCCGACACAGATAATTTGGTGACTTTAATGTATGCCAAATCTTATTCTGAGGATCCTGAAATTGAAATAGATCCGGGGCAGTATAATAATGTTCTCCTTCCATTCGCCAAAACTTTACAGCACGGAATAACTTGGAATAAAATATATCTCTTACCTCCCAAGAATGATTTTGTAGATGATGGTAGTAGATATATGAAACAGAGTACTATAGAAGAAAGAACTAAAAACTACGATATCCTAGTCGGCCTTCTTAATGAATTTGGTTGGTGGGATAAAGTAGAAATTTTAAATGGTAATTTTCTCGAGAATTTTGAAACAGTTAAATCTTATATAAATGGCAAGCTTAGTTAAAACAATGTGGTCCGAAATGAAGGAACCGGTAGACAAGAAAATAATGTGGTTTGGTTTCTTCGGAGTTTTCTTACAGGTTTTTACCTTTACCTTAAGACCAGAAACTTCAATACTGTCTCTAATTTCAGGTCTTTTTGGTGTTTATGCTGTAGTCCTAACGAGCCAAAGAAAGTTAAGTGCCTATATACCAGCTTTTTTACAACTGGGAACTTATATGATCTTAGCTTGGAAACAGAGATTTTATGGAGAACTTGGGGAAAATATCTTCTACTTTATTACTATGATTTTCGGACTTTTTTTATGGAGCCGAAATTACAATAACACAACGGGAGAAGTAAAAAGTAGAAACCTTGGAAAGAATAATATCATCTTAGGTATGTTCACAGCCCTAGGTATTGGATTTCTGTGGATGATTTTAAAGGGGACAAATGATACACAGCCTTTTATGGACTCTATTACAACTATTCCAGCTTTTGTAGCACAGATTTTAATGATCCTGAGATACCGAGAACAATGGATATACTGGATTATTATAGATTTGGCTAGTATAGTGATGTGGTGGAGAGCTGGAGATTTTTGTATGGTGGCTCAGTTTGTATTCTGGACTATGAATTGTATTTTAGGCTGGAAATTATGGAGGGATTAAATTCTCTCCTTTTCTATTTCCTTATAGATGATGAAAAAATATTCTTTAATTGTTCATACAGAATATGCTAGGAAGAATTGATCTCAGTAAAGTTGATTTTCAAGGCAATAAGATGAAAACTATGGAGACGGCTAATTGTTATATAGTCAAAAAGCCGGGGAAGTATAAAATTCCTCTTATCTACGGTAATGCTATAAAGAATGGAAAAAATAATATCTTGGCTTATGCTAACTTTTCTGACTATCACGACAATCCTATAGAGTCTCCATGGATAAATTCTGATAAAATAGATAGTGCTGCGGTTATATGGAAAGATGAAGGAATAGTTGATATAGAAAACTTAAAATTCAGCCTGGGTAAATTAGATCTGAAATTTAATATAACGGGAAGTACAGAATATGCTGGGAATGCTGTGATCGGTATTTTTGATGTGGCTCTGAATTGTATATGGTCATGGCATATTTGGTACTATCCCGACTTTCTTGAAAAACTACAAATTGGATATAAAGAAAAAGTAAAAAAGAAATTACCAGAGCACTATAACATTGGAGTATTATCAGCTCCCCTAGGTTATAATGGAGAGGAAGAATATCTATATTATCAGTGGGGTAGAAAAGATCCATTTAGAGGAGATTATTTTAGTAGGAGATGGCAATTAACACCTGACGAGAAAATAATAACAACAAGTATACAAAATCCAGATACATTTATTAATGGTTTATCTCACTTAAGTGGTAATCTTTGGGACAGTGCTGCTCCTAAATCCATATCCATAAATCAGAGTGGAATAAAATCTTACTTTGGGTCTACAAGAAGATCAATAAAGACTATTTATGATCCATGTCCACGTGGTTTTAAAGTCCCTGGAGAAGACATATATTATTACCTAGATAAGTCGAACCCTGATATAATAGATGGGCAAAAAAAGCATGGAATAACTTTTTATACTCCAGATAAAGGGACTATATTATTACAAGCACGAGGTTATTTAGGTGAAAATCATATTAGTGGTGAGAAAGTATCTAGAATGGATAGAGGAGGTTATTTTTGGACAGCACATAGGAGGACGACTAGAGCTGAATGTTATTGCTTTAGTTCAATACCTCCAGTAACTTCATGCCTTACCAATGAAAGTATTAGTAATGGATTTTGTATTTTACCAGCAATAGACCAATGATATACTTAAAACCAAATTCGTTTTTAATAGATGAGCTCGTAAATTTAACGGGCAGAAAGGATGATATCACTGTATGCAGAACTGTCTATGAATACGATTTCATATCATTCAAAGAAGAAATAGAAAACTATGTCAGTGATAAATCTAAGTAAAGTAGATATTTTTGGGAATGAAACTGGAACTATAAACACCGCAAATTGTTATATAGTTCATGAGCCTGGTTATTATAGTATTCCTCTTATCTACGGTAATGCTATAAAAAATGGAGAACCGAATCCTGAAGCTTACATAAATCAGAAACCGGGGAATAATCTTTTTACTGATTATATGAACTATAGAAAGAGTCCCATACAAGGCCCAGAGATAAAAACCAAGATAAATAGAGTTAAAGTACTCTGGAAAAGTGATGGAATTGAAATAAAAAATCTTGGCTATAATGATAATGAAGTTTTCTTTAAACTAGAACTAAATAAAGAGAGAAAAATAGGAGAAAATGCCTTAATTGCTATATATGATGACTGTGATAAAATATATCATGATGTGATCTGGTCATGGCATATTTGGTTTTATGAGGGAGATCTGAGTCCTATCTATATTGGTGATCACCCTAGAAAGAAAGTTACAAAGAAGTATCAATTCGCTATTCTCCCTGTCAATCTTGGATGGAATGGTGAGATAGGAACTTATTATCAATGGGGTAGAAAAGATCCGTTTAGAGGAGATGTAGAAAGAGTAAGTGTTAGTGAGAAGTCAAGCCCAGATCTTGCTGATTGCATTACACAACCAGACAGAATGTATAAGAGACTGGATTATGAAGAAGGGTATGTGAATTTGTGGGATGCCAGGTGTGAAAGTATAGATGATAAGGATAATCGAAATCCAAAAAAGTCCAGAAGAGCTATTAAAACTATCTATGATCCCTGTCCGCCCGGATTTAAAGTTCCTGGATGTGATGTGTTTCAAGTTTTAGAGGCGAGTGGTGTGGTCGGAAAATGGGACAGTGGCTTACGATTCAAGGGTGGTAAGCAATGTGGTCCAAATGGTGTTTTCTTCCCAGCTTCCGGCTACCGGAATCGTTCTAGTGGTTATCTGGGCAGGGTTTCTAACGATGGGTACTATTGGTCATCTGCTTCTCACAGCCCTTCTGGCGCATACAGCTTGAGCTTCAGCTCAGGGATCGTGTACCCCGTGAGCCTCGATTACCGGGCCTACGGCTTTTCCGTTCGCCCCTTTCTTGAGTGATGAAATGAAGCGAAAAAATAAAAATAGAGAAGAGAACTTAATCTCTTCCCTTTATTTTTTTTTGTTTTTAAGGATTCCACAAACTATCCTGACCATGGTACTTTTCATTCGCCCAAGCTGAATAATTTTTACCACTTGTTTTCTCGTCAAAATAGTTGTAGATGCTGTCTAAAGAATGTAAGAATGTGCCCCTCTCTTTTGAAAATCCTGATGAAAATCCTATATCAACCATTAAGTAAGGTATAGTTTTCAAGAAATTATCTAGGTGTCCATGAGTATGTCCGAAAATCTCTAATCCACCACTATACATATACGGAAAATCTAGAATAGGGTAATGACTTAATGTTATTCTTTGATTCCCTACTTCTATAATTACTGAATCTTCTATCATCTCGAAATAATCACTGTGTTCCCTAAAGTATTTTTCTTTATCATGGTTCCCTAGGATTTTATAGATAGGACATGGAATACAAGACATTAATCCATGAAACTTATTATCCCTTGTACCAAAAAACATATCCCCCAGGTCTATTAGTATATTATCGTCACTTAGAGTTTGTACTAGTTCTGCTCTAATATAACTTTCCATATCCTCTAATGTTTCATAGTTTCGATCATCTAGGGTCAGGATGTTTTTATGCTGGTAATGTAGATCTCCTGTAAAAAATATCTTCTCAGGCTCTTTATTGATTTTTATAAGTTTCATCGACTTTTATTATTCGTCGTCTTCATCCCCCTCTTCGTCATCCTCTTCATAATCCCAGTCTGCCGGAAAAATGATATAACCGTGTTCATCATCGATTTGGAGGTCGAAGTCGGAAAAATCTTGATAATCCGAATTAAATTGGTACTCGTCATTTTCATCTAGCAACATAACTTCACGTTGTAGAGTCCAGTTGGCTGCATTGTATTTCTCCTCAATCTTCTGCAGCTTTTCAATAAATTCATGTAAGGTCTGTGTCATAATCTTGCTCCTTTACTTTATTATTTTTACGATTATACTCTTTCTTAGACTTGAATATTTTTCCAGGCCTAAGAGAAATTAATTTACCATGTTCCTCTATCTCTGCTTTTCGATTTGCAGCTTTTTGTGCTTTATGGCTATTAAAAAGTTTCTTCTTCTCTTTCTTTCCCATAACAATTATAAGAACTTTAGATTAAGATTAGTGTGAAATCCTTATTTTCGAGAAGAAAAATTATGCTATGCTAGTCATACACTTAAAAAAGGAAGTAGAAGATGAAACTAGATATTCAGTATTGTTCTCCTATAAGACCCTAATTAGAAAAGGTACAGCAGTTCGATCTGTAAGTGTGTATGATAAAATATATAAACCAGTACGTAAAAAACTAAGTGATAAGTTTCTAATGGGACTAAAATCCAACTCCATTAGTATGGCCTTCCTTGATTTTTCTAGTAAACCGGAAGATATCATGCTCGGTATTGGAGAAGATCCTAAGACAATAATAAAAAACTATACAACCAATGAGTAAGAGAGAATTAATTTTATTCTGTAAAGAGAAAGAAAAAGAGAACTATTGTGTTTTTTATGTGAAGGAAGATAATGGTGTTAGTAGGGTTTATTCAAAATACTACTATACCGGAATAAAATTATTAAAACGACTGCCAAAGAAAAAGATCGGAATTAAAGGTTTAATTAAGCTTGGTGCTTGTCCAGAATTACAAAGGTTTATAGGAGAGGAAAAAGCTAAAGTTGAAGTATTAGTAGAAAGAATGATTACTCAAATGGGAATTGAACTAGATATGAAAAATCTCAACATCATCAGAATTACAGAATTAAAAACATAACTTTTTAAATCCCCTCAAATCCTTATAAATGAAACCAAGATAATTATTCGTGACACAAAATTCATATATTGATTTACATACATCATAAATCGGTCTTCTCTTACGTAATGTAAGTTTAGATCTTTAGAGCCAGAGGACGAGTTACCGAGCGCTTGATTTATGAGGTGAACTTTTAAATTATTCAACACAACTAGAAGAGATCTTAAATTAGATCTCTTTTTTTATTTCCTCTTCCTTATATATGTGGAAAGGAAAATAGGAGAAATTTATTTATCAAAATTACTTGGTGCAGAGATAGAAGTTTGTGAGTATGAGTCAAGACATAAAGTAGGCGAAAGGTGTCAAGAATGTGCCTACCTAAATCACTGCAACAATACTGGATTTTTTGAATACCGTAGGAAAGAAGCCGGATCATGTAGTAAAGATTCTAGGAGTGATAAGAAAATTGTATATTTTAAGCTGAAGGAACAAATTTATAACATTCCAGAATCTATACAAAAGAAAATAGCTAAAACATTTAACCTTAGCACAGGAGAAAGAGAAAACGAAATTAATAAAATCCTCGATGAACAATGTAAATATGAACTTGAGGTTATAAAGCAGTTTAATCTTGGGGATGAATTCTTTTCTAAACTAACTGGATCGACTCTTAAAGTTGTAGAAGGGGATGAGGTAGAGAGATGTAAGAATTGTGCCTATTTTAAACCTTGTATGGAAGAGATGTGGGGATTATATAGGTTAAGACAAATAGAGGCCGGTTATTGTACATCTAATACCAGAGAAGATAATAAGAACGTATATTTTAAGAAAGTAGAAAATAAATATGAGATTGACGAAGATGTCTATAAATTGCTACAAGATCTAGAGAAGAGTAAGGATTTTGAAATTGAAGAAATAAGAGAATTACAAAAATACTTAATAGATTCTGTATATGTTAAAAATACACACGTCGAATAATTCTAAGGGGCTAGAGAATATAAAAGCTACCTATGAATCCCCAGAAGAGGAGACCGGGATCATATATCATAATGACCTAAGGATACAAAATCCTGGTGTAGAGCTGGTTGATACAAGATTACTAAGTGACCCAATTTCTTTACATTTATGAAGGATATGATAAATAATTGTTGTCTGTCGTGTAAAAACGCTTATGATATTTGTAATAAGTTTCTACGTTGTAAAATAGAGCCTTCTGATTCAAACTACAAAGATAATATACTAGCAGATCATCACTGTGAAAACTATGATGAAGTATTAGGGCATGTTTATTGGGAGAGGAGGTGGAATTTGGAAGGGAGAACTACAACGAGAGATTACACTACAAAAGAACAAAGCAAGGAATTAATTGAACTTGGACTAGATACAAGTACAGCAGATAGGATGTGGACCTATGATTTCTTGTTTGGTGATGTGACTTGTGTTAATATAATATCTGATCTCCTTAAACCTGGGGACTATGATATACCGGCTTGGAGTTTAGCTCAGTTAATTAATATAGCTCCAGAAGAGATAAATTACTATGGTGAGGTTTGTAGATTTATTATGATGAGAACTGAAATAAGCTATGTCAATTTTTGCAATAATAAAATCAATGATGTCTGGACAATAAATAAAACAAATCTCCTCGATGGTATGGTTGAAACAGTTAAGTGGTTATTAAAAGAAAAAATAATATGATAGCTTTGAAGATAATTATAGATCTGGTTTGTATTGTAATCTGTTTTTTAATTACACCCCATCCTTTAATGTTCCCTAAGCAAGAGAATATTAAGGAGAAGATTGGTTTGTGGATAGTGGCGGTGATTTATTATATGTTTTTTATTGGATTAGGAATTTTAGTCTGGTTTATATAAGAAGGGAAATTTAAAACTCCTTCTTTTATTTCCTTATATATGTTATGAAAGAGAAGAAGAAATTGATTAGAACTGAAAATAGAATAACACATAATGGAGCTCCTCGTGATGTTAATTTTAGAAGCCGTTGGACCAGACACTCTAAAAATGGAATTACTCCAAAAATGATAAGAAGAATTAACTATCACCTGGACTATACACCACTCTTTAAATTCCTCTTGAGTAAAGAAGGTGAAAAATGGGAGGACGTTTGGAGAGAATGTCAGAAAAGAGTAGATACCGTTAAACCAGTTCTATGGATGGTTCAAAATATACAGTTAAACGGCCTACCCAAATATGATAAAAGTCTTGAAGAATATGATAAATCGTTCAGGTATGAGGAAGGATCTTACTTCTCAACTATGTATGTAGACGAAAACGGAATTCTTCAAGTGGTGGATAAAAATTATAAAGAATCTACATATCTCGAGTGTTATCGTTGCTGTGGTGAGACTTTCAATGGCCTACTTTATGAAACCTATAAAAGACCTAAAAAGAAAATAGAAAAAATGAAAACCTATATAAAAAGTAAAAATCGCTAAAGGGATAGATTAAATTCTGTCTCTTTTTTTATTTTCTTATTTCACACCATATTCCACTGAAGAGCCTTATAACATGGATAGGGAGTTTGAAATATAGCTCTCTGGTCCACGTATATTAATATTAAACTGTAAAATATGAACAGAAGATTAGTTTTATTCGATCAAAATGAAATTAATGGCGCAATGCTCTTCGGGAATGGACTAAGCACAGATGTTCACCCTATCCAAGCTTTCTTTAATCTAGATAAAGAACAGAC
>Ga0326512_10003700_pt1 | contig 11172 bp, 13 predicted proteins | sample 1_2617_0518_D_FD_203652 | JGI IMG/M metagenome (GOLD analysis project Ga0326512, IMG submission 203652) | Bovine rumen microbial communities from UC Davis, California, United States - 1_2617_0518 | ecosystem: Host-associated > Mammals > Digestive system > Stomach > Rumen | place: USA...
CGGTCGCCTTCTGCGCCGCCGTCTGCGCCGCCTGCGCGGCCTCTGCGGCCTTATCCCGGGCGAGAGCGGCAGAATTACCCGCCCCTGTCGCGGCGGTCTCAGCGTCGGTTTTCGCGGCCTCTGCGCCCGTCTGGGCCGTCTCGGCGGCAGTCTTTGCCGCTGCCGCGTCCTCCGCGCTGCCCGCTGCGTCGAGGGCGTTCTGCTGCGTCTGGGCTGCGAGCTCGGCCATCCGCTCCAGCACCGCCTGCTCCGCCGGCGTCGGCTCCGTTCCGGGGGCTCCGAGCGACGGCTCGACCTGCACGTTGAAAATGGCCTCCTTGGCGATCACATCGCCGACGCGATAGACAAACTGTGCCCGGCCGTGTCCCGCATTCTCCGCGTCCAGGGCCGTCTGCGTCCAGACGGCGACCGTGCCCTCGATTTCGAGCACGATCAGATACGGCTCGGCGTCTCCCGGGCGCTGGAAGTACAGCTGCAGCACGCCTTCGCCGTACTCTTCCACCCACGCAGAAAAATCAAAGCCCTGTTTCCGCGCGTACTGCTCGCCCTCATAGCCGACAAACAGCCATCTGGGCGGACAGCTCATGTTGATGATATCCATGTGATCGCCTCCTAAATGATGATTTTCCCGAGGATCACAAAGGTTCCGGAGACCTCCGCGATCAGGACGCGGTCGCCGGACGTGAGCGCCGCGCTGGAAAGCCTTTTGTAGTATTTTGTCGTGGGGGTCGTCTGTCCCTCGAGGATCAGGGTGCAGCCCTTGCCGGAGACCCAGCCCTGGAACGTCGCGACCTGCAGCTGCCCGGGCGACGCCGGCACAGCCTGCGGCAGGAAGATGTTATTCATAGCTGTAGATCACCCTCTCCATCGTGTGCTGCATCGTGCCGCCGACGGTGAGTTCCATGCTCCAGGCGCGCTCGGTGCAGATCGCGGAAAAATCGCCGTAGCTCAGTGCCGTGACGTCGTCCACGCCCCATCCCGGAAAGAGCGCCGTCTGCACGCTGATCGTCTCGTGGATACCGAGCGAGGCCTCCTTCAGCCGGTCGGCGTAGGCCTGCAGCGCTGTCTGATCCGCGATGTTGTTGAGCTTGATCAGCTGGACGATCCGCCGCCCGCGCCGCGGGATCGACAGCGGACTCTGCGGGTCGGTGTTCTCGGCGGTCGCGATCATCTGTCCGCTCTTGTCCGGGTTGTTGCAGATGCAGACGAAGACGTTCGGCGCCGAGAAGACGTCCAGCGAGCGCTGGAAGCTCGGCAGCAGCAGGCTCCTGATGTCCTCGCTTGAGAGCGTGTGGCGGATGTTGCCGCTGCCGGCTGTCTGGATCGGCTCGAGGATCGCCACTCCCGCGGCATTAAACCACAGCTGGCGATAGTTGATCTCCCCGAGCAGATCGTTGACGATTGTCAGATAGGACGTCCCGACCGGCCAGTCCTGGCGGTCCTCCGCGAGGACGGCGTCGCTCTCCGTCTTCTGGATCAGCGCCACCCCGCATACCGAGAGCAGCTGTTCGACAGCGGCGAGGTAATTCGTGCCGGCTGCGAAGTACAGCAGCGTCTCGCTCTTCTGATCCTGGACGCGCCAGGCGCGGTCATAGGCTTCGACGCTGACGCTCTCCTCGCCCTCCGCTTCGCTCTCCTCGGCCGTGGTCGGGATGTACACGCCGAGCTCATGCTCGACGCCGTCCAGGATCATCACCGGCTGCAGCTCGTCCGTGAGCCAGTTCACGGCGCCGTTTGGGCGGAAAACGCCCGAGAAAGACATCTTGATCGCCCCGCCGTCGTCCATGCGCAGCGTCGGGGCCGAGTCCGGCAGCGCCTTGAGTTCGGTCAGATACGCGCCGCTGCGCAGGACGTTGTAGCGGAAATCGATGGTGCGCGTCATGTCAGGCCCTCCGTGTCGATCTGCTGAAGGTCAAAGCTGTAATCGTACAAAAAGTGCGAGCGCATCTTGCTGACATTGGCCAGCAGCCCGACCGTCACCTCGCCGCGCGCCTTCAGGATCACGATCTGACCGCGAAGAGCCCAGAAACGATCCGCCGCGGCCTTATCCATAAAGGCCGCCGTATAGCTCCCGGAGAGATCCGAAAAAACCGACTGCTCGAGTACCGGGTACTCGGCGCCGCGAAAGTGCCGCAGGCTGTGGCTGCGCGAGAAGCTGTAGCGCTCGACCCGGTCGCTGTTGGAGCTTGTCCTCAGCTCCAGCCACGCTCCGCCCGCCGCCGGCGCGATCGCCATCGTGCGGCAGACGGTCTCGCCCTCTGCCATGTTGGACTTGGTGTAGTTGCCGTCGGCCCGGACGGCGAGCACATAATAGCTGTGCTGTCCGAGGCTCAGCCGGTCAAGATAGCTCGTCTCGCCCGTCTCGGCGATCTTGATATCGTCGCGGTAGACGGCAAATAAGGCGGCCTCGCCCTCGGTCTCCCAGCTCAGGCTTGCGTCGAGCGCGAAGGCAGCCGTGAGGGTCACCGGCTCCCCTGCCTGGTTCTGCACCTCGAAGCTGACCGTCCCGGGGTTCGACCAGAGACCGAAGGCGCCCTGGATCTCGAGCGCCGCGCTGTGTGCGCCGGCTGCGAGACGGTCGGGCAGGCGGAAGCTGCTGTCGGCACCGGTATAGGGGCCGTACTTGACCCCGTCCACCGTCAGCCGATAGGCGAGCTGCCCCTCCGCCGTCCAGGCGAAGGTTGCGAAGGGCGCGGCGTCGGTCTGCAGCGTCGGCGTCGGCGGCCCGGCCACGTAGGTGAAGGACACGGGCTCGCTCCAGGCTCCCGCGGCGCTGTCGCCGTTGAAAGCCCGCACGCGCCACTGCAGCACGCCGCCGGGGACAGTCTCGGGGAACGTGACCCGCAGCGTCTGCCCGTCGCCGTCGACGCTGCCGATGCTCGCCCACTCCGCCGTGCTGCCGATCCGATACTGCAGCTCTGACCGCGTCAGCGGGGAGCCGTCCGTGTTCCGGACCGCCCAGGCGAACTCGACCGCTCCGGAGCTGTTGACGACGGTGTCGATCGGGCGCAGCGGCGTTGCGGTCGAGAGCACCGCGGCGGTGCGCAGCGTGGCGACTGCCGTCTCCGTGCTGGTTCCGCGGTTGTCGGTGCCGGAGATGTAGTACTCGACCGTCCCGGCCGGGAAGGTCCCTGCCGGCATCGTGTACGCTGTCGTGTCGTCGTTGATCGGCACGCTGTTCCAGCTCTCCTCCCCCGCCTCGCGCCAGTACAGCGTCGCGCTCGCCTGCGTAAAATCGCCCACGCAGGCGACTTCCGGATCGGCGAGCTCGTACCCCCACCGGAAGGTAAAAGCCTGCGAGGGATCCACGTAGCCGGTGGAAAAGGTCTTGTCGACGACCTTGCTGGTGCTTACCACCGCGTCGTCATAGATTACGTCGAGATAGGCGGAGATTGTGTGCAGCCCGTTGTTTTCGTAGACATACTGATCCGCCACCCGCAGGCTCTCGCCGTCCGTTTCGTACTGGTACAGCGGACGCGTCAGCGCGATCACGTCGCGGATCAGCGCCGCCGCGCAGACGGAGTCGGAATAGTCGGAATTGTACGCCACCGGAAACCCGCGCTGCATCTTGGCGGTTTTGGAGGCCAGATCCGGCGAGAGGACGTCGTTGCCGCGCCGGATAAAGCTGATATCGTTGCTGCTCAGGGTTTCGCCCGTGACCGTCGTTTTGTCGAAATCCCGGAAGCCGTCGTCGGTGCCGAAGAACAGCGTGGGCAAAGACGACATGGCGCCGGCGACGACGATGTAGATCTTCGCACTGACGATCTTCTGATAGAGCAGATTGGCGGAGAGTTGTTGGAAACGCAGCAGGATGACGTCGTTCTCGTTGGCAAGGTAATAGCTGCCGTCGTGATCGTTTTCATAGAGCGACACCATGTTGACTTTCGCGCTCTTGTCGATCAAGAGCGACACGGTTTTTTCCGCCATTTCCTCACCCCCTCATCCTGGACTCGACCCGCGCCGACTCCGCCATCGCGAGCAGCTGGTTGATCTCGCGCACGTTTTTGGCGTCGAGGTTGAAAATAAAAACGTCCCCGCCGCGCCGTGCGGTCTCCTGTGCGTTGTAGATCCGCGTCCCGGATGGCAACTCCACCTCTTCCGGCCCGTTCTCGCCGACGACCGTGCGTCCGCCCGCGAAGTTCCAGTTGCCGGAGGCGTTGTAGATATAGTTGCCGGTGTCGAGATCGTAATACCGCCCCGTGCTTGCGTCATAACCGTAGTTCTGCGAGCGATAGCCGCTGTAGCTGCTGTTTCGCCATTCCTCCCAGCGGTCGGCGGTGCCGTCCCAGCGCTGCAGGTTGCTGTACTGCCCGTTTGCGGCGTTGTAGCCGAGGGCCGTCGCCCACCTTTCGCGGCCGGAGGCCGTGAAATACGTCAGAAAGCCGATCGCCGCGTTGGCCGCGTCGGAGATCCAGGCCAGCACACCGGCGACGGCATGCAAAATCACATACAGGGGATGCAGCTGCTGCTCGATGCCGGGGATGATGCCGAGGATCGAGCCCAGCGGCTCGAGCAGGCCGGTCACGCCCTTCAGGATCTCGCCGAGGCCCTGGATGATCCTGCTGTCGACGAGCGCTTTTCCCGCCCCGCCCATCAGCTCTGTCCAGGTCTCGTAGAAATCCGAAACCGCCGGGGCCATCTGTCCGCTGATCTGCTGTGTGATACCCTCCTGGGTCTGTTGCATGCGCTGGTACGCGTCGTCGACCGCGCCGAGCGCGTCGAGCACGTCGCCGCTCATAATGTAGCCGACGTTTTCCGCCTCCTGCCCGTAGGCCCGCAGCGTCTCGCTGCCCTGGAGGATCAGCGGGTTGAGATCCTCGGCCTTTTTTCCAAAGAGATCATAGGCGATCGCGTCGCGCTCGGTCGCGTTTTCGACCTGTCCGAGAGCGTCGACCACGTCATAAAAGACGTCCTGCGCGCTGCGCAGGCTTCCGTCCGCGTCCGTGACCGAGACCCCGAGCTCGCGAAAAGTGGCGGCCGTTTTCTCATTGCCGTCGCGGGCGTCCTGCATGTTGTTCTTGAGCTTGGTGAGGCTGCCGCGGATCGTCTCAAAGGAGACGTCGATCAGCTCGGACGCGTACTGCATCTGCTGGATCGTGTCGGTGTCCAGGCCGGTGATCTGCGCGAGCGTGAGGATATTGTCCGCGTTGGACGCGGCCTCCGTCGTCATATCGATCAGCTTTTTGTAGATCGCCACCAGCGCGGCCACGGCTGCCGTCACGGCTCCGACCGCGGCGACCGATCCGGTCGAGAAGCTCCCGAAATCGTCCAGCGAGGTCTGGATGCCGTCCGGCAGGTTGATCCCGAACTGGTCGGTGATCTTCTGCAGCATGGTGCCGAGCCCCTGGCTGGTTTTCTGGGCCTCTCCCATGCGCTGATTGGCTTCCTCAAGCGCTTCGTTGTTCTTCCGGATCGCAGCCTCCGTGTCGTAGACCTGCGCCTCGGCGTTGTTGAGCTGCCTGGTGTAGCTCAAAGCCTCCTCGCTGCCTTCGCCGTAGGTCTTTACCGCGCGATCCAGCGCCGCGCGCAGCGTCTCCACCTTCTCGCGCTGCGAGGTGAGCCGGTGCTCCAGCGCCTCGCCCTTGGCCGTCAGGGCGGCGACGCTGTCGGCGTTGTCCTGATACTGCGCCGTGACCTTGCGCATTTCGCTTGCCGCGATGCTCAGATCTCCGTTGATCGCCTTGATCGCCTGCCGGAACTCCTGCTCGCCGTCAAGTCCGATTTTTGCCTGCAGATTCGGGCCCGCCATCTCAGCCGCCTCCTCCCATGAAATACTGCAGCAGGCTTTGCGGCTGCTCCGCATTCGCCTCGCTGCGTTTGTTTTGAGGATATAGTGCGGAATAGAGCGCGTGCAGCCGGACTGGGTTCATCGTCCGCCAGAACACGCGCTCGTCTGCGTGCAGCACGCAGACCCACACGCTCAGGAACCAGGCGAAGTCGATCCTCAGCGAGTATCCCTGGTCTCCTCTTTTTTTTCGGTGTCCTCCCCGGCTCCCTCGCTGCGCAGGAAGATCGACCCGACCACCAGCGGCATCACCAGCCGCAGCAGCACAGCCGTGTCGGCGCCGAGGAGTCTTCCCAGCGCCTTCGGCGTGTAGCGCTCCGGCCAGCCCTGCTCGTCGGCGAAGTCGTTGAGCATCGCCGCCAGGAAGCTGCGGCAGACCGCGAGCTGCGTCGCCTTGTCGAAGGGATCCGGCAGCTCGCCGCCGTACTCCTCCGTGACGTCGGCGAGCACGTTGAAATTGCACCGGAGCTGGAAGGTCTTCCCTTCCAGCTCAAACGGGATCTCTTTCAGCCGGACGTCGCTCATGTGCCGTTCCCCGTCGGCGCCGTGTAGTTCACGGCTGCGTCGACCCAGGCCTTTGCGGTCGCCTCGTCGTCGGCGACGGCGATCTCGAAGAGATCCAGATCCTCGCCGAGATCGGGCAGGAATTCGCCTGTCGTGGTCGGCGTGTTGAAGGTGTAGTTCTCGCCCTTCGTGCGGTACTGCATCGCCGGCGGGCCGAAGCGCGCGCGAATCACCAGCACGCAGGTGTATTTCTTGACCGTGTCGATCATGTCGGGCGCGTAAAACGCGAAGCCGACATAGTCGCCGAGGTCGTTCGCGCCGTACTTGAGCGACGCGACCGTCTTGCTGTTGACGCTTCTGGAGCCGTCCCGCATCCCGTAGGCGAGCTTCTGGAAAGCCGTCTTCAGGTACTTCACTCCAATGGACGCGGTACCGCCCGTCGCGCTCTGCAGCATCTCGGCGAGCGAGCTCTCGGCGTACAGCCGTCCCTCGGCGAAGCGGAGATTGAGGTCGACCGCCATCGCGTCGCCCACTTCGCAGGCGTCGGTATAGCTGGTCGTCCCGTTCGTGTGGTTGTATTTCGCGGCACGGATGTGTCGCAGGTCAAAGCTGGGCATTCCGATTCCCCCTTAAAAACTGGATTTGAGCCAGCGGTGATAGACTTTCTCTCCGGCCTCGTAGATCTGCTGGCGTCGCCTCTCGATGCCGGGGCGCATAAAGGGCCGCGCCCGCTGGTGCTTGGTTCCGTACTCGTTATAGAACGCGACGGCGGCCTGCCGCGTCCGTTTTCCGTGCTTGGCGTCCTTTCGCGAGCCCTTGAATGTGACGAGTACCGAGCCTCCGTTGTCGTTGAACTTTACCTTTGAGAGGCTCAGCGCGTCGAGCACGTGCTTCGCCTCCGGATCCGCGCTCCGGATGCCCGCCGCCTCTCCGGCCTCCCGCACGGCTGCCAGCGCCTCCTCGCCCATCGCGGTCAGGATCTCCCGCTTGATCTCCTCCGGTACGTCGGAGACCCGGGAGAGCGCCTGGTTGAGCTCAGAGAAGCCGGAGACCTCAAACGTCGCCATTCTCGGCCCCCTCGCACTCGAAAACGTAGTGCTGCCCCTCCTCGTCGGAGGCGTCCGTGATGCTGGGATAGGTCAGCCCCGCGGCCCACAGCTCCTCGGCGATCGCCCGTTTTTTGGCGTTGGGATTGACCCGGCGCGGCAGGAACCAGTGTACCTGCAGCAGATGGCGCAGCGCCCCGGGATGTCCGTCGGCGTGAACCTCCGGCAGGATGGTCGACTGGAAGGTGATGTACTCCAGCTCCTCGCCGTCGTAGCTGTGCGGCTCCACGATCGGCACGAGCGGCAGCAGCGCCTCGCGCACAAGACTGTCCATGCTCATCGCCAGACCTCCTCCAGCTGCAGCAGCAGCGTCCCGCGCCCGGTCGGCTTCCGCTGCGTGATCGTGTAGCGCCGCTCCTCGTGCTCGAGCTCGCGCTCCTCCTGGTAGTCGCCCTCCCACACTTCGGCGGCGGCGCTGCGCCGCACGCCGGTTTTGTTGTCCCCGGCGTGCTCGTCCGCGATCACGCCGGCCGTGAAGATTGCGGCCACTGGCCGCTTTGTCGGCTCCTCGCTCTCGCGGTACCCGTCCGCGTCCTGGACCGCCGCCGCGCTCAGCAGCTGCACCGTCTCGGTCCAGAGGCCCGCGGCCTCCGGCGCGCCCGTGCGGTACAGCTCGACCGTGACCTTCTTGTTCCACGGCCCGGGTATCAGCTCGTCGATGCCCTGCGTCGGGATGCCGAGCACCGCCCAGGTCTGATCCCAGAACTGTACGAGCTGCCCTTCCCAGCGGTGTGTATCGCTTTTCGGGATAGCCAGGTGGTACACAGCCCGGTGCTCGGCATTGAGTGCCGGCAGCGGGCTGTTTTCGATCAGCGGGGCGACCAGGACATTATCAACCGTGACACGTTCCCAGGTCCTCTCCTGCGTCATCTGCAGGAGCTGCACAGGAATTCCCCGGATCATAAAACTCGATCACCCCGATCCTCTGCTTGCGCAGCCCGAGCCGCGCAAGCTCCGATTTTTTGATAAACAGGCCGCCTCCGGGAACCAGATAGGTCCCCGTGACACTGTAGCCCAGCGCGCTCTGACTCACCTGCGTCAACGGCGCCTCGTTGCTCGGCGTCATCAGCGCCCGCGCGGCCACATCCACCGTGACCGACTTGAGCACCGACGCGAAGCTCGGCCGCTCCCGGGCCTGCCTGTCCAGGTCCACCCCGACGCGCAGCGCCTCCTCGCGCAGGCTGTCCGACACCAGCGGCAGCAGCCGCTCCGCGCGGCCGCGCTCCTCTGTCGTCAGAGGGCGCCACAGCGCGCTCAGGTCGTCCGCGCTCGCGAAGGGAGTGTTAGGTGCTGTCATGCTTGGCGGCCTCCTTGGCGCGCTTTCTGGGCTTTTCTGCGAGCTTCTCGGCAGGCTTCTCCGGAAGCTGTTCGGCAGTGCCGATCAGCTCCCAGCCTTCGCCCGCGCACTCACAGGGAGTGGTGAAGCTCGCGCCCGTGCGCTTGTTGACGTAGGTGTTCATTGCCCGCCTCCTCAGGTGCCGGAGGCGATGATGCGCGCGAAGGCGTTGGGGTTCAGGATGCCCCAGCCGATGTAGGCCTCGAGGCGCAGGTACACCTGGTTGTGGCCCTGCAGGTCGCCGGCGGTGGCGTCGTTGTCCGGGTTGCCGTACTCGATCACCTTGACGTACATGTCCTTCGCGAAGCCCCACTTGAAGTAGTCCTGGAAGTTGCCGACGATCGCGCGGTCGGCGTTGCTGTTGATGCTCACCGTGCTGTTGGTGTCGACGCTCAGGCCGTTGATCACGCCGGGCTGCGCGCCCCAGGCGAGCTCGGGGAACTTCTTGTCGCCGCTGGTCTTGGTCAGGGCGGCCAGGGCGCTGCGGAAGGCCGGGGCCATCGCCATGCCGGTCACGTCCTCCTCGTTGCCCTGCACCAGCGCGATCGCGGCCTCGACGTTCGCGTCCGCGGTCGCGGCGGCGAAAGTCGTGGTCTGCGTGACCTGGCTGTCGAAGTGGTTGGTGCCGATGACGGTGCTGGCCGTCTTGGTGCGCGGGTTGAAGCCGTGGAAGGCCGCGATGTCAAAGCCGCGGGCGAACTTCTTCGCGCCGGCGTCCACGAACTGACTCAGCACGTTGAGACGGTACTCCTCGGAGGCCGTCATGAACTCGTCGCTGGTGCGGAAGCCGTACTCGAACTTGTACGGACGCACGATCACGGGGGCGACCGTCGCGCCGCCGTTGACCTTCGCCTCGTTCTCGCCGACGACGGAAACGTCGTTGTCGAGGCTGAACGTGAAGAACTCGGTGCCGTTAAAGCCGATCGGCTCGGCGGCGCTGAGACGGGCCAGGGAGCTCTTGCCCTTGACCAGGTTGATCATGCCGTCGCGGAGCTCGGCGGGGAAAAGGGTGCCGCGGGAAAGGGTGCTTGCCATACTTAAGTACCTCCTAAATTCATTTCGTCGAGGACGCTGCGCAGGGAATCCGTGCTGAATTTCCCGGTCTTCCCTCCGGTCCTCTCTTTCTCTGTGCTGCGTGCCGGCTCGCTGACTTTGCGGCTGCCGAAAAGCTTCAGCAGGCTGTCGGCGTCCTGGCGCAGCTCCTCCTCTGTCTCGCCGTGCAGTCGCTCGGCCAGCTCGGCGGGCAGTTCCTTCTGCAGAGCGATTCTCGTTTTAGCCAGGTCGGTCCTCGTGCTCTGGAGCTGGCTCGTCAGGTCCGCGATCGTCGCGTCCCTCTCGGCCAGCGTGGTCTGTGCCGTGCCCAGGTCGTTTTTGATCTGATCGTAGTCGGCGTAGGGCCGCACGGCCTTTTCGCGCTCCCGGCTCAGCCTGGATGCGATCGCCGCGTCAAATTCTTCCTGGGTGTTGATCGGCTGGAAATCTGCCATGTTGTATCCTCCCTCTTACGCGCGAGGTATGCGCTTTTTATGGTCAAAACCGTCGGGCAAAGCAAAAAGCGCCCGCGCCATAGCCTGCGTGCTGCAGGGAATGGCGCAGGCGTTTTTCGCTCAGGCCTTCCGGTTTTAACTTCCTCAGTAATTGATCGTCTGTCCGCTCGGCTTTTCGGCCCAGCGCTCGGCCGCCCACACGGCGAGGATCACGCTGTCCAGCAGCGCGATGTCGGCCCCGTCCAAAATGCTTTTATACCCGAAACCGCCGTTGCTGCCGATGCTCCGGTGGTCGCAGTTCTCGGCGATCTGTGCGAGCGCCGGCTGTCCCATGTGGCACAGTGTCTCGGCGAAGACCTGCGCCTCAAAAAAGGCGTTGGAGGCGATGACCTCTTTCACCGTCGGCAGATAGGGCTTCTGCACCTTCGCCGCCTTGAGATCCTCGGCGAGCAGCTCCTGCCCGCTGGCCCCGTCGACGACGATGCGCTTTGCGTGCCCCGCCACATGCCTTAAAAACTCCACGATCCAGCCGTTTCCGTCGCGCGTGGCGCGTCGGTCGATGGCCTCGAAGAAGATCCGGTCGTCCTCCGTCCGGACCGCGATGGACATGGAGACGCTGCTCGCCTCGCGGTTGTACTTGATTCCGACGTACATGCGCCCGCGCAGCTTCGGCAGCTCGCTGACCTGGATTTTCTCCCACTCGGCCTTGGTGAACACCGACTTAAGGCTGTAGGTCACCCAGAAGCCGAGGCGCTGGATGTTGAAGTCGAGGCTGTCGTCGCCGATCTCGCCGGTGATCGTCCGCTCGGTCAGCCCCTGGCCGAGCAACGGGTTCGTTTCGTACCACTGATCACGGTCCCACGGGTCGCATTGATTCTCGACGCTCCACTCGGCCCAGCCCGCGTCGACGGTCTTCCCGGCCTTGATCTGCCCGCGGAATTTAAAAAACACTGT
>Ga0326512_10003701_pt1 | contig 11171 bp, 7 predicted proteins | sample 1_2617_0518_D_FD_203652 | JGI IMG/M metagenome (GOLD analysis project Ga0326512, IMG submission 203652) | Bovine rumen microbial communities from UC Davis, California, United States - 1_2617_0518 | ecosystem: Host-associated > Mammals > Digestive system > Stomach > Rumen | place: USA: California...
CCTGCCGTGATTGCCTGAAAACCGTCCTGAATGGCGTTTAGGGCATCCTTCTCACCCTCAACATACAAAATCATACCTGAGCCATCACGGGCCGCCTGAAGGCTTTTATACGGGTATAACGCCCGGTAATTCTGCCGGCCTTTCACCTTGAATTCGGAAACATATCCTTCTTCATCCGTCCGGCAGTAGCGAAACGTTTTGTCACCATCGGGAAGTGATACCCTGCATTTTGTGAAGGCGTATCCGTTTGGATTTGAATAGTCATAAGATTGAACGAACCTCGCACCCTCGAATTCGCCATCCCTGCCCGGCCATTCAGCGAACTGCCGAACCGTTTTCCCGTGTCGCTTTCGTTCCGGCATAATGTCAGTCATCTGAAGACCAACAGCGTTTAGAATTGCTTTCGTGCCTTCCCTTCCACAAACGTGGCAAAAGACAAGAATCCTTCCTTCCCTTCCTCGCGATATGGTCAGTGAGGGATTTTTTTCGTTGCCGCCTGCATGAACGGGGCAATAGGCTTGCAATGAATCCTGTCCCTGCCGTGCAACCCTGAAATAGGGAAGCACTTCCTGAAAATCCTTCATCCGCTTACACCACCCTAAAAGTATCGATATGCGCTTGAAGGATATCTTTCCGATACCTTGCAGACCGGCCTATCTTCAGCTTCGCGCCTGACTGCCGCGCCAACTTTTCAACCGTACTTGCCGACAGATTGAAAGTCTCCACCGCTTCCGGCAAAGTCAGCAGCTTGCACTCATCACTTCGTGAATACTTTGTCTTGTTCAAATAGTTCACCGCCTTTCGTTCCGTGTCAGAACAAAGAAGTTAATTGTTACGGTTCCGGCCGGAAACCATTGAAAAGACCTGCACATTGCAAACCCTTGTCTTTTCGTGTAAAATCATATCAGTTCTTGATATGTATTTGCAGACGGCCTATAAGCCATTTCTTACCATCAAAATCATATTTAGTACGTGTATGAATACATACTTTTGAAAGGATTGCCATGAAGAGAAAAGAAAAAGCAGCTTATAGTTCCCGGCAGAAACTGTCCGAGACCTCGCCCGAATATAAGTTTGGAACGCGTTTGAAGAAGGAAATGAAGAAGAAAGGCATGAGTCAATCCGACCTCGCGCAAATGATGAATGTCAGTGAATCTGCAGTGAAAGACTGGTGTCAGCATTACACCTTCCCGAATGAAATGAATTTAGGTGAACTATGCCGTATCTTTGCACCATGTTCTATGGATTATTTTCACGGGAATATTGATGAACCTAACTATGATATGCAATTCGTTATGAAGTACACGGGCCTTTCGGAAACTGCAGTTCAGTATCTGTATGATTTTGCCCATATAGACGGGGATATTTCGCCCGGCGAAAGGCAACGACAGAAGCAACTTTATCGTGATATGTTCGGAATGGAAATTCGCTTGTCCTATTCGGATATACTGGATGTTTTATTATCTGACGATTCGGGATTTACAGAAGTTCTTCTATGTATTGCCGAAGCAGATGCATCCTTATTGGAATATATGGAACATAAGAAAGCTTTTAATTCTAATGGTGATTTGCGTGATTTAGAATCAGTAACCAATTATACGAACACTCAAGCCTTGTCGGAAATGCGTTTTAGAGATGCTAAAGCAGCAGCCGTTGATAGATTTAGGGATTGCATTTATGAACTGCTGCCGTCATCCCCCGAAGGATTTATCCATGAGAATAAAGAACCGCCTGCATCCGGGATAGATACAGACGGTCTTTCACTCAACTGAGGATTTTCAGGTACTATCATTCTATCATGAATCGTGGGGCATTTGGTGTAAAATTGGTGTCAAATCCCTAAAAATGACTTAAGGCCCGGATAGCATCAATCGCCGTCCGAGCCTTATTTTATCAGCAGGGGATGAGAGAATCGAACTCCCACCAAAGGTTTTGGAGACCCCTATCATACCATTTGACCAATCCCCTGTGTCTGTCCTTCGGACGACTTTACTTTTATAACACAGACCGGCAGTTCTGTCAATGGCTTTCCTGATTTGACGGGCTGATACGGGCTGATAAACAAGAGTCCTCAAGTCAGCGCATTCACAAGATCGCGGACATTGCGCACTCCTATGAGACGTATGCCATCCGCCTTTCCGACAGACCGCATGCAGGCCTGAGGCAGAATGACTGTAGTGAAGCCCAGCTTCACAGCCTCCTTCACCCTGAGAGGAGCCTGAGATACAGAACGGATCTCTCCTGACAGTCCCACTTCACCGAACACCAGCGTCTTCTCATCGATCACGATATCCTTGAACGAGGAAATGACCGCGACGACAATCCCGAGGTCCACCGCCGGTTCCCTGAGCCTCACTCCTCCGGCTATGTTGACATAGACATCCATATCGGACAGTCTGAATCCCAGCCTGCGTTCCAAAACAGCAAGCAGCAGATTGACTCTGTTGTTGTCGGCTCCGTCGGTTGTGCGGCGCGGATAAGCGAGGTTGCTTCTTGCCGTCAGGGCCTGAACCTCTATCAGAATCGGCCGTGTTCCCTCCATAGAGCAGGCAACCACAGAGCCCGAAGCCCCCTCAGGCCTGCCGTCCAGCATGAACTCTGACGGATTCGGGACCTCGCACAGGCCGCTCTCCTTCATCTCGAACACGCCTATCTCATCCGTTGAACCGAATCGGTTCTTGACTCCGTGCAGTATCCTGTAGCTTGCGTGCCGGTCGCCCTCAAAGTACAGAACAGTGTCAACCATGTGCTCCAGAACTCTCGGTCCGGCGACCGCTCCCTCCTTCGTCACATGCCCTACTATGAAGATCGTCACGCCAAGTCCCTTCGCAAGCTGCAGCAGAACTCCCGTCGTCTCGCGCACCTGGGAGACTGAACCCGGCGCGGACGCTACATTCTCATTGTACATTGTCTGTATTGAATCTATGATAACGACCTGCGGCTGAAGCCGAACAATGGCTTCCTGCACGTCAGCCAGATTCGTCTCGCACAGAAGCAGCAGCGAATCGCCGAAATCACCCATACGGTTCGCTCTCAGCTTGATCTGCTGCTGGGATTCTTCTCCGGATACATAGAGAACCCGTACCGCCTCCTGAGAATCATCTTCAGGTGCTTTCATGTCATGGTTCCGGCCAGCTGTATTCAGCCGTGTTGTCTTATGCTCCGCTGTCTTCTTTCCTGCTGTCTCTGAGACCGCATCTTCAAAGGCGGCGGCGCCTGATCCGCCGCTTCCGGTCGTCGTCAGATTCCTGCAGACCTGCAGCAGCAGTGTAGACTTGCCGATCCCCGGGTCCCCGCCGACCAGAATAAGAGAGCCCTGCACAAGGCCTCCCCCAAGAACCCGGTCGAGTTCTTTGATACCGGTGGACATGCGGTCAGAATCAGTCACGGTGATATTCTTCAGCGGCAATGCCCTGCCGACGGCATGAGAACCGGCTCCGCCAGCAGCGCTTCCGGACACACCCTTCTTCGTGACTCCAAGACTCTCCCACTGTACCACTCCCGCAGTCGGCCGGCCTGTTCCCTTCGCTGCCGTTTTTGCCGGAGCAGCCGGCTCTTCCACGAAAGTATTCCATTCGTGACACGCGGGACACTGCCCCATCCACTTCGCGGATTCGTACCCGCAGTTCTGGCAGAAGTATACTATTGCTTTTCCCTTCGGCATAGTTCCGGCCCCCTCGCGCATGCGTGCGCATCCTCGCGGAGCATTTATTCTTCATCGCAAGCCTGGACTGCACGATGAAGACAATCTTGTTGTTACGCTCGTATCCCGCAACTGAAGTCGCAGGCATTGCGAGATGAAGAATAAAACCGCAGCGCCCTCCGCGTGACCGCCATCACGCAGAGAGCGCATTATCGTCTGTTCTTAAGTTCTGCCGGATCACATCGCGGCAGGATGCTCCGGTCCGGCGCTTCCCGCAGGTCTGTCTATTCCGCGAGAACGTCAAGCGCGTATAACTTCCACCTTCGCACTTCCGCTCTCCCCGATCTCAATCGACAGAACCAGCTTGCCTCCTCTTCCGGTATCCATCATACCGGTATCTCTGCCGTCTACTATCACGCGGTATGTCGCCTCATCGCTCAGTCCCAATACAACCTGGCAGTCATTCGGGCATTCCACGCAGAAAGAGACTCCGTTCTCGTTCCATACAAAGTCATGAACCGCGGTTCCCGGTTCAGACTCGTACACCAGCGCGTCATTGCGTTCCAGGCGGGTTGACTCACGGAAGGTCTTGACCTTGTATCTGTCACCGCGCACCTCGAAGTCACTCTTCTTAGCCTTCTGATCCAGCTCATAGTCTCCAAAGCTGATCGCGTTATTCTCGTCTACTGTGATCAGATCTTTTATCACCGACATCTTCTTACTCCTCCGAATAAAATGTTACGTTTCCGGCTTTCATAGTACAGACAACCGTCTGTCCTGCTTTAATATTACCAGATAAAAGATTCTCTGCAAGCGCATCTTCAAGCTGATTCTGCACAGCACGCCTAAGAGGCCTGGCTCCGTACTTCTCGTCGAATCCCGCCTCCGCGATATGATCGCGGACCGAAGAGCGGACCTTCAGCGTGATGCCCATCTGGACGGACGCTCTCTTCTTCAGATCCTTCAGGAGCAGCGTCACTATCTGACATATCTCATCCTTTGACAGTGAGTGGAATACAATCGTCTCATCAATCCTGTTCAGGAACTCAGGCCGGAATATTCTCCTGACCTCTTCCATAACAGACCCCTTCATCGCCTCATAGTTCGCCTTCGCGTCGTCTCCGGCGCCAAAGCCGAGTCTCTTCGGGCTCTGAATAGACTGGGCTCCAGCATTTGAGGTCATTATCAGAATCGTGTTCTTGAAGTCCACCTTCCTGCCGTGTGAATCTGTGATATGTCCCTCATCCAGCACCTGCAGCAGGATATTGAAGATGTCAGGATGAGCCTTCTCGATCTCGTCGAACAGGACGACACTGTAAGGATGCCTCCTCACCTGCTCCGACAGCTGGCCTCCCTCGTCATACCCGACATAACCCGGAGGAGAGCCTACAAGCCTCGACGCGGTGAACTTCTCCATGTACTCTGACATATCAACGCGGATCATGGAATCCTCTGAACCGAACACCGTATCCGCAAGAGCCTTCGTAAGCTCAGTCTTGCCCACGCCCGTCGGTCCCAGGAAGAGAAATGACCCGATCGGACGGGCCGGATCCTTCAGCCCCGCGCGGCCTCGCCTGATTGCCCTGGCCACAGCGCTGACCGCCTCATCCTGCCCGATTATCCTCTCATGAAGTGTCTTCTCGAGCCGTATGAGTTTCTTTCCTTCATCCATAGTCAGCTTCTGCACAGGAATCTTCGTCCAATCAGAAACTGTCCTTGCTATATCCTCAGCCGTTACCTCCGCGCGCTCTTCCCTGGCCTTCTTCTGTTCTTTCGCCCGCCTGCTGTCCAGCCTTGATGAGAGTCTGTCCATCTTCTCATGTATGGCGTGCGCATCCTCAAACCGTCCCTCGACAAGGGTTTTTTCAAGCTCTTCGGACAGCTCCTTCAGCTCATCTGAGAGCTTCATGGACTTAAAGTCATCCCTGTAATAGCCGAGCTGCCGGCGTGAGCATGCCTCGTCCATAAGGTCAATAGCCTTGTCGGGAAGGAACCGGTCAGAAATGTACCGCGCCGACAGGCTGACCGCCGCGTTCAGCGCCTCATCCCTGATCCTGACTCTGTGATGCTTCTCGTATGAAGCCCTTAGCCCTTCAAGGATCTTAACGCTCTCATCCTCACCCGGCTCCTCCACCAGGATGGACTGGAAACGCCTCGCAAGCGCGGCGTCCTTCTCGACGTGCTTCCGGTATTCATCAACCGTTGTCGCGCCGATCACCTGAATCTCTCCCCTCGAGAGCATGGGCTTCATAATGTTGGCGGCATCAAGAGCCCCCTCGGACCCTCCGGCTCCGATGATGGTATGAAGCTCGTCTATGAACAGAAGTACATTGTCCGCGCCTGCCGCCTCGCTGAGCACGCTCTTGATCCGCTCCTCGAAGTCGCCGCGGAATCTGGACCCCGCTACCATTGCCGCCATATCAAGCGCGACAACCCTCTTGTCCCTGAGAGGTTCCGGAACGGTCCCGTTCACGATCTTCTGGGCCAGGCCCTCCACTATCGCTGTCTTTCCCACGCCGGGCTCTCCGATCAGGCAGGGATTGTTCTTGGTTCTGCGGCAGAGAATCTGGCATATACGGTCAGTCTCCCTCTCCCGGCCTATTATCGGGTCGATCTTCCCGTCGCGCACCTCATCCGTCATATCCCTGGAAAACTGGTCCAGGGTAGGCGTAGCGCTCTGGTACGAGCCTCCCTGCGAAGACACCATCTGCATATACTCCTGCAGCTGTTCATCGGAGACACCGATTATATCCAGGATCTTTGTGTACATCGCCTGGAAATCAATGCTCTGCGAATGGAGAAGCTTCGAGGCGCTGCAGTCAATATCTCTCATGAGGGCCAGGAGTATGTGCTCCGTCCCGATATCCTTTGAAAAGAAGTACGCGGCCTGCTCACCGGCGATCCGTATCGCAAGTTCGGTTCGCGGCGTCATGTTTCCCGGGAGGGAGAAGCTTCCGTCCTTCGCGTACAGAGACTGCGCCTCCAAAGGCTTCTTTGTCTTTCTGCGCTTTGCGGAGGTCTTCTTTCCGCGGTCCACGAAATCTGTCTCCGGCTCGAGAAGCTCCCCTATCAGGCTTCGCAGGGCATCAGGCTCGACTCCGTACTCCCGGAGTACCACCCCTGCCGTTCCCTCACTCTCCTGAGCAAGGCCAAGAAGCAGATGCTCCGTCCCTATAACCGGGCTTCCTGATTCATTCGCCGCCTGAACCGCATACACCAGGGCCTGCTTCGCCGCTTCCGTAAATTGACTCTTCTGTTCCATATCTCTGCACCGTTCAGGGAAATATTACAGATCAACCATGTCGATCTTCACATTCTTGCCTTTATCCCCGCTGTCAGCGTCCGGTCCCGCGCCATTAAGCTCTCTTCGTGCCGCCGCCTCATTGAGAGCCTTTTCCTGCGCCTGGCGGGCAGCCTCCTGCTCCTTCTCTATCCGCTGAGCTTCCTGCGCCTGACGGCGCGCCTCCTCAGCTCTCGCGCGGCCTGCCTTCCTCGCTTCACTCTCAAGCTTCGCCTGAGCTGCGGCAGCCTTCTTCATAGCCTTCGCCTCCGCTTTGTTGACGCGCGTGAGGTCCTTCGTCACATCCCTTGGAACCTCCTGCGGATGAACCGGCTGCACTGCCTCGTAGCGTCTTGTCTCGTCCGGCGACTGCATCTGCCGTGGAGCCTGTGTCTGCCTCGTGCCCTGTGCCTGTCTGGGATTCCTCGGCTGCGCGGCTGCAGATCCTGCGTTTCCCGGCTGAGCATCCGCCGGCCTTACATTCCTCGACGGATGGTTCTGCGGCCGTACCGGCGTCCCTACCTGCCGGCTTGTCCAGCTTACAGCAGAATCCTGAGGATCATCCTCCCACTCGTCGTAGTCGGTGTTCTTCTTTTTCTTCCTTCCGCGCGCGCGGTCCGGATCATCATCGCCCCAGTCTCCCCAGCCGTCATCGGCAACACTGCCGGTTCCTCCGAACGAGCCTGACTCTCTGTAAAATGCGAGCTCCTGTGCCATGTCTCTCCTGCGCAGCAGCAGGCTGATGACTATGAACAGGAATATGATGGACACGGCGATCAGAGCATAGAGCACATATGTCAGCATGCTGATATGGCTTCTCTGCTCGGTAATAGTCTTCTGCAGCTTCTCGATCGTATTCTCGGCATCCTGAAGAGAGTTGCGGTCAACCTTCACATATCTCGGATCCTCGGTCTCCACCTCGCTCTGCACCACCTCAGTGTCAATCGTGGCAGCAACAGCGCTCTCGTTCGCGGCGATCGCCTCCGCCGGATCGACATCTCCGCGCGCGGAAGTCACATTCAGCACATATTCGATCGCATTGCCGCTCTCGCTGGTGACGTTAATCACAACCGTTCCCGTCCCATCCGCAGACAGCGTCGTGCCGGTGACTGAATTCACTGTTGCGCTTGGGTTCGTAGTGTGAGGCTCAAGCTCGAGAGTCTGCGTACCTGCCGGGACTTCAACCGAATACTCCCATATGTCATAGCGGAATTCCGGGCTCACCGATACGCCCTCAGTCTTTATGCCCAGACTTGCGAGTGAGTTGTCATCAGACGCGAAAGCAGCTGATGACAATGACAAGGTTATCATCAGCATAAACAACGCTGCCGCAAGGAGCTGCCTGCACCTTCTGTTCATTTGTCTAAAACCTCCACCTGTATTTCCTTAATGAAACTCAGCTATATCATGCCGGTAATACTTTCCATCGAATTCTATATTCCCGGCAGCTCCATACGCTTTCCTGCGAGCGTCCTCTGTGTCCGCGCCAAGAGCTGTGATGCCGAGCACCCGCCCTCCGCTTGTAACAACGGCGTCTCCCTGCATGGCGGTTCCCGCATGGAAACAGTAACAGTCCTTCATTCCTTCAAATGACTCAAGCCCGCTGATCACCTTGCCCTTCTCGTAGGATGACGGATATCCTCCCGAGGCAAGCACAACACATACACAGGCATTATCGGTGAACCTGAGTTCAATCTGATCCAGCGTTCCGTCAATACATGCCTCCATAACGTCGACGATGTCGTTTTCCATTCTCGGAAGGACAACCTGCGCCTCCGGATCGCCGAAGCGGCAGTTGTACTCGAGAACCTTAGGGCCATCCTCCGTGAGCATCAGGCCGAAGAATATCACTCCCTTGAATTCTCTGCCCTCAGCTTTCATCGCGTCTACCGTCGGCTGGAAGATCTTCTCCCGGCAGAAGCGCTGAATATCCTCTGTATACCATGGATTAGGAGATACATTTCCCATTCCTCCGGTGTTGAGCCCGGTGTCACCGTCACCGACCCTCTTGTAATCCTGAGCCGACGACATCTCTCTGATATGTGTCCCGTCCACAAAGCTCAGGACAGACACCTCCCTGCCGGTCAGAAACTCCTCGACGACCATCTCATCGCCGGCCTGTCCGAACTTCTTCTCTCCCATGATCGCCTGAGCGCCGTCGAGCGCTGACTGCAGATCCTCACAGATCAGGACACCTTTGCCGAGCGCCAGGCCGCTCGCCTTGAGAACAACCGGAAACTTCTCAAGGGACGTAAGGTAAGATCTTGCCTCCCCGAGATCCGTAAATGTCTCATAGGAAGCTGTAGGTATACCGTACTTCTTCATCAGTTCCTTGGAGAATGCCTTGCTTCCCTCAAGTATCGCCGCGTTCCTGCGCGGCCCGAATACTCTCAGGCCTCTCTTCTCAAAGACATCCACGATGCCGCCGACCAGAGGATCATCCATTCCTACAACCGTCAGGCCCACGCCTTTTTCCATGGCAAAGTCAGCCAGCTCTTCAAACTGATCTGCTTTCAGCGGTACAAGCTCCGCTATTTTGGAGATGCCGGCATTTCCCGGCGCACAGTATATCTTATCAACCCTGGGACTTCTTGCGCATGCCCATGCCAGAGCATGTTCCCTGCCGCCGCTGCCGACGATCAACACCTTCATATGATTGTCACCTTTCTGCCCTCTACCCTGACACGGCCCGTAGCGATCATGTCTATTGCCTCCGGCAGGATCTTCCATTCCGCCTGCTCCATGATCCTCCTCTGCAGGCTCTTCGGCGTGTCGTCAGATGCGACCTCCACAGCCTTCTGCAGAATGATCGGTCCTGTATCCGTTCCGCTGTCCACAAAATGTACCGTCGCGCCGGAGATTCTCACGCCGCGCTCAAGTGCCGCCTCATGCACCTTCAGCCCATAATAGCCTGTTCCGCAGAAGGACGGTATCAGCGACGGATGAATATTGATGATACGGTTCTCGTACGCCTTAACCATCTTCTCAGGGATCACGCACAGGAAGCCTGCCAGGACCACGAGATCCGCGCCTGATCCTGTCACCTCGTCCTGAAGCGCCTCATTGAAATGATCTCTTGAAGCAAAGTCTCCGGGGCTCAGAACCTTTGCGTCTATTCCGGCCCTCTTCGCCCGCTCAAGAGCGTATGCGCCGTAATTGTTCGACAGCACCAGGCAGATACGCGCGTCATGTATGCTTCCGCTTTCTATTGCGTCTATTATTGCCTGAAGATTCGTACCCGAGCCTGATACCAGCACAGCTATATTCAGCATTCTGTTCCTCTCAAATCAGTGATGTTGTGGTCAAAAGTACCTTTTGCCCCGGCTTCAGGGCTTTTGGCCTTTACATCATCATATGATCTCGGCGCATTTCTCACCGGCCTGGATCTTTCCGATAACGTATGCCTTCTCGCCGGCCTGCTCAATAGCTTCCACCGCTCTGTCCGCATCTCCGGGAGAAAGAGCCATCACCATACCGCATCCCATGTTGAAGGTATTGTACATCACGTGCTCCTGAATCGAGCCCTCCCTCTCTATCATGCGGAATACTTCAGGAACTCTGAGAGCACTCTTCTCAATCACGGCCTTCACTCCCTCCGGAAGCATGCGGGGAACATTCTCATAGAAACCGCCGCCCGTAATATGGCTGCAGCCCTTGATGGCGATTCCCGCTTCCCTGACAGATCGGAGCGCCTTGACATATATTTTGGTCGGCCTCAGCAAAGCCTCGCCGAGAGTTTCTCCCAGAGCCTCGTGATATGTCGTGAGCGTCTTCTCATCCATGGAGAACACCTTTCTCACAAGAGAAAACCCGTTGCTGTGAACGCCGCTCGAGGCAATTCCCACCAGCACATCGCCGGCCTCAACCGAATCGCCCGTGATCATCTTCCCGCGGTCCGCGATGCCGACGGCAAATCCCGCCAGGTCATACTCGTCCTCCGGGTAGAACCCGGGCATCTCCGCGGTCTCGCCTCCTATCAGGGCGGCGCCCGCCTGAACGCAGCCCTCCGATACGCCCTTCACAATCTGAGCGATCTTCTCCGGCTTATTCTTGCCGCAGGCGATATAATCCAGGAAGAACAGCGGCTCTCCTCCGGCGCAGGCGATATCGTTGACGCACATCGCGACACAGTCGATACCGACCGTGTCATGGCGGTCCATAATAAACGCGAGCTTCAGCTTGGTTCCGACGCCATCTGTTCCCGACACCAGTGTCGGCTCCTCCATATCCCTGAACGCGCCCATTGAG
>Ga0326512_10003702_pt1 | contig 11169 bp, 13 predicted proteins | sample 1_2617_0518_D_FD_203652 | JGI IMG/M metagenome (GOLD analysis project Ga0326512, IMG submission 203652) | Bovine rumen microbial communities from UC Davis, California, United States - 1_2617_0518 | ecosystem: Host-associated > Mammals > Digestive system > Stomach > Rumen | place: USA...
ATCATCTGCAAGGGCAGACTTCCCGAAGGTGCAAGAAAAAAAGGCAAAATCGAGATGTACGACAGCGGTCGGTTTTTCGTCATGACGGGCAATGCTATTTCTGACCGTGAGGACGTTCCGGACAGAACCGAAGAAATCAAGCCGTTGCATCAGAAATATTTAGGCGGTTCTGAAAGTTTTGATTCCGGTCAGATGATACTTGAAAATGCTGGCTTGTCTGTTCACGAAATTATCGAAAAAGCCCGTAACTCTGCCAACGGCGCAAAATTTGAAAGTTTATATTCCGGCGACTTTTCAGAATATCCGTCGCAGTCCGAAGCGGATATTGCCTTCTGTAATATGCTTGCCTTCTGGTGCGGCGGTGATGCCGGAAAGATGGACGAAATCTACCGCAGTTCCGGTCTGATGCGCTCCAAATGGGACAGAAAACAGTCCGGCTCGACTTATGGAGCATTGACCATTCAGAAGGCAATTGCCGGCTGTACAGAGTATTATCAGCCGAGTCAGGCAACTGTCACAGATACCAGCCTGAAAATCCGGAAGAAATCCGCTCCGCCTGCAAGGGCAGTTCCTGCCGGAAAGATGTACAAATTCGACGATTTAGGAAACTCTGAACGTCTGCTTGATATGTTCGGCTATATGCTGAAATTTTTCTATACGGAGCATAAATTTCTGTTTTACGAGAAAGGCAAATGGTATCGTGATAATTTTGAATATTGTCAGACGCTGGCAGACTGCGTGATTCATCGTATGGAAGAGGAAGACACTGCCGGAGTCTATGACAAAAGTGAGGATATGCAGAAGGCTTTCAAGAAGCATATCAAGAAGACCAGAAGCCAGAATGCCCGTAAAAATATGGTCACAGGTGCGGCGCATTTCATGCCTGTTCTGCCGGAACAGCTCGACAGAGACCGGACAATCATCGGTGTGAAGAACGGCGTTCTCGACTTGAAAACCGGAGAATTAAAGCCCCATGACAGCAAGTATTTCCTGACGAAACAAATCCCGATTCCCTATATCGCCGATGCACCCAGACCGGAACGCTGGCTGAAATTTCTGGATGAAATCTTTCTCAGCGACAAAGAGCTTATCCGGTATGTGCAGAAGGCTGTCGGCTATTCGCTGACGGGTTCAAATTCAGAACAGTGCGCATTTTTCCTCTATGGTACGGGAAACAACGGAAAGTCGCTGTTCCTGGAAATTCTCCGGTATATTTTCGGCGATTATGCAAGCAATATCCAGTCAGAAACTATCATGATGCAGAACAAGTCCGGAAATTCCGCAAGTTCGGACATTGCACGCTTACAGGGTTCTCGGCTTGTGACCTGCTCTGAAACTGCCGAAAATACCCGTCTGAATGAGCCGTTAATCAAGCAGATGACCGGCGATGATATTATGACCGTCCGGAAACTTTATTGTGAAGAGTTTGAATTTCATCCGGAGTTCAAGCTGTGGATGGCGACCAATCATAAGCCCACAATCAGAGGAACGGACAAGGGTATCTGGCGCAGAATTCATCTGATACCGTTTCAGCTTGATATTCCGGCGAATCGAGTCGACAGAAATCTGAAATACAAGCTTGCCAAAGAATCCGAATCTATCCTGAAATGGGCGGTTGACGGCTGTCTGCTCTGGCAGAAAGATGGCTTGCAGATGCCAAAAAAAGTTCTTGATGCTGTCAAAGAATACCGGAGGGAAATGGACACCATTTCCAGCTTTTTAGAATCCTGCTGTCTGATGCAGGGCGAAGTCAAGGCTTCTGTACTCTATGCTGTCTATACGCAGTGGTGCAAGGATAATGGTGAATATTGTTTCCCGAACAGTAAATTTGGCTTAGAGATGGCCAAAAAGTTCCAGAGAACGCATAAAAAGACGGGATGGTATTACACCGGACTGGAAATTGCAGATGATGCTAAATTATTGACCGTCGGTCATGAATAATATAATTTTATAGTGATATAAAAGGTGACGGGGTGACGGACTTATACTACCCTACGCACGGAAAAATAAAAAATGATATTTATATAGAGAGTATACAGTAGCCCCGTCACCCCGTCACCACTTCACAGAAAGGAGTAACGCAAAACCATGAAAATTGATTTCTCAAATCCGGAACAGTTCCGTGAACTGGAAAAGCAAGCCTGGCACGGCACGCTCGAAATCAGCGGCTTTCCGCCTTGTGAATACAAATATTTCGCACAGCTCCGTGAAATTTACTATGCTTACAAGTTTAAAGGTCTTGCCAAATCCGAAGCGGAAACCATGAAGAGAAAATTATATTCTCAGTATCGCAATGAAAAACATGATTATGAATATTATTTCCGCTTTGTGGCTGAATGGAATGACAATATCCGCAAATCAGGCACATACCGGAGCGAAATCTGCAAATCTTCAGACATTGTGGAAAAATTCAGATTTGCCGTGCAGTGCATCGGCGCAATGACAGGCGACTATGTATTTACCAGAACCGAACTTGAAAAACTCGAAAATCAGAAAGGAGAACCGAAATCATGAACGACGAACAGAAAGCAAAAATTGCATGGCTCAGACGTGCATTCTATGCTGAAAAGAAAGTCAAGGCTCTGGAAATGAAACTCGAACGTGACAGAAGTCTTGCAGAACGTATCAGCAGAAGCTATTCCGGCATCAGCGGAACAGCATCCGGAAACAGTACAGAAGATGCTCTTATCCGGTTAGCTGATACACAGCAGCAGGCACAGGAACAGCTTGTCAGACTTGAAACTATTCGTAAGGAAATCAGTCTTGCAATCGCTGAAATCGATGATGACGATTTGCAAGCCGTTCTGATGTGGCACTATCTGAATTATCTGACGTTTGAACAGGTTGCTGAAAAGATGCATTATCATCCTGCAACCGTTTTCAGGAAACATATCCGCGCACTTGATAAACTTGCGATAAAATGCGATTGAAAGCGATAATCAAAAGTGCTATAATAATATCATAGAATTGTGCAGATTGGAATTACCTCCCCTTACGACACAGGAGCATCAGCCGGATGGCTGGTGCTTTTGTGTTGTATTTTTATCCGAAAGGCGGTGACGGCATGAACGAACGTCAGAGAAAATTTGCGGAATATTATATTCAGTGCGGAAATGCCGGACAGGCCGCGGAAATGGCCGGGTATTCCCCTAAATACGCCGCACAGAATGCCGACAAGTTACTAAAAAATACGAATGTTCAGGCGTATCTTGCCGAACTTCGCGCGAAGATGCAGGACGATGCCATTCTGACCGCAAAAGAACGGCAGGCCATTCTCTCCGGCCTTGCCCGGTCTGATGATGTCGCTCCGGCTGACCGGATTAAAAGCATTGATGTTCTGAATAAGATGACCGGAGAATACATCAGTAAACTCGAAGTCAGCGGCACTCTGAGTGCGGAAATGTCAAAACTGGATTCTCTTGTAAAGCAGATGAGCGACAATGCCTGAACTGATTCTTTCTCCGAAATTCAAGGCATTTCTGCATTGTTCCGCACCTGTCGAGTTTTTAGAGGGAACAACCAGTGCAGGAAAAACAACCGTCGGCATTTACAAATTTATCCTGAAATGTGCGGAATCTCCGAAGAAACAGCATGTTCTTTCCGGTCTGGATTTAGGAACCATCGAGAAAAACATCATTAATAAAGATTTGGGAATTCTGGATATTTTCGGGATTCTGACCGAGTATTTCCCGGCTGGAAAGGGAAAAGACAGTCTTCCTCATATTATTCTGCATACGAATCAGGGCGACAAGAAAATTTATGTTCTCGGCTATGACAATGCGGCTCGCTGGAAAAAATCACTCGGCGCACAATACGGATGCCTGTATATCGACGAAATCAATATTGCTGATATTGATTATGTCCGGGAATCGGTTATGAGATGTGATTATCTGATGGCAACGCTCAACCCGGATGACAATGACTTACCCATCTATCGTGAGTATATCAATCATGCGCGGCCTCTTCCGGAGTGGGCGCACGAAACACCGCCGGAGATTCTGGAACAGCTCAGCGAAGAACCCAAATCGAATTGGGTTCACTGGTTTTTCGGATTCAAGGACAATGCCGCGCTGACACCTGAAAAAATTGAGATGATAAAACAGAATGTCCCCGTTGGGAGCAAACTGTGGAAGAACAAGGTATGTGGCATCAGAGGCAGGGCAACGGGTCTCGTATTCGAGAACTTTGACCGGAAACGGCACTGCTTTCAGGAAGGCGATTTGCAGTTACAGATTGAACGCCATGAACTCCGGTTCGTGCGGTTTTCGGCTGGACTGGACACGGCGTATTCCTCTAAGTCGGCGGATACTATCGCGATGACGTTCATCGGCATTGATGATAAATTCAGATTATTAATACTTGAAGAAAATATTATCCAGAATGCGGATTTGAAAATTCCGGTTTCCCCTTCGGATTTGGCTGGCCGATTTGTGGATTTCCTGGAACACTGCCGGCAGAAATGGGGCTTTTCGCGTGATGTCTTTATCGACAGCGCAGACCAGGCGACTATTTCTGAACTGAAAAAATACAAACGTCAGACCGGGTCCCTGTATCAGTTCAACGATGCTTACAAGAAAATCAGGATTATTGACAGAATTCATCTGCAAAGTGCCTGGATTTCGTCAGGTCACTATCTTGTGAACGAAACGTGTACGCATCATCTGCATGAACTGAACTGCTATGCATGGCAGGAAGACAAGGACGAGCCGGAAGACAAAAACGACCATACTATCAATTCTGTGCAGTATGCATTTATCCCGTACAAAGACCAAATCGGAAAAATCAGAAACGAGGTGCAAATCTGAATTGAATATTTTAGAAAGCCTGAAATTCTGGTTTTTCCGGATGATGAAAACCGAAAAGGCATTCCCGAAACAGATTTACATCCGGGAAAATCTCACTTTTGAGGACAACGCCGCAAAAAATAAAATCTGGTATTCCGGCGACCCTGACGAACTCAGTCAGCTGTATGCCCAGCTCGGCGGTACGGGATTCTGGTGCATGTCCAGACACAGCAAAATCCAGAAAATTCACACGGGCATCCCCGGCGAAATGATTGACGTTCTGACACAGATAGTCATTTCTGATATGCTGAATATCGAAATCGAATCCAACCCGGCTGAACAGGATATTTTGGCGAATATCCTGAAAAAATGTCAGTTTTCTGATACCCTGGAAACTGCCGTCAGTCAGATGCTTGTGATTGGTGACGGCGCATTCAGAATCCGGAATTTTCCGGAGAAATCAGACAGCCCGGCAGTGGATTTTGTCCCCGGAGACCGGGTGCAATTTGATGGCGATGAAATCATTTTTCTGACCAAATATCAGAAACAGAGCCGGATTTATCTGCTCCGGGAGCATTACGGATACGGGCATATCCGGTACGTTCTGACCGATGCAGACGGCAATCCGCAGATGCTTGACACCCTCGAAGAAACGGCGCATTTGCAGGATTTATTATTTGATGAAAATCTCCGTCTTGCCGTGCCGATGAAATTCCGGAGTTCTCCGCAGTACCCCGGACGCGGTCAGAGCCTGTTCCATCGGAAACACGGGTGCTTTGATGCTGTCGATGAAGCGTGGAGCCAGTACATGAACGCGCTCCGGAAGTCTCAGCCGAAGACCTATATTCCGTCATCCATGGCTGAGTACAATCCGGAAACCGGCCAGCCGCTCCGGCCAAATCCGTTTGATGATAATTATATCATCGTTGGGCAGAACATGGCCGAAAATGCCGATAATCAAATCACCAGCATTCAGCCGCATATTGAGTATGAGGGCTACTTATCGGCATACATGACCGCTCTTGATTTGTGTTTGCAGGGGGTTCTTTCGCCGAGTACGCTCGGAATTGATGTCAAAAAGCTTGATAATGCCGATGCCCAGCGCGAAAAAGAGAAGGCAACACTCTACACGCGTAACAGAATCATCAGCATTTTGCAGAAAACGCTCCCTGTATTATTCCGTGCAATGCTGATTGTATGGCATATCGGGCATGATTCTGATTTTGACCCGGATTTGCAGATTTCTATACCATTCGGCGAATATGCCAGTCCAAGTTTTGAAAGTCAGGTGGAAACACTCGGCAAGGCAAAAAATGCGCGTATCATGTCAAATGAGGCCATTGTCGATGAACTCTACGGCGACACTAAGGAAGATGCCTGGAAACAGAATGAAATCAAGCGTCTGAACGCGCTTGACGGTCTCGATGCGCCGGGAGATGATATTTTCTAATGGCAAATTATGACGTTGGTGATGCATTATCGCGCATTGAAAATATTCTGCTTGATTCCATCAGCCGGAACATGAAAAGGCATATCAGCGAAGAATCAGATTTACAGAAATCATGGTCAATGTGGCAGACTGAACAGCTTGCCGGCCTCGGCAAATGGTCAGCGAAAAATTATCGGCAGTTTGCACCCCAGTTCACGAAAATCAACAATGCCGCCATGCAGATGCTCATGAATGCCAATCAGAACGGCGAACTTGACGAAGAAATCCGGATTCTGCAAACGGGCATCCAGAACGCCCGGCGTTTTTTTGATGTCCCGAACAGCAAACTTGATGCACTTCTGACCGCCGTCAGGTCTGACCTGTCCAAAGCAGAACACAGCATTCTCCGAAAAGCCGATGATGCCTACAGAGAGGCGTTATTTGATTCTCATTTCTATTTGCAGTCCGGGACGGGGACACTCAATCAGGCGATTGATATGGCCGTGAATGACCTGCATCAGCGCGGACTTCCCGGCATTACATACCGGAATGGCCGCAGAGTCGAAGCTTCCGTCTATGCGCGGATGGCACTCCGGACGGCCAATGAACGCGCCCAGCTCCTTGGCGAAGGCCGCGCACGGGACAAATCCGGGATTCATACGGTCATCGTTCCGGTGTCCGGGATTGCCTGTGAAAAGTGTGTGCCATGGATGGGTAAAGTCCTTGTGGATGATGTCTATTCATCCGGGACGGCCTCCGAAGCCGCAGAACTGCATTTGCCGTTGCTGTCCGATGCGATAAAATCCGGGCTGATTCACCCGAACTGCAACTGTAGCCCACAATCTTATTTTCCCGGCCAGCCTGTCCCGGAAATCACACAGGCCATCCGGGATGAGGCCGTCCGGAAATATCAGCTCACACAGAAACAGCGTTATTTTGAACGGCAAATCCGCAAGTGGAAACGCGCAGAGAAATCCGCTCCAGACCCTGCAAAGAAAAAATCTGCATCGGCACGGCGCAAAGAGTGGCAGAAACGCTGTAAAGATTTGTGCGATGCCAATCATGATTTTCTCCGGCGCGATTATCAGCGCGAAAAAATCTATGATTATCAGACACCGCCCATCACGCCGAATACTATCGTCAAGCCCACTCCGCCCGAACCTGTTCCGGAATTACCTGTAACAAAACCTGTTGTTCCGGAAACATCAGAACAAATGAAGAATATTATTTCTCAGAATATAGCAGAAAACTTTGAATCTGAAAACGAACTCCCCAAGCCTTTTGAATTTGTCTGGGAAAAAATAAAATCTTTTTTGCTTGACAAATCTGGTAAAAGTGATATAATAAAAGCAGAAGAAATTGAAAATGCTTTAAAATCGTTGGGCTTTTCTTCCGTGGATGAATCTTTTTTTGAAAATGTAGATAAAGAATTGCAAGTTTTAATTACAAATCAGCTTCGGAGTTTGGAAGTAAAATATAAAGCGATTCACAGGTCCTTATCACCATCTATTCGTGCTGATTTGCAAACGAAATCCAATGCTGCTACACAGAAAGTAAAATCAAATCCATTAAAACAAAGATTAAATTTTTCGGCTTTTAGGTTCAAAATTAAAAGCGATGTAATAGCCAAAAAGAAAAAAGCTGTTAGCGACTTCTGGAACATGCCTTGCACCACAGATGATGAAACATTGTCTGTATATACCGCAACACATGAATACGGACATATGCTTGAAAATGTCTTAATAAGCTCTGAATTGAAAGGAAATCCGGAAAATTTTGATGTGATTGCCAAACGCTATCGTACTGAAATCACAGATATTGCAAGATTATTTGATGTTTACTATTCAGAGGAAAAGTATTTATCCAAATATGGTCATAAGAACGACAGAGAATTTTTTGCTGAAGTATTCGCAAACAGCCAGCTCGGCAAGCCTAATTTATTAGGACAGGCTATGCTGATATGGTTTGAAAGGAGAGAATTTTGATGGAACAGGATATGCCGTTTTTTATGAAAAATAAAGACTGGTACTATCATGATAAACATGATTTCTGCTATAAGCTCACAGAAAAAGCACCGCCCGAAGCTGTAAAATCTTATCAGGAGTTTTACAAAATTCATATTTCCATTGATGAGAACCAAGATGAATGGATTGATGATTAACCGCCCTTAAACAGGCGGTTTTCTCATGCCTGAAAGGAGAATTTTTATGGATGCAGAAGAAATCAAAGACAAGGCCGAACCCGAAGAAACAAAGCCGGAAAACAAGGCCGAAGAAAAATCAGAATCCGCGCCGGAACAGCCGGAAACAACGCCCCAAAAGGCGCAGGAAGTCCCTGACAGCTCCGAACTGACAAGCTTAAAGGCCGAACTCGCACGGGCGCGTACAGAGCGCACGGCGGCTCTTGAAGCCGTCAGGATGGGCGTTGACCCGAAACATCTTGACTATGTTCTGAAACTTGCCGAGTTTCCCGAAAATGCCGATTCCAAGGCCATCAGCGCGGCAATCAGGAAAGTCATTGATGATGTCCCGGCGTTCAAATCCGTGCCGGGAAATCAGAAAGGCATCCGCATCGGCGCGGATGACCCCAAGGAAAAATCCGACTCCGAGGCTCTTTCCAAGGCCTTCGGAAACAAGTAACCATCGAAAGGAGAATGTCTATTTATGGCCGTTTATTCTTATGCAGAGACGTTCAAATCAGAACTGCTCAAAAAATATGCTCGTGAGCTGACAAGCTTTGAACTCACGCAGAGCAACCCTCAGATTCAGTTCCTGAACGAACAGACTATCAAGCTCCCGACTATCACCCTCTCCGGGTATAAGGACCATTCCAGAAGTGCAATCGGGTTCAATCAGGGAACTATCAGCAATGACTGGATTCCCAAAAAATTAGCGTTTGACCGCGATGTAGAGTTTTTCATTGACCCTTTGGATATAAGCGAAACGAATCTTTCCATTTCTATTGCTAATATTACCAATCAGTTCGAGGAAGAACAGGCTATCCCCGAAAAAGATTCCTATCGTTTCTCGAAGCTCTACTCCGATGCCGTGACTTACGCTTCCAACGGCGCAGTGGTCGATACCACAAGCCTGACGACTGCCAATATCCTTGACTGGATTGATACACAGTCCGCCGTGATGGATGATGCCGGAGTCCCCACTGACGGCAGAGTGCTGTATCTGACATCGGCGGCGAAAACGCTCCTGAAATCTGCCAGCGGTATCACCCGGACGATTTCTGTCGGCGGCGGCTCCAATTCTGTGAACAGGAATATTAACAGAATTGATGATATGATTATCAAGTCCGTTCCGTCCGGCCGATTCAAGACTTCTTATGATTTCTCCGACGGATGCACGCCGGCGGCCGCCGCCAAGCAGATGAACATCATGCTGATTCATCCGTCCTGTGTGGTGAGCCGTGACAGATACAGCTATATCAATGTCTTCACGCCCGGCCATGATTCCCGGACAGCAGACAAATATATCTATCAGAACCGCTATTTTTCTGACACGTTCCTGTTGCAGACCAAGGCTGAGGGCATTGCCATCAATGTGACTGCGTGAGGTGATAATTCATGATTTACGCGAAAAAAGAAAATAAAATCTATCAGGTCGGTGACAATCCGGCCATGCAGAAAGAATATCTGAACCGCGGCTATGACCTGACTGATGAGAATGGCACTGTCATTCAGCATTCACCCGTCAAGACGGTTCCGTACAGCCAGTACGAAGCCGTCCTGAGAGAACTCGAATCGCTCCGGGGTAAGAAAAAATGAGCGCATACATCACGCCTGACGAATTTCAGGAACTGACGGGAAGAACACCCGGCAATGATACAGAAATGCTGATTCGTCAGGCATCAGAGCAGATTGACACGCTCACGTTTCAGAGAATCAAGAAAATCAGATTTGAGAATCTCACGGCATTACAGCAGGAATTAATCAGAATCGTGACCGCCGGACAGACGGCCTTTCTGCTTGATTTTGGTGATGCGCTTGACAGTCCTCTGAATTCTTACAGCATTGCCGGGGTGTCCATGTCGTGGGACAAATCCGCGCTTGTGACATGTTCCGGCATCACGATGCAGTCAAGGCTTTATCAGATGCTGTTGCAGACGAATTTATGCAATCCGGTTCTGAGGTGATTTTCATGAAATATCCGAAATTAGTCCCGGAAGCCGTCTGCCGGACGCCGTGCCGGGTTACGCTCTATGCAGAGGGTATCAGCGAAGACGGCGAACGGAATCAGGCGTTTTCGGCCGATTTGAAATGCGTATTTCAGTCCGGCGCAAAGCGCGTTAAAATCTCAGAGCATGAAGAAGTTTCTCTTTCCGGAGAAGCGTTTTTCAGTTCTGATTTCTGCCCGGATTTGATTGAAATCCCGGACGGAAAACTTGAAATTTTCGGTCATGAGCGTGATATTATCATCGGACAGAAGGCACGGAATCCTGACGGTACCGTGAATTATATCAGATTAGGGGTGAAATAGCATGATTGATTTTCAGGCATTATGTGCGGATGCACTCGAAGACACCGCAAAACAGCTCAAATCTGAGATTGTGAATGAAAAAGTAATACCTAAAAATCAAGGTTCGCTTGAAACATCACATCAGGTTTCTCACCCGGAAAAAAACAGAGCCGAAATTTTCACTGAGAAAAAGACCAAAATGGGTTTTCCATATGGAAGACATCTCTATATGCACCCGGAATATGATTTCAATCAGGGTGATAATGTCAACGCCAAAGGCCAGTGGTTCGAGGACTGGGAATCCGGCGGAAAATATCAGAACCGCCCGGCGGAAATCTTTGCCGAACGTCTCCGGCAAAAATTAGGGAGCTGATAATCATGCAGTTAAGTGATATTCGAGATTATCTAAAAAGCATTTTTCCCGAAGCAGAGCATTTCTATATTGGCCGGATTGACAGCAGTCAGGAGAAATGCATCGGTGTTTATGACG
>Ga0326512_10003703_pt1 | contig 11167 bp, 7 predicted proteins | sample 1_2617_0518_D_FD_203652 | JGI IMG/M metagenome (GOLD analysis project Ga0326512, IMG submission 203652) | Bovine rumen microbial communities from UC Davis, California, United States - 1_2617_0518 | ecosystem: Host-associated > Mammals > Digestive system > Stomach > Rumen | place: USA: California...
TTGTTTCGTCATCAAGTACAAATGATGTTATAGCTTTGATAAAGAAATCTTCCCATGAAGGGTCATTTGCTTTACCTGTTACAGCATCATTGAGATCGAAGAGAAAGTCTGCTTCATCTTTGTCAATAACACCATCCTCATACAGGACTTCTTCAAGTTCTTTTACTTCGTCAGCATCGATGACACCATCTGCTAACAGATCTTTTTTTAGTTCTTCTAATGTCTTCATCGTTAAATATTATTTAATACAAAAAATTAAAATCACGTAAATCATGAAGAGACCAAACAACTTATTCTTTATTTAAATAAACGCCAAATTTCGCGAATCCAAAGGACAAATGAAGAACCTATAATAATGACAATCCAGTCAATACTCTTTAATCCTCCTTCCTCAATATTAAAGAATTCTTGTATTCCTGGTAGTTGAACCATTGCTATTTGACCTAATAAAATAATTGTTGCTATCAGCATCAATCCTTTGCACTCACCTAATTTACTAAATGCACTACGTCCTGTCATATAGGCTTTTGCATTAAACAAATAGAAGAAGTGAGTCATAACGAAAACAGTAAAGAACAATGACAGTTCATAGCCGTCAACACCCTTTCCTGTGCCCCACAAATTAGCAATATTAAGAATATCAGACATCTGAGTTATTTTTGCATTTTCAAAAATAACAAGTAGTACCAAGAGTATAAGGAAGAAAATTCCACCTACACCAAAAATATTGTTCATCATAGAGTGATCTAAGATGAAAGATTTATTCTTTATACTTTCTTTGAAAGACTGTCCTTTTTCACCTCTATTACGTGGTTTTTCATTCATCACGCGATCAGAAGGAGGAAGAGATGCTAAGGCAACAGCAGCAAAAGTATCCATGATAAGATTTACCCAAAGCATTTGTGTTACAGTAAGTGGTGACTGTGTTCCAAGGAATGCACCAACTAATACTATAAAACATGCTGAAACATTTACCGTCAACTGGAATAACAAGAAGCGTTGGATATTACGGTAAAGTGAACGTCCCCATTTAACAGCAACACCAATGCTACTGAAAGAATTATCCAAAATAGTGATGTCTGAAGCTTCTTTTGCTACAGAAGTACCATCACCCATTGACAAGCCTACATGAGCTGCCTTAAGTGCAGGCGCATCATTTGTTCCGTCACCTGTTACAGCAACGACCTGATTCTTATGTTGCAAAGCCTGAACAAGACGTTTCTTATCAAGTGGACGCGCACGAGATATAATCTTTAAATCCAGGACTCGTTCGTAGAGCTCTTCATCGCTGAGTGCAGCAAATTCTGGACCTGTAATAATATTATTGTCGGTATCTTTGTCGGTCCAAATACCAATTTCACGTCCTATCTGCTTTGCTGTACTAGGAGTATCTCCGGTTACAATCTTTACATCAATACCTGCCTTCAGACACTGTTTGACGGCATCAGGAACATCTTTACGTACAGGATCACTAATTGCAGTAATACCAATAAATACAAGATCTTTTGCCTCTACTTTTCCGTCTACAATAATATTTTTTTCATTATCTAGTATTTGATAAGCAAAACCAAGAGTTCGCATTGCTTGATTTTGATATTTTAATAACTGATCAGAAATCTCTTCTTTTGTTATGTTACCTTCTGATCCTTTACACATTGCATACACAATCTCAGGTGCGCCCTTAACATATAGAATTGTCTTGCCTGGTATCTGAGCCGACTTAACAACAGTGGCCATATATTTACGTTCAGTACTAAATGGCAACTCTTCAAGTATCTCAGCATCTTTGCGTAATTTGAGATAATTTTTCTTGTTTTTATTCAACCAAAGTAATAAAGCTCCTTCTGTTGGATTACCTAATACCTCAGGTGAATTAACATCTGAAAAATCCAACTCTGCTGTCGAGTTTACAGCAATACCTTCTGCAATGATTTTACTTTCATCATCATCTCCAAGATTTTGATCTTTTAGGTTATAGAACTTGGTTTCATATACTTGCATCTGATTCTGAGTCAAAGTGCCAGTCTTATCTGTGCAAATTACAGTGGTAGCCCCCATTGTCTCACATGCATGCATTTTGCGCACAAGGTTATTATTACGAAGCATATCTCGCATAGAATAAGCAAGAGATAGACTAACAGCCATAGGCAAGCCTTCAGGAACTGCAACTACAACAAGCGTTACGGCAATCATAAATGTCTGAAGAATATATGATATAAAATGTACCGTATTAAAGCCACCTTCTGCAGGGTATACAAAGTACATAATGATTCGACCAACAATGATTAAGGCTGCAATCCAATAGCTTGCCGTAGTTATTTTATCTCCCAAACCATCTAGTTGTTCATTAAGTGGAGTTTTTACACTATCATCAATTTGTACGTCTTCAGCGACTTTACCATATTCTGTTTTATCACCCACTTCTGTTACACAGAATACGCCATGTCCTTCCATCACTTTTGTACCACGCAGCACATGATTTGTCGCATAAGTCGCGTTTTTATCAAACTCCTCCTCTTTTACACTTTTTCGACAAACCGGCTCACCTGTTAAACTGGACTCGTCAATATTTAAACTAATTGCTTCAATCAAGTCTCCATCTGCAGGTATTTCAGCACCAGTATTCACAATGACAATATCTCCTACGACAACTTCTTTCTTGGGAATTGTCGTTATAATACCATTTCGCATAACCTCCACTTGCTCATCATCATTTACTTGATTCAGCAGTGAGAACTCTTTGTCTGCTTTAAGTTCGTAATGAAAAGCAATTCCTGTAGCAAGCATAATTGCAATGAGGATACCTACAGGTTCAAAAAAGACCTTCCAACCATCCGGAGATGGAGCACCTAACCAACCATAGTATTCTGAGAAAGAAATTAAGATAGAAAGCAGTGCTGCTATCTCAAGTATAAAAATCAGTTCATCTCCATCTTCCCAACCTTTAATGTGGTGTCCAAAAGGACCCGTCAGTTTTTCAAAAAACCGCTTCCAAAGGGAATCTTTCTCAGGAGGTGTTAAGATGTTCTCTCCATGTTTTTTTCGGCTTTCGAGCACTTGGGCGTCGGTTAAGCCAGTGTAATCATTCTGTTTCATTTTACTATATTTTAATTACTATTAATATGTTTTTTGAGCCAGTTCTTTGTACAAAACAGTACATAGAGAAACGCTAACAATATAACTACTATCACAATTGTATTGCCTAATCCTTCGTGAGTAATACCGAGGTGGTATAATCCCCAGAAAAGAATAACCATAATAATCGGAAGAGTCTTATTCATTATACATCGTAATTTATTTGTTACTTTCAAATTCGGCTTTGGAGATGCCTTGTCCTGTTCCACCGCCACCAGAGCTTACAAAGAACTCTAACGTTGCTTGAGAATAGCCTTCTTCATCACATTGTATCGAAAACATACCAGACTTTTTGTATAAAGTTTCCAGTCCCTTAGATGCCTTTGTCTTGGTAAAAAAAGTATCTGAACTATAGAATGACACAGTGCTTGATGACTTTGGCGAAATTGAAACTGTCTGATACAATCCACGTCCGCCAGTCTTCATGATTTTGACAGTCAGAGTATAACTAGAACGATTCATAATAGTAAGAGAAGCAGTAGCCGAGGTTTGGTAAGTGCTTCTGGAACTATTACCAGAGTTAGAATACCAACTTTGTCCATTCATGTTCAGGACGAAACCAATCACGAGGGCGAAAATAAATAAAACCTTTTTCATCTTTTGAATTTTTAATTATTACTTTTGATGTTGCAAAGGTACTCTTTTAATTTGAATGAAATTACAATTTCACAATGTTCTTCCCAAATTATGTTATAGATGAATCGTACAAAGTGCAATGTTGCAACCTACCTTATCGTCATTACTTCTTTATATAATCTGGATTCATAAAAAGGAATTTTTTTCCCTTCATGATAGTCGAAATAAAAGACACTTTGTCTGGGTACGTATAAAGTATATACGCCTGTCACTGTCCTCTGTACGGTATAGTCTTCTGCATTATGAAGACGTGTACCTATGTCTGTAAAAGCTTTCTTTATACAACTTAACATCGGACGGCGTATTTTCTCATTAGTTATATCTGGTGCCTTCGAATCTGCACCACCGAAATTAGAATAAATCACATCATATTTTGCTTGTAATAATGCCATACGTTTTTTATATTTATTTAGTTGTGATGGAGTTTGAGGTAAGGAGAAATTTATACCTCCATTATTCATTTCTATAAGAAATAATAAATACATAGCCTTTTCTTTCCTATGTAACGAACCTAATGTCTCATTCAATTCTGGTAGAATAATCGACTCTTTAATCGTATCAATAAGTAGTGAACTACGTATCTCTTTCTGGAGCATATATATATCAAAAACTTGTTTGTAAAATCCCGAATAAACAAAACGTCCATTAGATTTCTTGGGATTCGATATTATAATAGAGTCAGAACTGAGTAGTTCTATATATCTGTCAACAAATGAGCGAACCATAGTAACAACATCTCCAACTATGTCTATTTTTAAATAATTGGCCATTCGGAAACCGTTTATCTGAGAATCGCCTATTTTAATCATAAAAGCAGGATCCGTCGCATATAAAGAACGAATCCCTAATTTATTACACAGTTGTTCCTTACAAAATGCTATTGTTGTAGTGTTTAACAATTTGTCTATCATATCAACAATGAATTCATCGCTAAACTTAGGAGAAACAAACTGTATCATCTTAACTAATTGCCCCTTTTGTAACTCAGCAAAGTGTTTTGCAATAAAAGGTATATAAACAAAATCAAACATAGCTATTCTAAGCTCTTGAGAGATCTGTCTGTAGTTTTCAGCAATGGCTTTATTTATGTCGTTATCATATTTCGACTCCACATATAAGACTTGTGAATCCTCTAAATTAATCTCTGAAACCTTAACAGAAACTACTGAAGCATAATCACGAGTAATATCATCAAAACAATATAACAAGGACAATACTATTAAAGCCTCTTTCTTATCACAGAATCCATCACTAAGCACAATTTCATTAAAATCGCCCAATAAATCTTTCTGTAGCCCTATATCTGATTCACGTAAAATTCTTATTGCTTCTGCCAAAGTTAACTCAGAAGCAAGTATTTCGTCCTCTTTAGTAATAGCATATTTCTTTTTAAAGTCAACATATACATCAATCTCTCTATTATCGATAATAGAGTCTGCAAGAATTAGGTCTGCAAAAATACGCATAATAGAAATTCGCTCAACTTGCTTCATATTACTGCCTCAATTTTGATTGATAATTAACGCCCTGTTTCAGATATATAGTTAGAAGTAATAGACCGAAGAAAACTAATACTAACGGTACTATAGGATAATTTGAAATAGAATCATAGAGACCATGTATAATTGCGGGTATTGTTAATGCCAACAAATACAAACCTTTTCGATACTTTGGATAAAGATGGGCAAATGAGAGGAAATAACCAGCTATACCACACCAACATGCATGTAAGAATGGCAAACTGGTTAAACGAGCTATATTGAGGAAAAACGATACATCATAATTTTGTTCCGCATTAACTGTCATTTGATATTGAACTCCTTCATACACACCAAAAGCGATTCCTGACATCAGTCCATAATAGACAACGGTTTGGGGAATTAAAGGTTCTTTAGCCCTTCTTAATATAATTAATAATGGAATAAGTTTTGCAAGTTCTTCAGTTATTCCAACACCAAGAATATAACCTGCAAAATTGAGGGGAAAACCAGCATTAATTAATACATAGAAAGGATTTATGCGCGGCAATCCCAAAAGATCCCACGCCAAAAAAACAAAAGCTTGGGTTAGAAAAAATACTAATAGAGTTGTTCTTAACCTGACTTGAGGGGTCTTAAAACTATCATAAAAGAACAGTCCCCATATCATTGAAAAATATAGTGATACTTCATAAAAGATAAAAAAACCTCCCAGTGGTATCTGCATAATTACCATAGGAAGTAAACCTACCAATGCCAAGATGATAAACCTCTGGTCATATATGAATTGTTTTGAGAATAAAGATGTCCTAGGAAAAATAAGTTCACTGCCAATGGCATTAAGTTGAGAAGCAATATTCCCTTTGTTTTCACGATTGGCTTTCAGCCCAGCCTTCTTCAAGTAGAAACGAACAGTTTGTGGCTCATTATCTCCTACAGCTATCGCTTGATCCTGAAGAAGAATCTGTCCTGCATTTACATAAGAAAGGAGTACTTGCTCGTTGTAAGGACCATATTTCTGATTATTTCTTATTACGCTTATATCCATCTTTGATTACTCTATTGAAAACGTATTGTAGAAAGGAAAGATTTTAGATAATCATCGTATCCACCATCAAAGCTTGAAACAACAGCAACTTTGCCAGTCGTACTGTCAAACATCATCACGAATCTCCAGAACAATTCTCCTTGTTCAAGTTCATATTTTGTAGATTTTATAAAATATTGGTGACCGCTAATCGCATCCACCCCATTTTCAACCTCTGTTTTCGGATATTTTTTCAAATCCTCCTCCTCCCAATTCACCCAATATGAATTGAAATTAGAGAAGTTCTCATCAGTATCATAATCACTACAAATCGTTAATGTTCCCAGACTTTCATGTTCTAAATCATAAAGTACAATTTTGGGCTCTTGAATTTCTCTTTTTTGGCAAGTGAAGCCATCTGGACATCTGAAAATAATCTTCCCGTCTGTATACTCATTTGCATTGAGAACTACATTTTCTACGAAATTGGCTTCCTTCTTTTCTTGACCAGCATACACCTCTTTTAATCCTAATGCCAATAATAATAATGGAACTATAACAATAGCAGCTATGATGTAATAATCATAGTGCTTTATTTTTCTATATTCGCTTGGTATGACCTCTTCCACAACAGTCGATTTTACTAAGAAAGCAAACCAAATTACTGAATAGATAAGAGAACGAACAAGATGTGTCAAGCTACCTGGTCCCTTTTCTTCATATTCTCCAACAAATACTAAGATAAGATCAATCAGGAAAATAACGATGAGATAAGTCTTGGCTAGGAAAACGGCATTTGGCTCTCGCTCATGGAAAGAATAAACTGCATAACATGCCAATCCAAACAACATCAATCCTTGAATTGGATCAACGATTGACAAGAATAAACTTCCAGCATAGTCAGCAGAATTGTAAGTCAAAATAGGATATACAAAACTAAAGAATCCTCCTAATAGCATCATCACAAGAAAGAATGTAAGCCAGCCTCGGATTTCCGTATTTTGCTTTAAATATTCCTTTGTATATACAAATACTTGTTCTTCTGAAGATGAAGTTTCTGTGGTACTATTGGGAAACACATCCACATTTGAAGTAGAAGATACGGTATCCTCTTTCTTTTCAATATCAATCTTGTTTGCATAACTAGGACAACTTGTACTATCAAAAACTATATTTTCAGTACAGCTATCTGTTCCCTGTTTACGACATCTATCACATTGATCCTTAATTGCCATAAGCTTGATTCTTAGTTATTTAGCACCTTATTTTTGATAAAATTCAATTACTTACTAATTGAACGACTACAAGTCTTCCGCCTTGTCCTTTATCAAGCAAAATCTGCCGTCCTTCCGTCAATGGAACAAATCCACCAACCGGAATCGGCTTTTTTTCAGTAACATCATACAAATCGGGTAACCTGCGGTTAATTAATATCCATTGATTATTATAGAAATGGAAGTCGCCAACCGGTTTCTTGTCTTCTGCACTGGTTTTCTCATTAGGAGATATCAGGTTATTTGAATGCCATTTATATAACGTCTGCTTGTCATAAACCATAAGGCGATAATTCTCACTAATGTATTTACCATGAGACGGAGCATAATAGAAATTCAAAATCGGCAATTGCCCCTTATATTCTTTTCCACAGAAAGGACATTTGGGCTTTGTACTATTGTCAAAGACAAACCAATGAGCATTACATTTTGTTCCTTGACATGGCTGGACCAGATCTGCTGTTTTTACAAGTGCTTCTTCCCATTCCGCCGCACTTGGTCTTTGTATCGGATTATGTAATCCATCGATAAAAGCCTTATCAAACAATTTTTTTAGATAGGGGCCACAAATAGTATAAGGCAACTTTGTAACATCTCCTTGGGGAAGCTCAGAAGGATTCAACTGATCCACTTTGGGACGGTTACTTTTATCTGTGGGATGTTCAATAAACAGAGCCTTTTCACCCATTGCTAATTCCTCGTCTTTGCCAGGATCCAAATCATATACCTTTCCTCCTCTAAGAGGGTGACGATTAAGCAAGTACATATAAATGAGAACAGCCAGTGCATGACAATCCGTATATCTATTAGGTAATTTTTTGTTGGGATCACCTAATTTCAAAGTTCTAGTTGCCATTACTTCTGGTGCAATAAAGTCTGGAGTTCCTACAACATCTGGCGGATATTTCCCAGGAACAACCAAACCGTCGCAGTCGATAATACATGCACTTCCTGTAATGGGATCAACCAACACATTCTTATATGACAAATCCGAGTGTGCCAATCCCGCAGCATGTAAACGTCTTACTGCACGAGCTATTTTTATGCACATGTGTAGATGAGTGAGCCAAGTCCCTTTTTGATCTGCAGGAAGGAACTTATTCCTTAGCCTTGCAGACGCAAACCATTTTCCTTCTTTTTCCTTACCCTTAAAAGGACCATCACTGAAAAAGAAATGCTTATGATAAGTGGGGCAGACTATACCTAGTTTTCCGTTCCACTCGACTAACTTCTCTGGCCAACAAAAAAGATTTTTCCAGTACTCTCCACCTACTTGATTGAAAATCTTCTCTCGGTACACACCTACAATGTTTTGCAGGCGATCTTTTGAGTTGGCATCTTGCTTGTCCCTAAAGAAACCAACAACATAACTTTTATCAGGACTGAAATATACATCCTTCATAGCACCAGAACCTATGACTTCATCAATAAATTCCACAGTGCTACCGTCTGTTGCCTTTAATGTTACTTTATTTGCCATAGCTATTTAGTATAAAATTGCAATTGTTCTATCGTCATGATTGCCTGGTGACCAGAAATCAAGCCAATCTAAGAGTTGATTCTTTGCCTCTTCATTATCATCAGACAAATCTACGGGATGCTCTGGATTATTAATCAGGTCATTCCACAGATTATCCCATTTGTCAGGATTATTTAGGTTCGCATCCGTTTCAAATTTGGGATCACTAACACCATCAGACATTAAGAACAAAGCTGTGAAATCAGGTACAATATTAAATCTCAATCGTTGATATAGCGAGGTCGCATCCTTAAAAATCTCAGGCATCGTAAGGAATCTGGTTTGACCAGCATATTCACCCTCATCAGGTATTCCAAGTAACTTGGCAGTATGATTTTCTTTGCTGTATAGACATATTGCGCCATCGCCGACCCAGAATGATGCAATAAACCATCCATAAGAGAATTTCTTGCAGATTGTCAGCAATAACGTTGTAGCATACAATTTTGAGGATTGTTTTTGTTTATCTGCTTCTGCAAAGATAGCTTTTTGGGCTTTGAATGCAGCAGTTCCAACAATCTTATATATGTAATCACCAACTAGTTTGCGAGCATCACTCTCACTATCGTTCTTATATTCATTATAAGTGTTTATATGCTCCTCAAAGTCTTCGCAATTCTCCAATTGAGACTTACAGTAATCAATAACTGTATCACATGCAATTCGCGAACCCTCTCTCGAGAACTTAGCCGAACCTGCACCATCAGCGACTGCTATAACATACCAATTAGTTTTATCGTCGTGGTACAATTTGAAGTGATCGTCACGAGGTTTACCTTCCTGAGCATGTGAGCGTCCTCTCTTACTTGCAGCAACGATGTCTTTTTGGGGCGTTCCATCTTCAAGTGCCGGCACTTTTACATAATCGACTTGGGTATGTTCTTTTATGTACTTAGGCTCTGGCATATTATCCCAATCAACATCCATATTTTTCCAAAGATTTCTGGGATCCTGATTGATAATCAAGGATATCTTTCGCTCCAAGACTGGCCGGTCATCTGGCAACTCCAGGCCTTTATAAACATATTTTATAGTCAATTCGTAGTTTGACTCTGGCATAGAATCACTTTGTTTGCGGAAGAAATCCAATGATGGAGTTCCTTGAATTGTGAAACTTTTACCATCTTCCGCAACAGTTATTGTTAGTCCATGAATATCTTTCTCCAGCCCCGTAACGGATTGTATAACCATATTATCATGAGGTGCTTTTACTTCATAATCATAAGGCTGATACTCCTTTGCATTTGGCAGGACAATCTGCAAGGACTTTATCTCGTTTTCTACAACTAATACTTTATCCATTAAATAGTCATTATATGAATTCCACAATTTTTCAGCTAGAAACTTTACAAAACCTTCAGCTTTCTCTTCATTCTGGCCTTTAGTGAGAATCTCTATGATTTTATCAATATTCATAATTATCCGCGTCCTCTTGTAATATTCATTCCACCTTCTTCAATAGCCCCAAGAGAACCTTCCATGCCACACCATGGGCAAGCAGTTGTCTCACCGTCAGAACACATGATATTACCACATTCGCAGACTACGACTCCTAACTGATTTCCGCAGCATGGACATGTAGGAACTCCACGCAATGACATTGTATTAATTTGTCTATTCGATTTTCCATCAGACAAACTATTATATGTTTCTTCGTCAACAGGGAAAGCTCCAACAAGTTTAAACTCAGTTCCCATCATATCTAGGCCCTCTAAACCTTCAATATTTGAAAGTCTTTTCGCATATTTAATTAAGTAAGTCTTCTTCGTATTTGAACATTTACCTAATAGAACTGCAAAGTTTTCATCTACTATACAAGGTTTTGAGCCATCAACTTTCTCCAAATTTATACCGGATGTTGGTGCAAGTTTAACATCATCAATTCCCTGATCTGTCACAGAAACGCTTGTGGTCTTAATTGATGCTGTAACCCACTTGAAAAATGCCTTAAATGACATTTCGTCAGTGTTAGTTAGCCTTAATACATTTTCTGTCATTTGTCCAAGCAATTGGGTGTTGACGTTATCACCTATGGAAATTGCGACCAAATTTGCCTTGCGTTTATAACTGTTATTCCACCTGCTAATTGCTCTTGAAG
>Ga0326512_10003704_pt1 | contig 11167 bp, 9 predicted proteins | sample 1_2617_0518_D_FD_203652 | JGI IMG/M metagenome (GOLD analysis project Ga0326512, IMG submission 203652) | Bovine rumen microbial communities from UC Davis, California, United States - 1_2617_0518 | ecosystem: Host-associated > Mammals > Digestive system > Stomach > Rumen | place: USA: California...
TAGCTTCATACTAACATTATTGCTTATGTGGATATTTTGCCCTATCGTCATAAAACACTTTAGCATTTCCATTAATTTCAATGCGTCCAGTTTCGCCATTTATTTCCTTTACACGAGATTCCAACTCTGAGTGACGACCATGAATCATCGGACGAATCTGTGGTTCACCGAGGTAGCCGCACGTCCGTTTAGTGACAACGCATTTTGACGGATCATCGTTTCCGCATACAGGGCACTGATATCCCGTCTCAGTCGGCGCAAAATCACCTTTATATCCACATACATGACATTCATCTATTGGAGTGTTGGTTCCGAGATAGTCAATACCGATTTCATGCGCATAATCCCATATTGCTTCCAGTCCTTTCAGGTTCTGTCGCATTGATGGATATTCCACATAAACGATATGTCCGCCTGCGCTGTATTTCAGGAATGGCTGTTCAAACTCTAGCTTGCTTGCGGCACCTCCATTTTCAGCGGTATGGAAATGTTCCCTGCCCATGACTTCTTTAATGGAATCTGATGGTTCACCATCAGGGTTTCCTGATATCCATACAGGGCGATGGAATGAATTGGTATAGAAATCCTTATCTGTAATACCATCAATTCTGCCGAATTTCTCACGATCCATTCTGTTGAACTTATCAGTTAGCGATTCAGCCGGTGTACCATATACTGAATAATGATAACCTTCTTCCTTCTCCCATTGCTTGCATAGTTCAGTCATTTTTTCGACAATGGACAGGGCAAATGAGCGAGCATCTTCATCCCATCCCCAGTTGTTAACCCAGTCTTTTCCATAGAATCTCGCCGTTGTTTCATACAGCCCGATATATCCGAGTGATATGGTTGCGCGGTTGTTCTTCATGAGTGAATCCACGCTTTCATCTGGATTCAAACGACCTAATGCACCATATTGCCATAGAACAGGAGCATTCAGCGGCGATGCTGTTTTAGTCCGTTGTATACGGAATTGCAATGCATGATGAGCAACTTCCATACGCTGATTGAAAATGCGCCAGAACCTTTTAATGTTTCCATTGCTTTCAATTGCGATGCGGGGAAGGTTGACTGATACAACTCCGAGATTCATTCTTCCATCATCGACAAGTTTTCCTGTTTCAGGATCGCGCCATGCTTGCAGGAATGAACGGCATCCCATTGGTGCTTTGAAATCACCTGTTACATTAACAATGTTTTCATAAAAGAGGATGTCTGGATACATTCTCTTGCTGGAGCATTCCAGTGCGAGCTGTTTCAGGTCGTAATTAGGATCTGATGGTTCGCTGTTCACTCCATGTTTTATGGTGTATGTTAGTTTCGGGAAAATAGCGGTGCGGTGGTCTTCTCCGAGTCCTGCAATGCGTATGAGGAATATTGCGCGTGTTATCTCACGGGCGAACCAATCGGTTCCGAGTCCAAACCCTACTGTGATAAATGGCGTCTGACCCGTGCTGCTGAAACACGTGTTGCATTGATATTCGAAAGTCTGCATTGCGTCATAAATATTCTTTCTGGTAAGTATTTTTGCATACAAACAACGGAGTTTGTCCAGTTCTGTTGCATTCTCATCGAATGGTTCGTCTTGAATGGCTGGACGTTCTGGAATATGCAAACGAGTGTTTTCATTTGCTTTCAATGAATCCACTATTTTACGAGCCTGTTCTATATCCATTCCATCAGCGAGAACCATTGTAGCCATATCATAATTCTTACGATAGTTCTTTTCCGCGAACGGAGATAATATTTCATCGGCTCTGTTAACTGTTTGCCCGCCATACTGGTTGCTTGAAATGTTCTGAATTATTTGCGTTATTTGCGTCGCTGCTATTTCAATGCTTTTCGCTGGGCCCATTGTTGCGTTACCGAGTTTGAATCCATTCTCTAGCATGTCTTTGAAATTAGGCAACGAGCAATTTGTCATTTTTGACAATGAGTAGTCTGCGTCATGGAAATGGATGTCGCCTTTTGTATGAGCATTGGAAACATCTTTTGGAGCAATACGATAGAACGATGCTTTACTTATGGCACCTGCAAGCAGATCGCGCTGCGTTGCATAAACGTTGCTGTCCTTGTTCGCGTTCTCATTCATAATGCCGGCATCTTTACGCAGGAATCGTTTCACTGCTTCGTTGGCATCAGTCGCTTTCGCCCTTTCTTTCATGCGTTTCATTCTGTATTCACTGTAAGCATCGAACACATCTTCCAGATGGTAGTCCTCCAATAGTGTTGATTCCACGATTGATTGGATTTCCTCGATGTTCACACTGTGTTCATAGCGTCCACGGATTTTTGATGTCGCGCTCATGGCGATGCCATGGATGAGTTGTTTATCATCAGCATCCAATGATTCTCCGTTCTTGCGGCGGATGTCCTTGATTGCGCCTGTTACCGCGTTCTCAATGGCTTCCGGATCGAAATCAACTATCCTTCCGTCGCGTTTCTCAACTTTCAGCATGTCCTCAATGTTGTCATTGTATGTATTGTCCATGTTGTCCGTGATTCCTGCGCATGGTGTCAATACCGCTGTTCCTTCCATGTTTTTTCTGCTCCTTTACGATGTTTGTTTTGCCTGTCGTATCATGGTATCTAACATGTTTTTCATGCTGTCCTGATGCAATGTTATCATCATCACATTAACAATGATTTATTTTTCAGTCGGACTATCATAATATCCGAACCGCTAAATACGCCGTCCATTGGAATAATCGGACGACACATGTAGTATGCATGAAAATGTTCACAATTTTTTCACATTTTACATTCCATATAGTGTTTTCAGTTCGTTTTCGGATGGTTCCGGGAAGTCCAATGTGAACACGCCGCCAGTGTATTTAATGTTCAAACTGACACGTGAAACCATGAGGGAATCAAAACCGTTGACCTTTTCATCCTCCTCGTTCCAGTCAATGTTCTCATGGTTTCGTGTGAGCATTGTACTCATGCTGATAGGCGAGTGGAATTCAATCGGCATCGCGAATAACGTTGCATACATGTTCTCATCACCGCATGTTGACAGACTGACCGCATCTGCTGTTGTCATGCCGTCAATGGCCATTGATACGACATCATTAATTGAACCGTCAGGTTTACGATAATTGACCATGATGGCGGCTGTCCTCATGTCATCGGATGTCAGCCGGAATTTTCTATTATTGAATCTCATGTGAACATGATATCAGCATGAATCCATGGAACTCGGATTTCGATTCTGACGGCGATTTTCATCATTTCATGAGCAACATATCGAAAACCGGGTTTTCATCGTTTTGGATTAAAACAGCCGTCCACGGAGCCTATTATTCTGTGCTCTGTGGGCGGCATCGAAATTCAGCGTTTTAATATTGCTGGAATCAGTATGAAAATCATATGTTTTTGATATGCCGGTTTTTATTGTATTCATGTAATCTGAAATATGTTCTCGTTCCATTAATTGCATGCATTGGTTTCAAGCGTTGTTTTCATGTGTTTAATCGCATATTCCCCCGGATAACCATGTTCAATATTCTCAATGCTTTCATTGAACGCATTGCAGGCGGCACATTTAACGGCACGATATGATGAATGCATACATGAAATCAAATTCATATGAGTCTCAGTTCCATGGCTATGAATCATATATCTCATGGTTGCTTGATGCATGGATAACAGCGGCAAGCATAATGTCATGTTCCGATAATTCCGATAATGAAACCGGATTGTATTCAATGATGGCATTGAGAACATCAGGAGCAAATGAAGAACGCAATTCATGTTTGATTACCCTGCCATACTGAACCCCATATTCAAAAGAGATGTTAATAATATTCCGTAATACGATTGCATCGTTCATGATTGCAATGATAATATATGAGAATCCGATAATTCAATGCTGCTGTCAATGATTGTATGAAATTCATATTCAATCAGCATTGATTGAACATGCTGCTTTCCATTTTCATGTGCTCCCTCACATATTCAATTTCAATCGGATGACCATCATGAATGAGTCCAATGTGTTCAATGAGCCATATTACAGAACATTCTGGTGCTCATATGCATTATATTCATAATGGAACCTGTGTAATCATGCATTATCAATCTCGCATGCATATGATGACGGCCTCGAACATATTATCTTAGTGACTTCGTTTGAATGACGCGGGAATGAATGAGCATAATCCATCATGTCGGAATCATCATAACGAATTTCAACAGGCATATTGGCATAAGTATTCATCACATGGATGATAACATTGACCGCATCATTCACGTTTTATGTTGACAGTGAATACATGGATATCTGGATGGCCTTTCCTGATATCATAAGCACGTTCAATCAAACCATTCAATATTATCCTATCATTAATCATGTTCACAATGATAGTATGAAAATCATTGAATCCATGAGAACACACGATTCCCGGACGTGCCGACGCGCAGATAACCTTCCAGCATCATAATCTGATTATTAGTGAGTCCACATGCATCCATGCTTCCATAATGAGTTCCGAGCAACCTGTCAGCACCCTGCCGGATGAGTGATGAATCCCTCACATGATTTAATGAACCGGGTTGTGACCAGCATACGCTGGCTCCGGTAGGTTCAAGTTCAATGAAACCACATGAGCGCATGAAAGAATAACGCATGGTCGAATGATCGAAATCCACATAGGAAATAACAGAGGATGGATGCATGTCAGCATTGAATGCATTGAACAGTTTCACTGCCGCTCCACGAATAATCAAATCCCTGCGAACCGCATAACGCAGCCATTCCCATTCATAATTCGCATTATAACGCGGTTTGCCGAAAGAAGCGACGGCAATGATTTCACCTGCATGCATGAGAGCATAACAAGCGGATTGACCACGAACATCACCTTGCACATGATTCTCACGCAGGAACGCATTGATATCACGGGATTCAACTTTCACCACATTGCAATCATGTGCGGATAGTTTACATGTGATCGGCATGATATGCGATGCAACCAGCCCACGCATGGTTTCATAGGAATCCCAATCATAGAACTGTAGATATGGTGTATTCAATGAATCCAAAGCGCTCATAGCCCTCTGATAATGATAATCCCGTGATACCGGCTTATGCTCACCGCAGGGTTGTGTGCATGAGTTCAGAATGCATTGGAACGGGACATCCATGTTATGAGTAATGGTCGGGTTGATGTCAATGATAACATGCCGGTCATTAAGAATGCATTCAATGTCCGCATTCATTCCGTTCCCGATTGATGGTTCAAAATGAATGTCGCAATTTAAATCATTATTAAGTTTCTCAGCGATATCCCGGTTCAGTTTGCTTATCCTATGATGCGACATGTAATCAGGATCATTCGCCGCCCGCTCCGCTATCGTCTCTGATTTCCTCTGTTGGATTTCCGGAACCTTGCTTACATTGTCCACACCGTACTCATCAATGAGCGTTTCACGGATGCGCGCTTGTATTTCAGGTGATGAGAACGGATTCTCAACGCCGTACCTGTCAATCATCGTAGCGTTTATCTTATCCTTGACTTCCGGTGCCTGCAATGACCAGTCCACGCCGTATTTTTCGCGGTTGGTCGCCATTGCCTTCTCTTTGTATTCATCAGTCTGCGTATACCAGTCCTTGCCGTATTTCTCCTGATTTTGCTTACGTAGATTTTCACGGAACTCTTCTGACTGCATTGGATGTTCAACGCCATATTTCTGTTTGCATGCCGACAATGCAGCCGCGCGAACAGCTGGAATATCCAATACGCTATCAACGCCATATTCTTTTTTCACAGTATCATGAATCTTATCTTTCACTTCCTGTGATTGCATAGGATAATCAGTGCCGTAATGCTCACGTGATGTTGCTTTCTTCTTCTCCTTGACATCATCCAATTGGCTTACATTATCGACATCATACTTGTCTTTTATCAGCTTCTTGAAATTCTCGGTGCCGAACTGATAATTCTTATCCGGATTCTCCTCAAATGTTTTCTTGATTTTAGCTTTCACCTCATCAGATTGGAATGGATTATCAACACCATATTTTTCCTGCGAATTCCTGCGGCGTGCTTTTTTATCCTTGCCACCGGCATGGGATAAAGTCGCCGCGCATTTAGTCGAACAAGTCCGGACAGCCGCTTTCCTGCCATTGGATGTGTCAACAATGAAATCATGACCGCATACAACACAATTGCGATGATGTTCCTTAGAACAGAATTTCTGCTGCGCGTATGTAGCCTCAAAATGCTCACCGCATATCACGCATGCCTTATCATAGGTCTTCCTGTTTTTCGCGCGCGCTTGATGGACGCATTCTTTTGAACAACATGCCTCATGTCCTTTCGGTGTGAACAGCTTACCGCAATTCCTGCATTTCTTCTGTTTCTTAGCCATGATTATAATCGTCTTTTTCTATCCGAATTCGTTATTTGCTTACATTTGCAATGATATCATTTAAATGTAAACAGGATGATTTTAAGCATGTTTTTTGAAATTTTTATATGAAAAACAACCATCAGAATTCCCATTATCCGATGGTTGTTTTAATTCTATTTCATTCATGCATGCATTATGCGTTCATCGTCCGAACAATTGATGAGCGCCGGGCGTTATCGTATCGGCAAGCCTGGTTATGGTATATAATGTCGCATCCCATATCCAGCTGACAACACCGAACGGATCCCATCCGAACACACGCAGCACGGCAATCAGCACGGCTGCGCTGATGATGAAAATGAGCAGCCCTTTGAAAAACTTTCCAATCATGACAGATACCTCACATTAAAACGATTAACCTTATAATACATTATATCTATCAGTCGTATGGGATCAGTCAACAAGTTCCTCCATGTCCTCATCCCAGTCATTACGAGGATCATGCTTGATACCGGCCTCGCCTTTCAGTACAGGCTTGTCAAAGCCGGATGAATCACCTGATACCTGCAATGCCTGCACTGCCTCCGCGTGAGCCGCAGCTTGCTGTTCGCGTGCGGCGGCGATGGCTTCAATGTCATCATTGTTATCATCCAATGTCATGTTCTGCAAACCGGCGACATCAGAACCGTTCGTGTTCACTGCGGGTCCTGTGGACAATGGCGTCAAATCAGGGTTCAATCCTTTCTTGGCAAGCCAATCGACCATCCATGTGTAATCCTTCGTGAAATACACTTGAATGCGCTGCGGTTTCTGTCCGACATTCATGACAGCCGCACGGCCTTTTGGTGCCGCAGGTGTTTGTGTTCCTGTTCCATCATCGAACAACATGCTGGATGCAGTTGATGTCAAATGTCCACAGCCCGCCCTGAACATAAGATTTTCCTTTAATTCTCCGGGCACTAGTTTCGCGTCTGGTCGCTGCGTGGCGATTAGCAAATGGACGCCCGCAGCACGTCCCAGTCGGGCTATGGATCCAATGATTGACTGAGCCTGTCCTTTCAGCTCCATTTCCTTTTTGGCTTCATCGCTTCCCTTGCCGCCACTCATGTCCAACAATTGTCCACATTCGTCCACCATGATTAGCAGTGCGGGTCCGTGGTTCGGCAGATCCGCGAAATTGTTCACGCCTGCCTTCTGCATCTGATCGTAACGGCTCATCATCTGGTCATTGCCGAATTTCAGTATTTCAACTGCGTCCTCCAGTGTCGTTGCGATTCCGAGCACGGTATCCGAGAAAATCGTATACGGCGAAAGCTCCACGCGCTTCAAATCGATGCCGAGGAATTTGATATCTTTGCTGGCCGCTATGCAATGAAACACGCAAAGACGTTGAAGAACCGATTTACCGCCGCCCGTATTATGCGTCAAAACATTACTATTGACCGCATACAGATGGTCGCATGCATCCACTTTAATGCATCGCACGGGTTCTTTTTCTGTTTCCGTGCTGTTTTTGATGCGATACCATCCGCCTTTCGCACCGGGAATGAGGAAATTGTCAATACCTGCATTCAGAATGTCATCATATGTAAGATTTTTTATTTCGCTGTCGCGTTTATCCTTGACTGTCCAGATGTGCCTTCCGTCGCATTTAACTTTCATTGTGTTCATTGTATCCATGTTCATTGAATATCATGTATTTTTCATGGTTTTCTGTCATGTTTGAACCGATGAATGGTATCATTGCATATATGGCCGGACATTTGAATATTATGATGACTTCGGATGAGAATCTTATGATGTTGTTTGATGCGTCGTTGAATCCGGGTGTGAATCCTGATTCAATCGCGGCTGGTTCTGCTAAAAAGTTAAATTGGCGTTGCATTCATGATAACAGGCATGTGTTCAGCATGTCGCCGTCGAATCTTGTTAATCAGGGATATCGTTGCCCTGCTTGTCTGGGAAACGTGTGCATTGCAGGCGTGAATGATCTTGCGACTGAGCATCCGCGTTTGGCGCGGTTGTTTGATTCCAATGCTAACAATGTGAAGCCATCAATGATCACATCGCATGGACGCGCCGCCACAATCCATGATGAGCATGGCAGGAAAATTAACCCGTCATGGATTTGCCGTAACGGTCATTCTTTCAAACGTGCGTTGAAAGACATGGCTTCATTGGATGATTCCGGGAAACTCATGGATTTTGATGGTTGCCAGTATTGTTCAGGCAGGAAGGTTCTTCCTGGTTTCAATGATGTCGCCACGATGCATCCTGAATTAGTGCCTTATTGGTCGCCTGCGAATAAGCTGGAACCGACTGATGTTACCAGTGGTTCCAATGAACACATAATATTGCGTTGTCCGAAAGATGGTCATGAATGGACTACGATTGTAAATCGTGCGTGCATTAAAGGTTTCACTTGCGCTGATTGTGCTGGGAAAGTGTTGCATCCTGGTGTGAATGATGTGGCGACATTGTGTCCATGGCTTGTGAAACAATGGTCGCCATCAAATGATAAATCACCATCTGAGGTTCGTGCGAATGACAGTACGTATATCGCGGATTGGATTTGCGATGAATGTGGTTACGAATGGCGTGTGAAGGTGTCATCACGATGCTATTTCAATTCCGGTTGTCCTGCTTGTTCGGTATTCAATGCAACGGCTAATAAGAATAATTCATTGGCTGCGAAACGGCCTGATATTGCGAGATTCTTCGATCCTGAGTTGAACAATGGCGTGACAGCGGATGAAATCAGGGCTGGTTCCAGCAGAATATTCAATTGGCGTTGTCCGAATTATCCTGATCATGTTTTCACTATGGGCGTATATGCGCGCTGTAAGATGAAAGGCAATTGCGTGTATTGTTCGAATGATCGTGTTCTCATTGGGTTCAATGATCTTGCCACGACGCATCCGGGATTATGCTTGGATTGGTCGCCATTGAACACATTGAATCCAACTGATGTTGTCGCTGGTTCTGATATCACTGTGAAATGGAGTTGCCATGTTTGCGGATGGGGATTGGGAAACACCTGTGTATAAACGGGCGACGGCAGGGCATGGCTGTCCGAATTGCGCTCGAATATTGTTGAATTCGGGTTCGAGTAATTTTGAACGTGAAATCCATGATTTCATGCAATCATTGCGTCCGGACATTGATTTCATTTCGAATAACAGGAAAGTGTTGAATGGCAGGGAATTGGATGTGTATGCTCCGGATTTGCATATCGCATTGGAATTCAATGGTTTGAAATGGCATTCATTGGATGCATTGCAATCAAGGACTTCGGATGCGTTCAATTATCATCAGTGTAAAACAAAGGATTGTCTGGACGCTGGTTGGATGTGCCTGCTGCGAATGCCATGGATGCATCATGTTTGCATGTTAAATCATTGAATGCTGGCGATGATGGTTGGAATGATGCGGTTTCATGGTTGTCCGGGAATTCAATTCATCAGCGGATTGGTTCACGGACGGTCATGCTCATTGATGATGATTCATGCATCCATGCGTGCATGATGCTGGATGGGAATGTCATTATCGGTTATGCGGAACGGTTGGATGAGAATGTGAATAATGGTTTCAATATGCTTGTGTCCTATGCGGGTGCCGTGTCCATGCGTTCAATGTTGCCGCCGTTGTCCTGTATGCATGTCGATTCGGTTGCGTTGGATGGTTCTCCGGTTGCGTATGAGGTTCACGGGAAATCATTGGAACGTGTTGATTGCATTGATGGCATGGATTCAGTGAATATTATCATTGGTTCCGGTTATGATTCGGATGCGATATAATTGATTATATGGATACATATTATGATATTGTTAAGAGCGTCATTGAGTCAACTGGCGTTGATTATGTTGAGAATGACAAGTCCGTGTGGCTTGACGGGTTGGATTTCGCTGTTCCTTCCAGGAAACTTGCGATTAAGATTAATCGTGTAAGCATTGAGAACAATGATGTCACTGCAACCGTTCCTATCCGTGAGCGCGGTTATCATAAGAAAATGCATGATACGGTTGAGAAGGCCGGATGGGAATTGTTGTCATTGGATGACAGGCAGCTTGTTGATCCGAGCTGGTCGAACATCACGAAACCGTTCATTCTGATGAAAATCGCCGGAACAGCCGAGCATGTGATTTATGGACGTGATGTTTCCATTATGCGCGTTGAGGTTTCGGCTGATTTGCGTTATGCGAATGATTTCCTGAAAAGGTATCATTTCGCGGGGCATGCATCCGCACAGGATACTTTCCTTATTCGTTGTGAGAATCCGCGTAATGGCGTGCATGTCGGTGATGTCGTTGGCGTGTTTTCATTGCGTAATGTCCGTAATAAACCGGACATGATTGAAATCGCGCGTGTCGCATGGCGTCCTGGTTATCAGGTTCGTTATGGCTTGTCGAAAATCATCGATGTGATTAAAGAGACTCATCCTGAACGTCATCGTATTCTTTCATTCAGCGATAACCGAATGGGTAACGGTCAGTCATATGGCAAGGCTGGCTTCCGTTATGATGGTGATACTTCCCCTTCCCTGTGGTTCATTAATCCGGATGATCCGAATGATTCCTATTCATGGCAGGTTGCGACAAGCTGGGGTGCGAAACAGGGTGTGATTGCGAAATCATTCGAGAAGCATGGGTTGACCGTCCCGCCGAACTGCACGAATCAGAAGGCACGTGAAATAGTTGAAACCACTCTTCCGCATCGTCATGATGGAGGCAATGGTTACAGGTCATATGTTGATTGTGCGAATAAACGATGGCTATTGGATTATGATATGAGCGCAGATAAGAAATAATGTTAT
>Ga0326512_10003706_pt1 | contig 11166 bp, 9 predicted proteins | sample 1_2617_0518_D_FD_203652 | JGI IMG/M metagenome (GOLD analysis project Ga0326512, IMG submission 203652) | Bovine rumen microbial communities from UC Davis, California, United States - 1_2617_0518 | ecosystem: Host-associated > Mammals > Digestive system > Stomach > Rumen | place: USA: California...
GCGCCTTCTACCTGGGCCGCGGCGCTGGCCGCGCCCCATAAAAAATCTTTGGAAAAACTCATATATGCTCCTTTCCGAAAGGGCGGAGGGCCGTCCCCCGCCCGGCAGCCTTTCTTACTTTTCTTCTGCTTTGTGCAGGCTCTCCCGCATCTTTGAGCGCACTTCGTTGGTGATGGGATAGCGGCGCTCGATCAGGTAGGCGATGATGCCCAGTACGAAGGGGATCAGGCCCATGATCACGATGAACCAGTTGAGCATGACCGGCATGCGGCTCAGGTCGCCCGCAAAGTCGCCTGTCTCGGAGTCCACCACGTAGCCGATGCCTGCCAGCATGAAGCCAACGACGCTTGCGCCGACAGCGTTCTGGGCCTTATTGATAAAGCGGTTGAGGGCGTTGCAGAGGCCGGAGCGGTCCTTGCCGTTCTTATAGATCTCATAGTCCATGATCTCGATATCCACCGTGGAGCCGGGGATATAGCCCATGCCCACGGCAGTGGTGGTGACGGCGGCGCAGATCAGGAAAAGCCATGGCATTTTTCCGAGCACGCCCAGGATCTGCAGCAGGAAGAGGACGCCGCAGGGGATGGCCTGGGCCAGCAGCAGGATCCGGATGAACTTCATGGGATCGCCGATCTTCTTCATGATGGGAGCGGCGACCATGGTGCCGCCCAAAAGAGGAAGGAACATCAGCATGGAAGCGATGCCGGAGTAAAGGGCGTATTTTCCATTGTCCACCACGCCGGTGGCCAGATCCGCGCAGAGGCCCCACTTGATATAGTAGAGCATGGTGGCAAAGAGGAAGGTCCAGATAAAGCCGGAGAAGAGGGCGGCGGTAACGTTGATGCGGATGGCGTCGTTCTCCTTAAGGAGTTTGAAGATATCTGTAATCTTTGCCTGTTCATCCTCTTCCCGCTGGGCATGATGCCGCTCCCGGATCATACCGATGCCGATGAGGGAGATGACCGAGGTGACAAGGAGAAGCCCCACCACCACAAGGCCGAAGGAGGTATGCATGTTTCCGACCACGTTGTTGACGCCTGTGACCATGGCGATCAGGACGGCGGTGATCATGCCTGTCATCATGGAGACCACACGGGGGGCGATCAGCAGCTTTCCGCGCTCGTTCTGATCCAGGGTCAGGGTGCGGAAGATCAGGTTGGGGGCGTAGAAGGAAGACCCAATGTCGTAGAGAAGATAGAAGAAGATGACCCAGATCACGGCGATGACCGGGCTTACGCCTTCGGGAATGAAAAAGAGAGCGCCCACGCCCACAAGGGCCGTAAGGATGGAGAGAATGATGAAGGGCTTGTACTTGCCGTATTTTCCCACCTTGGCCCGGTCCATGATCCAGCCTTCGATGGGATCGTTGACCGCGTCAAAGATACGGGAGAAGAGAAGCACGCTGGAGCCTACGACGGCGCCGAAGGATCCCAGGCCCGCGTAGTCCGTGAGATAGAGCAGGAAAAAGGATGTCATCAGGGCAGCCGCCATACCGTCGGTCAGTCCCATGGTCGCGGTTCCGAAGATCTCCCGGAAACCTACTTTGTCTGAATTGTTCATGTGAGCACCTCCTTGGTTTGTTTTTTGATAAGCGAAGTTTAACAGAGAGGAAGAGTATGCAATATAATAAATTCGTCCTGTTTTCAGTAAATTGGATTGACTTCTTTTATGAAAGCTGATTAACTGAAATAAAAGCGAAAATATGATATAAAGCCGCCGCCCAAGCGGATATTCTTTTGATCGGAGGGAAGAACATGACAGACCTGGCCACAGCAGAAAAACTGCAGCTCTTTCAGGGAATGCTCTCTGCCTGCCACAAACTCTTTCTCAGAAGCTATGACAGTGATTTTTACTGCCTGGGGACCGAAACGGAAGAGGAAAGGCTGGCAGAAGAACTCTTTGCCCTCTCCCGGGAAGGGACGGATCTGGGGTCCGCCCTGGCCGGGGGAGAAGGCCCCCTGCTCTTTACCAATAAGGTAAACATGGTATGGATCTGCTGCCCGGAGTTTCAGGAAGATGCGCTGCACCGGATCCACGCCCTGGGGCCTTTCTTTATGGATGATTTCTCCATTGGCGCCGTCACAGCGGGCCTGGCCGGGGCGGGCGCTTCCCAGAAGCTTCGAAGCAGCGCCCAGTCCCTGATCCGGTCTCTTCCGGTCCTGAGCTGGAGCCGCATTCAGGAATATGCCCTGATGCTGCACTTTCTGATCACGGGAGAAAAGATCCGCCAGTCGGATCTGCGCTTTTACGGATCGGGAGAACTGTCCCCGGCGGGCCATGGAGAAGAGGCGGCGGCGGATACCCACGGCACCTATCAGGCGGAGCAGGAGATGCTGCGCATGGTGCGGGAGGGAGACCTTTCCCTGCTTCAGTTTATAGACAGGGCGGCAGGCACCGGCACCATGGGCCAGCTGGCAAAGGCGGGCGATCCCCTGCGTCAGATGAAGAACGCCGTGGAGGTCAGCACCACCCTTTTTTCCCGGGCCGCCATTGAGGGAGGCCTGAGCCCGGAAACCGCCTACACCCTCTGCGACCGCTACTTTCAGAGCGTGGAAAAGACAGAGACCCTCCACGAACTGACGGTAGTGGCGAAGACCATGAACCGGGACTTCGTGGAACGTGTTTATGCCGTGCGCACCCGGAATCTTTCCCGTGAGATCGAGTCGGCCTGCAGCTACATGGACAGGCATCTGGAAGATGATCTGAGCCTCGCCTCTCTTGCGGCCTACGCCGGCTATACGGAATATTATTTTTCGAAGAAATTCAAGCGGGAGACGGGCATGACCCTGGCGGAGTATCTGAGGAAAAAACGGCTGGAAAAGGCCCTGGTGCTGCTGCGGTCCACGGATATGGACGTGCACAGGATCGCCATGCAGCTGCAGTTCTGCTCCCAGAGTTATTTTACAGACTGTTTTCGCAGGCAGTTTGGCGTATCACCCTTAAAATACAGAAAGGAAGGAAGTCTATGAGCCGAATACTGATCAACCCCCTGAATATCCCCTATCAGTTCCAACACTACAATAAGCAGGCCTCCAGAGAAGCCGCGGATCCCACCCTGGTCCTGTTCAAAGGCCGCTATTATCTTTTTGCTTCCATGTCCGGCGGATTTTACTGGTCCGATGACATGCTGCACTGGGACTGGCATGAAAACCGGAAGCTGACGCCCTTCCGCTATGCCCCGGACGTAAGGCAGGTGGGCGAGTGGCTGATCTTTTCCTCTTCCGACCGGGACCCCAGCGAAATCTACCGGACAAAGGACCCCTTGAGCGATGATTTTGAAAAGCTGAGCGAGCCCTTCCCCTTCTGGGATCCCAATACATTCCAGGACCAGGACGGCCGTGTCTACTTCTACTGGGGCTGCGCCAATACGACCCCTATCTACGGCCAGGAATTCGATCCGGAGACCATGACCCCCATAGGAGAGAAGAAGGAGCTCATCTTCGGAAGGGAAAAGGAGCACGGATGGGAGAGACCGGACTTCCCCGGAAGACCCAAAGGAAAGGGAAAAGAAGGCCTGGCCATGCGGCTCTACCGTCTTTTTATGCATCTTTCCGGCTCGGACAAAAAGCCTTTCATCGAAGGCGCCTTTATGAATAAGTGGCAGGGCAGGTATTATCTCCAGTACGCGGCGCCGGGCACAGAGCTTGCCACCTACGGGGACGGCGTGTACGTGGGAGAAGGGCCCCTCGGCCCCTTTAGCTACCAGGCCCATAACCCCTTCTCCTCCAAGCCGGGCGGCTTCATTACCGGGGCGGGGCACGGGTCCACCATTGAGGACGAATACGGCAATCTCTGGCACGCTTCCACCATGCGGATCTCGGTAAATGCCAACTTCGAGCGCCGCCTGGGCCTCTTCCCGGCAGGACTGGACAAGGACGGCATTCTCTTCTGCAACCAGAACTTCGCGGACTACCCCCTGGAGATCCCGGAGGGAAAATTCGATCCCCAGAGCATAAAGCCCAGGTGGATGCTGCTCTCCTATAAAAAGAGCGCTGAGGCTTCCTCCAGCCTGGAAGGGCATGGGCCTGAACTTGCCCTGAACGAGGATATCCGTACTTCCTGGTGCGCCAGGGGGAGCGATGGAGAGTGGTACTGCCTGGACCTTGGAGGGGAATACGAGGTCTACGGCATCCAGGTAAACTTTGCGGACGTAAACGTTCCCATGCTGGAAGTGGACAAATCCCTCCGCTCCAACGTCTATACCTCCAACCGCTACATCGATCCCGATCCCTCCCTCAGGACCAGGTACCTTCTGGAAGGAAGCAGGGACGGAAGCAGCTGGACTGTTCTGGCAGACAAACAAAGCGCCGAGACGAATCTTCCCCACGACTATATCGAGCTGGAAGGCATACAGCTTCGGTACGTCCGGGTAACGGCAGGAAAGCTCCCCTACGGCGAGCCCTTTGCCCTGTCGGGCCTTCGGGTCTTCGGATACGGAAGCGAAGAGGCGCCGGAAAGGGTCATGGAATTCGAAACAGAGCGCCCCGATGCCATGACCGCCAGGCTTTCCTGGAAGGCCGCGGACCGTGCCATAGGCTACAACGTCCGCTACGGGACCGCGCCGGATAAGCTCTACTCCAGCCATATGGTCTACGGGCAGACAGAGGTCCTCCTCACCATGCTGAATGCCGGACAGAAATACTACGCGGCGGTGGATGCCTTCGGCGAAGGCGGGGTAAAGAAGGGAAAGACCTGCCCTGTCCGCAGGAAAAAGAAAAAAGCCTGACAGTGGAAAGATGCCCTGCCGGAGGAATGAAAACAAACCTCCTGCAGGGCATCTTTTACGTATATGGAGAAACAGAGGGATCTCCGGGCGGAGAATCCCGGTCGGAGGATCTTCGGAAGGAAAATCCCGGGGGCGGAAGATTCCGGGAGGGGAGATTCCCCTCCGGTCCGGCCACTTAGAACCATAAACAAGGAGCTTTCCAATAAAAGGAAGGCTCCTTTCTTTTTATGCAAAACTAGTGATCTTTCTTTATACGCCGTCCTTCCTTCATGATGCCTTCTCCAGGGGGCTCTCCCTGGGGTTTTCCCGGGACGCTCTGTATTTCGCCTGTATTTTGCCCTGTATTTCACATGTATTTCCTGCGATACAGCAATTGTTTTAAGAGAGGGCCCTGTGCTATAATACTTTCGTTGCTCCCGCAGCGGGGAGTGAACACGCATATCTCTGGAGAGGCTCCTTATGGAGGGCCGAAGGTGTAAGCCATGGATGTAAACATGGCGATCTCTCAGGCAAAAGGACAGGGGATGCCGGCAGCGGCAGCTGCCCGGCCGGATACCCTGTATCCGGTCCTTTTTATTTTCTCCGGGGAACGGACAGGCATTCATCAACAGGAGGAAACATTTTTTATGGATGCATTACTGACTCTGATCGACAAAGGCAACACGTTTCTCTGGAGCTTTCTTCTGCTCGTGATGCTGGTGGGTACCGGCGTGTACTATACCATCCGGCTGAAATTTATCCAGATCCGCAGATTCAGGGAGGGATGGCACGAGGTCTTCGGCAACTTCTCCCTCAGCGGCCAGAAGCATGAAAAGGGCGAGATGACCTCCTTCCAGGCCATAGCCACCGCCATAGCGGCCCAGGTGGGAACGGGAAATCTGGCCGGCGCGGCAACGGCCCTGATCGGCGGCGGTCCCGGCGCCATCTTCTGGATGTGGGTCAGCGCCTTCTTCGGCATGGCCACCATCTATTCGGAAGCTGTCCTGGCCCAGACCTACCGGACCGAGAAGCACGGTGAGATCACCGGCGGCCCGGTCTACTATATCAAGGCAGCCTTTAAGGGGACTCTGGGCAGGGTCATGGCAGGCCTCTTTGCCGTCTTTATCATCCTGGCCCTGGGCTTTATGGGCAACATGGTCCAGTCCAATTCCATCGGGGCCGCCTTTGCGGAGGTCTTCGCCGAGTTCGGCCTGGGCGTTCCCCCTGTGGCGGTGGGCCTGATCCTGGCCGTGATCGCCGCCTTCATTTTTCTGGGCGGCACCAGACGCCTGGCAGCCGTGGTGGAAAAGCTGGTCCCCATCATGGCCATCATCTATATCTTCGGCAGCCTGATCCTGATCCTTCTGCACATCACGGCCCTTCCCCGTGCCGTGGCCATGATCTTTGTGGGCGCCTTCAGTCCCCAGGCCGTTCTGGGAGCCGGTGCCGGCATCGGCGTCCGGGAAGCCGTCCGTTTCGGCGTGGCCAGAGGCCTTTTCTCCAATGAGGCCGGTATGGGATCCACCCCCCACGCCCATGCCAGAGCCAGGGCTTCCTCTCCCCATCATCAGGGCATGTGCGCCATGGTCAGCGTCTTCATCGATACCTTTATCATCCTGAATCTGACCGTCTTTTCGGTCCTGACCACAGGGGCCATGGATTCCGGCAAGACGGGCGTAGCCCTGGCCCAGCAGGCCTTTGCAACGAGCTTTGGCAGGTTCGGCACCATCTTTATTGCCGTATGTCTCCTTTTCTTTGCCTTTTCCACCATCCTGGGCTGGCATTTCTTCGGGGAGACCAATGTGCGCTATCTCTTTGGCGATAAGGCTTCCAGGGTCTATTCCCTCCTGGTGGTCCTCTTTATCGTGATCGGCTCCACCCTCAAGGTCCAGCTGGTCTGGGATCTGTCCGACTTCTTCAACGGTCTGATGGTCATTCCCAACGTCTGCGCCCTTATAGCCCTTACGGGCGTGGTCCGGAAAGAGGCGGGAAAGCACGGCGCCCTGTAAGGAAAGCCCCCTTTTATTCCGGGAAGGCAGGATGTCCCTGCCGGCCGCTGTGATCTGGAATCTGATGCCCCGCCCTCCGGCCTCTGCCGGCGGGCGGGGCGTTTGACATTTGCCCCTCTCCCTCGTATACTTTTAACGTTGGCGCTTTAAAGCCAGAAAATATTGAGGGAGAGTATAGATATGTTCAGAGAAAGCGGTATTCTGTTTCCGGTCTCTTCCCTGCCTTCCAGGTTCGGGATCGGCTGTTTTTCCAAAGAGGCTTATGAATTCGTGGATTTCCTCCATGACGCGGGCCAGCGTTACTGGCAGGTACTGCCCTTCGGCCCCACAGGCTTCGGGGATTCCCCTTACCAGTGCGTGTCTGCCTTCGCAGGCAACCCCTATTTCGTGGACCTGGTGACCCTGATCGAAGAGGGACTGCTGACCTGGGACGAATGCCATAAGAGGGATTTCGGCTCTGACCAGGAAAGGGTCGACTACGGCGCCCTTTACAACAACCGTCTGGAGGTCCTTAAGATCGCCTTCGGCCGCTTCAGGGAAAAAGGCCTGGACCAGTCCGAAGACTATAAGGCCTTCGTGAAAAAGGAAGCCTTCTGGCTCCGTGACTACGCCCTTTACATGGCCTTCAAGGAAAAATACGAGGGCAAGGCCTGGACAGACTGGGACGAAGAGGACAGGGACAGGGACGAAAAGGCTCTGGAAAAGATCCTGGAGGAAAGCGAAGAGACAGTGGCCTTCTTCTGCTTTGTCCAGTATGAGTTCAGTGTACAGCTGGATGCCCTGAGGGCCTACGCCGCCGAAAAGAAGGTAAAGATCATCGGCGATATCCCCTTCTACGCGGCCATGGATTCCGTGGATGCCTGGGCCCATCCCGAAGCCTTCAAGTTCGACAAGGACCTGGTGCCCACCGTGGTGGCAGGCTGCCCTCCGGACGCCCACTCAAAGACCGGCCAGCTCTGGGGCAACCCCATCTATGACTGGAAGGCCATGAAGAAGAATAATTATCAGTGGTGGATCAGAAGGATCCGCCGCAGCTATGAGATGATGGATGTGATCCGGATCGACCACTTCAACGGCTTCGACGAATACTATGAAGTACCCTACGGAGACGAGACCGCCGAGAACGGCAAAAAGGAAAAGGGCCCCGGCATGGCCTTCTTCAGGGCTCTGAAAAAGGAGCTGGGCGAGCTGGAGATCATCGCGGAGGATCTGGGCGAGATCACGAAGAGCTCCGAAAAGCTCCTGAAGGATACGGGCTTCCCCGGTATGAAGGTCCTGCAGTATGCCTTCGACTGGTCCGAATCCTCCTATTACCTGACCTACAAGCACATAAAGAACTGCGTGGTCTATACCGGCACCCACGACAACACCACCACCCGGGCCTGGATCGAGGAGATCCCGGACCACGACAGGGATTTCGCAAGGCGCTTCATCAATTCCGAGAATACGGACTACGGCCGCTTTGTCTGGGATTTCATCCGTGAGGCCTACAGAAGCTGCGCCGATCTGTGTATCGTTCCCCTGCAGGATTACCTGGTCAAGGGTAAGGAAGCCAGGATCAACGAGCCCGGCACCCTGGGGACAAACTGGCAGTGGCGCCTGATCCCCAACTTCCTGTCCAAAGATCTGGCCCTGAGCATCTACGGCCTGGCAAAGACCTACGGAAGGCTGCCCAAGGAGCCGGTAAAGACGGAAGAGGAAGCGTCCGAAAAGACCGAAAAATAAGAGGAAGCCATGAGAATCAGTATTCTGACCATGTGTCCGGAACTCCTTGGCGGTTTTCTGGATTCCCATGTGGTAAAAAGAGCGGAAAAGCTGGGAGCCGGCCGGGTCAGGATCCTGGATATCAGAGAATATGCGGGCGGTTCCTACCGCCATATCGACGATTCCCCCTTCGGCGGGGGAAGGGGCCTGGTCCTTCGCTGCGGCCCTGTGCTGGATGCCCTGAAGGCAGCAGAAGAGGAAGGAAGGGCTGAGGGCCTGGGACCCGCCTTCAGGATCGCCCTGGTGCCGGCAGGTCTTCCCTATGACCAGAAGAGGGCCCGCTCTCTGGCCGGAATGGAGCATCTGATCCTGATCTGCGGCCGCTATGAGGGCATGGACGCCAGGATCTACGATCATGTGGATCTGAGGCTTTCCGTGGGAGACTATGTTCTGACCGGGGGAGAGATCCCTGCCATGGCGGTGGCGGATTCGGTCCTGCGCCTTTTAAAGGGAAATCTGAAAGAGGGGAGCGCCGAAGAGGAGTCCTTTGAAAACGGTCTCCTGGAGTATCCCCAGTATACCCAGCCCGCAGACTATCAGGGGCAGAGGGTACCGGAGGTCCTTTTATCCGGAAATCATGAAAAGATCCGGGCCTGGCGGCTGAGGGAATCCCTGCGGGAGACTCTGGAGTACAGGCCGGATCTGCTGAGGGAGAGGGACCTGACTCCGGAAGAGAGTAAGATTCTGGCAGAACTGTCTGCCGGAAGGAAAGGAGAACAGTAATGGCATTCAATCCTATGGTACTGTTTAAGCTGCGGGGCATGCTGAGCCAGTTCAAGGCCCGTCATCCCAGGGCGGTGGCCTTTGTGAAGAACGAGATCCTGACCGGGCTTCCCGCCGACACGGTCCTGGAGATCACCATCACCAAGCCCGCCCACGAGCCGGTGACCACCAACATGCTGGTCACCCAGGAGGACCTGGATATGCTGCAGGAGCTTCAGCTCCTTCAGCAGGAAGTCCAGACCCCCGAACAGCCCTGAGCTTTAAGGAAACATGCTTAATGGACCTGATCCTGCCGCTGCGGCAGGGTCAGGTCCTTGTTATTTTCTGCAAAGCCGGGCTGAATTCTGAAAATTCAATAAACAATCCCGGGGTTTTGTTTACAAAGATGTAACATTATCGTAAAATGCGTAGTTGGTGTTACTAATGTCCTTCAAATGTCAGTTTTATCGGACTGACGGACCTGCGGGTTCTGAATTTTTGAAAGGAAGCTTATGAAAAGAGCATGGATTTCCGCCTGCTGTGCACTGTCCGTTTTCCTGGCAGGCTCTGCGGCGATGGGCAGGCCTCTTCCGGTCTCTGCCTCCGAAACAGAGACCGCCATGGTGTTTCCCAACGAATTCGGCGCGGAAGAGACTGAAGATCAGAAAAAGAATACAGACTCGGAGGAGACTTCCTTTAAAGGCGTCAGCGACCCTTTCTCCGGCGGAGGGGAGACTGTCTCCGGTCTGGGCATGAGCCGGGCCGACACCATGGAGGTCTTCGGGATCGAAGAATATATCTTCAGTCCCGTGAAGAAGAATGCCTGGCTTCTGGAGGATACAGTGCTCAAGGCAGACCCCTATGACGAAGCGGAAGACGTCATGGAGCTGAAAAAGCTGGATGAGGTCAAAATCCGGGGCGTCAACAGCTGTCCTTACTGGGAGGTAAGAGCGGGCAGAACGAAGGGCTATGTCAGGTCTTCGGCCCTGACCACCACGGCAGCCCTGATCAAGGAGATGACGGAAGACAGATCGGTCCTGCAGGAACAGCTGGCCATGAAGACCAGGGCGGAGAACGAGGCCAGAGAGATCACCCGTAAGGAACTGACCGACGAGAAGAAAGCAGAGCTCTGGCGCAAGTCTCTGGCAAGCCAGACCAGATCCTACTACTGGGACGGTCCGGTCCTTTCCAAGAGCGCGGGAGCCGTATACGGACCCAACGGCAAGGAGACCTATTACAACCTGAACATGAACGGCGTCATTGCCACCATGCGGCAGATGGGCTATTACGGAGAGTACTGGGTCAGGAACGACGGCTGCAAGATGCTGGGCGACTATATCATGTGCGCCGCCAATCTGGGCGTTCATCCCAGAGGCAGCCTGGTGGAATGCTCCCTGGGCACCTGCATCGTATGTGATACGGGCGGCTTTGCGGCCAACAATCCCAATCAGCTGGATATAGCCACCACCTGGTGAATAAGAAATACATCCCTGAACGAAAAAGGAGAGAAGCGCGTGCCTTCTCTCCTTTTTAAATGCATTTTTCCTGCCTTATTCCCAGTCGAAGCAGGCGTCTCCGGCGCCGATCTCGAAGTGGTATTTGACGATGCCCAGGTCCACTCTGGAAAAGAAGCCCAGGCCGGCCCTTGCCTTTACGGTACGGGGGCCTGTCAGGGTCAGAGTGAATTTCTGCTGATTCATGGCCGTGGGGGCCAGAAGGGCGTATTCGACCCCGCTGCGGAACCATCCGGGGGTCTGGATCCTGCTGTGGGCCACCTCCTGGCTTTTTCTGGATTTATGGGGAAGTCCCTGGTCTGCTCCGTAGCCCACGGCGATGACCAGGACCAGCTTTTCTCCCGGGCCCACTTCAAAGGCGGAGGGGATCCTGGAGAAGGTCAGCCCCACCCAGCAGGTATTCAGTCCCAGCTGCTGGGCGTAGAGAACGATCTTTTCGCCGTAGTAGCCGCAGTCCTCCTCCAGGCCCTTT
>Ga0326512_10003707_pt1 | contig 11166 bp, 1 predicted proteins | sample 1_2617_0518_D_FD_203652 | JGI IMG/M metagenome (GOLD analysis project Ga0326512, IMG submission 203652) | Bovine rumen microbial communities from UC Davis, California, United States - 1_2617_0518 | ecosystem: Host-associated > Mammals > Digestive system > Stomach > Rumen | place: USA: California...
ACGCGACCGCCCTTGTCGATGGGACACTCCTTGTCCTGCACGATCCAGTTGTTGATCGCACCATTGTCAATAGCGAAAATATCCGTCGGCTGTCGGCTCTCCGTGTCGATCATCGCCCAGATAGAGCGCCCATAGCCATACACCTTGCCCTCGCTATCAACCACGCGGAAGTTACGGCTCGTGAAGTAGCGCATCGCACTCTCCACCCACGTCTCCACATTGAACTTCGTGTACATCCTCGGCATCTCCTCCATCTCGATCGCCAGTCGCGAGAGCACCCACGACCGTTGGATGGTCATCAGATACCTCATACCGAAACCGCGGTCCGTCGAGTGAAAGTCCGCCGCATTGAGCATGTGGTTCCCCAGATGCCCCATAAAGAGCCGCTGCGAGAAATCACAGTGAAACGGCTCCGCCATAAATTCGTATATTCCTATTTTGTCCATCATTCTTCTATTCTTTTCTTTGACCTATCACCACTTCGGTATTGCCGGTGACTTCAGCCTCGTTTCCACCGCCATAGACATTGCCTCGGATGTCGGCACCGAGAACGTCCTTCTTTTCATAGTAGGTGATGTCAGCCGAGGCCGTGCCTGTGGCACTATCATAAGTTCCGTCATCGTTGCGGGTATAGCAGCCGTCTGGCAAAGTGGCACCCGAGGTAACCTGTTTCACCACATAGACCTCAGACTGTGTACCGATATTGACGGTAGTGTTACCGATGACCTTTGCCGCATTGCCACCACCGAAAATTTCGCTGATAGCACCCATCTTTCCCTTGGCATGTGATGGGATTGGATAGCCGTTTGGCGTTTTCGCATTCTCACCAACAACAGAGACATCATCATTATAGTACTTGCCGTAAACTTCATTGACGTTCACAGTAGGATTACCCACCATCGTAGCACCGCTACCAAAGCCGCCACCAAAGACCTTACCGATGCTGGTAAACGATTTAACATTGACCTGTGGATCGTTGTAAAGCGGTGTGGTACCCGATTCTACTGGCTTACCCTCGCTATCATAGCCATAGACAGAGTAGCCAGCTTGATTACCACCACCATACAGCTGGCCTATCTTGACCGGCTTACAACCAATCTCCTCCACATTGATAGTGATGGCTCCACTAATGGTTCCACTCACATTATTACCACCAAACACACGGTCGAAAGTGCCGTTAGTAATATTCAGAGTCACATTTCCTCGAACGTCGGCAGCCTCAGCACCGCCATAGACAGCTTGCAAGCCAGGGATACAAGCCATCAGCAGCTGGGCTTCGGCATCCATCTCTGCACTCTTACCACCACCGTATGCTTCATCAACGCAGAATTCACATCCACCTGCTTCATCCAACAATGTTACAGCCGTCTGGCGCACATTACCCTTCGTGTTCGAGCCGCCAAAGACACGGTGAATCGTTCCGCCAAATATATTCACGGAAGCCTTACCAGTACCATAAACATACGATGAGCCCGTTCTCTTCTCTTTCGTATCGGCATCTTCTTTATCCCGAACCTTCCACGTTTCTCCGTCCTTGTAATACTCCGAATAGTCCTTATATCCTACGTTTGCGCCAGGATTAGGCATCGTGACGCCATTAATCAGGATGTCGTCCAGACCGTTACCGCCACCAAACAGTTCTCCTATCTCGAAAGTACCATTGACAGTGACGTTGCTGGCTGGGGTCGAAGCAGCATTACCACCACCATAAACCTGACAGATGCTCGTACGCTCACAACCGTCGATAATGACGTTTGCCTTGCTGTTCTCCAAGTCTGTGGGTTCATAGGCAGAGAGGTTACCACCGCCATACACAGCCTTTATATCAAAGCTACTCGGGTCGTACTCTCCATTGGTCTTTGTACCTTTCACCTTGGCAGTCTTGTCAGTATCGGTATTCGTGATTCGTGTTGCTCCGTTTCGTTGGGTCTTATAGATATGAACGGTGACATCTCCCAATGGTGTGCCATTCTGGTTGTTACAGCCGAAGATGTTTTCCTCGACCACACATCCCTTGCTCCCATCGTCCACATTCTCGTTCAAATTAACAGTCGTCGTTCCAACGGTAGCAGCAATACCCGGTTTTTTAATCACGTCATCCTCCTTGACCTCTATCTGTCCAAGACCACCGCCATAGACGTCACTCTTGATATGGCCGCCCGTCAGGTTGACGACAGTGGCACCAGATTCAGTATTGGTACTGGCTAATGCGCCACCGCCATAGACGTCTTTTGCAACCTCGCCACCTTTCATATTAACTACAACACTGCCTTTTACGATACCAGCCTCACCGCCACCAAAGACACTGCCCTTGATATCGGCACCCGTATTAATGTTCACCTGCGTTTCCCAAACACTGGCAGAGAATTCTGTTTCACTGAGGTTACCCTTGGGACCGCCAAATACGTGGCCGTAATCTGTGTTCGTCTCACCAATTGTACCACCATTGATTGCAATTGTTGTCTTACCAGCATCGGCAGTTGTTCCACCGCCTACAGAACCCATAGATCCTCCACCATAGACGTTGCGTAAAATATTACCACCATTGACGGTAATCGATGTAGTTCCACGCACACAACCAGCCATGGGGTTATGATGTTCCGTTGTACTCTCGCCAATGGTATAGGTATCCGTTCCACTACCTGCACCATATATATTGCCGCAGTCCCACGTGCCTTCCTCATAACCTATAGTGCCCTTATTAACAGTAACAACACCATTCTTAAAGTTATGACCATTCTCACCACCGCCATACACGGATCCCAAGATGGAAGGACCTGCGTCGCTGGATGCATCGCCAATAATGACATTGGTATTATTCACCCATGCCAACTGATTCAAGTATGAACCCTCAGGATTACCTTCCCAACCACGTGACGAACCATTCACCATACCAGTATCCTTACGGTCGTGACCGATGGTACCGCCGTTGATAGTTACCGTCGTCAGCCCCGTATTGTCAGCGCATGCTATAGGTAAACCAGTAGTTTCGTCGCGGGTAAACGTTCCGACAGAACCTACGGCACCGCCACCATATACATTATGGAGGATTTGTGTTGTTTTAGCCGTACCGTTGATGGTGATAGTAGTATTACCCTTAACCAGACCTGCATCAACATCAGCTATGCTATTCATCACAAGTTGTGCCGACTGTCCTTCTGTCTCAACGATTTTACCCTTACCGCCACCATAGACGTTACCCCATTTGTATCCACCTTTTTGATCAGTACCAATAATACCGTTATTGACATCTACTTCGGTGTTGCCAGTAACCATTCCGATATTGCCACCACCATAGGCCGAACACTTGATATGCAGATTGGCATTGTCTGTTCCGTCACCGATAATGACATGAGTATTACCAATGATTTTACCCAGATCCAGATTATCCATAACACCATTACCGCCACCAAAGACGTTGCCAATGATATAGGCGCCTTTTCCTGTCTCCGTAGCGATGTTCACCGTGGTATTGCCCTCGATATTGGCTGCATCACCACCACCATATACATTTTCTATAATACCCAGTTTATCAGGGTTCTCAGAGGCAGCAAGTCCCAGTCCTTCCATAACTTTAGGAACACCTACTGTTTCATCTTTAGCATACAGACCCGGTTCCATATTGACGTTCACTGTCGGGTTAGCATACATAACTGCTTTTTCTCCCAAGCCTCCACCGAATACGTTACCGATATAGGTGCAGGAGATAATGTTCAACTCGGGCTGAGCATAGGGGAAAGAGTGAGTCGCGTCTGTTGCAGGATTCTCAACTGGAGTATGCGTATCATCTTCCGACTCTCTTGGCTTAAGAATCTTCTTGCCAGTTACCGAATGAGTTTCTTCACTCTCATAATAGCCGAAGACGGAGTAGGCAGCTTCGTTGCTACCCAGATAGAGATTGTCGATCTTGATAGGTTGACAACCTTTCTCCTCTACGTTCACTGTGATTTTACCCTTGATGGCACCTCCCAAGTTGTTTCCGCCAAACACTTGGCCGAAGTGTCCGTTGGTGATGTTCAGAGTGATATTACCATTCACGTTAGCCTCGTCGGCACCTGCAAACAGCAGGTTAACCTTCCTATCAGGTTGACAACTCAAGGTCATATTCACATCACCGTCAACGTCCGCATACTTACCTGCACCGACAATTTTTGGCACTTCCAATTCACAGTAACCAAGGACAGCAGGGTCTTTAGGATCGGTTATCAGATTAATATTGCCTTTGATGATACCCTTCTGGTTACTACCACCGTATGCCTCGTGAATCAGTCCACCCTCAAGCAATGTATTCACATTACCAGTACCATACTCCGATGTGCCCTGGTCGAGCGTACCGACATCGGCACCAGGATTGTCTGATCCGTCGCTCTTCTTATCCTTACCATTACCACCACCGAAGACATTGAATATCTCGAAAGTACCTCTGATATTCACATTTGTCTCAGGCACAGCAGCAGCATTACCGCCACCATAAACAGTATTGATACTTGTACGTTCACAACCGTCGATGATGACTTGAGTCTTTGCTCCTGTGCTGCCATCGTAAGGAGTCACAGGATTATACGCTGCCTCATTGCCGCCGCCATAGACGGCACTTACATCGTATCGGTTGCTGACCTTCTGCGTGTTGTCAGCAGGCGTGTAGCCTTCTTCACCCTCAGTACCTGTTGCAAGTGTGTTGGCAATCTTTTCGGCCGCAACGTTCTGCGTAGCATAGACATGCACCATCACATCACCCTTAGGCGTTCCGTTGGCGTTGTTACAACCGAATACCCTTCCGACAACACATCCCTTGGCATTATCGGCAATTGCATTTCCTTCAGTCATCGGTTTGCCATCAGAACCCATTGTCGTCGTACCATTCAGATCTACCAGCACGTCTCCCCAGACGTATGCAGGCTTACCAGTTGGGTTCTGCGTTGTACCAGCTTCGCCCAATGCACCGCCAAAGATTTCTTCTTTAACGATACCACCTGTTGCACGGACGGTAGTTGTATAGAGCGCGGATTTTTTTGCGTCAGCCCATGTACCACCTGTAGCATCCCAGTTGCTTGTCTGAGTATCAGCCAAGGCACCACCGCCATAGATGTCTTTTAGGATCAGACCGCCCATCATGTTTACAGTGACTCTCTCCTTAACAGTACCAGCTTCACCACCGCCAAATACCGAGCCAGTGATAAGCTGTTCCGTCTTTCCTTCATTATCTGCTGTAGGTGTTGTTGTGTAACTGATGTTAACCTCTGTCTCCCTGACGTTAGCAAGACCAGAAGCGGCTGTACTAATTCCATACTCACCACGAGCGGCACCAAATATGCAGCCATCATTGTTGCTGTTACCATCATGACCTATACGGCCACCCGTCACAGTAATGGTCGTCTTGCCACTGGTAGCATCAGCCGCATTACCCACTGAACCCATGGCACCGGCGCCATAAACATTGCGAACCACATGACCACCTGAAATATTAATCGTCGTTGTACCTCGTACAATACCTGCCAGTGGGTTGTACTTATCCTTTACGCCATCGCCGTTGGAGTCATATTTATCCGTACCGCAGCCGCCGCCATAGACATTTCCGCGATAGGAATAGTTAGCACCGGAATATGATTCATCATCAGACGTATCTTCAGGTGTACCATTATTATCTATGATCGTCTCACCAGTAGGAATACCAATCGTTCCGCTGTTGATATTCAAGACAGTATTCTCGAGAGTATGTCCGTTCTCACCACTACCATAGACAGAGCCTTTGATACTAGGACCTGTAGTGGCATTTTCCGTTCCGATATTCACCTCCGTGCTATACACCCAGGCCATGCGGTCGTTAGGATCGATGGTAGGATCGCCTTCTGGTGTTGCCACATCACCACGCGACGAGCCAAACACCATACCATTCTCTTTACCATTCCAACCGAAGGTACCGCCGGTAATGGTAACAGTTGTAGCTCCAGTCTTCTCTGTCTTCAGGCTTGTGGGTATACCATTGGCGTCGTAGTTAAAGTCACCCACCGAACCGTAGGCACCACCGCCATACACATTATGATATATCGTGGTTGTCTTGCCTTCTGCCTGACTGATGCTGACATTGGTATTACCCTTTACATATCCGGCATCTTTGTCACCAACTTTACCCATACCACCGCCATAGACGTTGCCATACTCTGCACCGCCCTGGTCTTGAACGCCAATCGTTCCGCTGTTAACAGTAACAGTTGTGTTGCCACCAACGCCTGATTCCTCTCCACCACCGTAGACACTTTTACCGACTATGGTCGTACCGTTGATAGTGAGGGTAACATTGCCAGAAACCTCACCAAGCCCAGCAAGAGAAATAGGTGTATAACATTTCCATTCATTATCTGTTTCGCTCCAATACGTTGGTTTATTTGTTGACGCTGTGTTTCCATTTTTATCGTTGGTCCAACGATAATAACGATCTACGCCAACGTCCTTAACATATTCCAAATAGCCCTGTTCATCAATAACACCTGCTTTGTCGCGATGCGGAACATGTACATTGTTTTTATCATGTACTCGGAATTGAGGGATTTCTGCCGAATAACCGCCACCAAAAACAGAACCTTTAACTTGAGTGTTATTAAGCGTTGACACAACATCACCATCGACATTTCCCAAGCTACCGCCACCATAGAAGTTGTTCTCAATGATACAATTATTCAAGGTATTAGTAACAGTACCTGTAATAGTGGTTCCGAACTGTGCCCATACATAGATGGTTCGTATTACGGCATTCGAATTAAGACCGTTTGACGAGTTGAATATTTCAAATTCAAATTGGTCGTGATAACCTTTGTTTGTGTTATAATTTTTTGAATTCGAAAAGTTCAGCGGGTCGAAAGACGAGAAAAAATACGTAGCATCCGTCCAGTTAGATTCAGAGTTTGGCCATGCCACATCATTATCGTATTTCTGCTCACGATAGTAGCTGGTTCCGCCATTGCCACCACCAAAGTACTTGTTAAAAATGGTGTTATAAGCTGTTGTCGTAACAGTCATTCTTGCTTTTCCCTCTGGTTTGGTCATCATTCCGACTTTTGGTCCACCACAATAAATATCATTGACGATACTGTTATTAATCGTAACATCAATGCTGCCTGTAATAGGCTTGGCACCATTAAGACCACCACCAAAGAAATTGTCTATAATAGCATGGTCAATTTTAAATGTGACATTTCCGTCAATCTGCTCATAACCGGCTCCTGCCAACGTACCAAATCTTCCACCGTTAGCGTAGCAATGTGGATTATCTGTATTGACTGGCAAGTCGGGCTTATATATACCTGATAGGTAAAACTCTGGAAAGTCTCCACCAATTGCATTGACAGCACAGTGACGAATAGTATTAGCATTATTATTAGAAGCGTGATAGCCTGGAGTAAAACGCTTCATACGGAAATGACCTCCCAGAAGAAAATAACTAACCTTCTTCTTATCGCCGTAGCGCACTACTATCTGTTCGAAATGACCGCCATTAAGAATTATTGGTGATTCCACCCTATCTATGTCTGCATCATACTCAAACTGAGTGGTATGCATAAAAGCAGTTTCGGTTATTTCGAAATGACCTTTTGGAACCATCAAGCCAATGGCATATGCATTAGTATTGGTACGAATGGCAAGACCAAGTTCTGGGATAGGCAGGAAGTCAAAACGTACCGGGTGAATTGCTGGACGGTTAGTCGTGTTTCGCTGCTGAAATTGTAGACAATAGTCCGGTTCATTGTCAAAATCAAGGTCACAACTCATGATAGTAAAAGGTCTTATTCCACCATTATTCAAACTAGCACCACGATTTTTTACTTGCACATTACCTACAAGAACTATAGCCTGATCATAAACAGTGTAATTAGCATTCTCAGTTAGACCAGCAATGGCATCTTGTATATTATCCTTTACAGCATAATCTTGAAAGGTCGAGGACAACGTGCCTGCTGGTGTGAAGGCTGAACCAAAGTCTGCAGGAGCACCATTATCGCCACTTTTTCCATCTCTATTATCAGAATTTTTACTTGCTACATTTACTCGGTCTAAACTATGTTCTTTGTTATGCAGGTAAACTGCCTTGCCCCAGTATGCTTCGATTGTGATGGCTGACACTCCTTCGGGTACATAGAAATAGCCTCCTTGAGCAAACACACGTCCGCTCTTGCTGTATAGGTCTTTGTTTGTGCAATTTCGGTCGGCAAAGTTAAAACCATCTTCCCAAGGATTACCTGATGTATCATCAGGACTAATATCACCTGAGGACACTGCCCCATTGGCATCAGCGGCATATCCTTTAAATGTTCCTGCTGTACCTCCAGCAATATAAGTGATCTTCCAACCTGTCACCACGTAGTCCTTGTAGTTACCAGCATATCGATTGCCCCATTGGGTAGCAGCATCTGCTGTCGGGTCACCAAATAGCTCATTATAATAAGGCAATTGAATCTTGGCATAGCAATAGTCATGGTTCAATGTGTCCATATCCATGACGATGACAGACGACAAAGTCGTGGATGTCGCACCAGAGCCAGCATGTTTTGGGCCAGCGTTGACGGTAACACTTATTGTTCCAAGTCGTTTGCCCTGATATGGTTCTGCTATTGCCCTGCTAACCATTTCTTTCGTTTTGGGATTCCACACATATTGGGGATCTTGATTGATGACAGACGGATATTTGCCCCACTTTTTCAGAATAGGATATGGTGCAATACTTGGGTCTAATACCCATTTAGCAATGCCTACGTCTTCGACTTCTGTATCTGTCGGAGCAGTTCCAGATGTACCGTTTATCCACCATGCGCATAGTTTTTTGTTGCTGTTCAAGATGCTGCGGTAATACTCGAATCGAGTCAGATACTCTTCATCTGCAGGCAAAGTACAATAATAGTCATCGAAATTTGCGTAATTATCATCGAAGGTGACATCTTCGCCATTGCGGTAATAATTGTAACCATTGACACCCGTGGTTCCTGCATTACTTATTTTTCGACCTCCATAAACAGGCTTCATGGTTGATGCGCCAGTGATATTACCATAGAACATACAGTTCATCACCATCGTTTTAAGGTTGCTCATGGTTGTGGCCACATCATTATATCCCACAATGCCAGCTGCATTGCTGCCACCAGAGACGTTGGCATAGCTATAGCAGTTGATGACACGGGCCTCGCCTTTGAGCCACCCAACGAGGCCACCAACATTGTTGGAACCACTAACACTGCCAGAAAGTACGCCACAGTTATAGATGCGTGTGCTGCCATCGGCCTCGTTACAGATAGCACCGACATTGGTGCCTCCACTGATACTAACATTCTCAAGAATAACATTCTTGATGGTGGCACCATTGGCATATGCGACCAAAGGATGGTTAAGGCCAGATATCGTCACCATGTTTCCATCAATAGTACCCATAAAAGGGTCTTCAGACGTACCGATAGATTCTGTTGAGCTGAAGTTGTTTGACAGCCTGTAATTACCCATCATGTCTGTGATATCATCCGAAGAAGAAACCTCTGTGGGAGGCAGAATGGCAGCCTCACTGGAGTTTGCAAAACCTTTTTTTGTGGCAATGGCCCTGATCTCATTAGCGATACCCTTGTCAAATGGTCCTTCGTATTTTGTAGAATTAAGGGATGAGGTGGTGGGATGATCACCATTGGTTGTATAATAAATCTCCGCACCTTCTGTTGTGCTAGTGATGGTGATGATGTTGCCACTCTGTGTGATAACAGGCTTCTCGCAGACAGGCAGATTGTATGTAGTAACTAATGTCGGGAAAGGATCACTTGCTGCTTTGGCAATTGCCTTAATGACCGTGATGTCATCCTTCAATGTGATAGCAGTTGAATAAACAGATGACGACATGGTTGGCGTGCTGCCGTCCGTAGTATAATATATAGCTGCTTCACCATCTGCAGTAATGGTTATTGTACCATCAAAAATATTGGTAATGGTTGGAGCATCAATAGACAGTGCTTCTTCGAAATACCATTGGGATTTATCAGAAGATTGATTATAGAGTCCAATCATACCCTCGTGATAGTATGTTCCCTTACCATAATATCGAGGGAAATTACCATCACCCGAGGCAGGGTTGAAGAACCTATGACCAGTTTCAACACTCATGGGACGTATATTGATAGGACCATCAAGACTACCTGTGATGAAAAACTTGGCATTATCTCCAGGATCATTTGTACTTTCAAGGTGCACTGACTTACGATTTATTGCATCTTTATAAGGTGGTTCATAAACTACGTACTTACCCGTATTAGCATGAATAATATTGTAATAATTGTCACCAGTAGAAACAATAATCCAAACAGAATTCTTGTCCCGATTAGTTTGATAGGTTGTAAGGAAAGGCTTTTCGGGGTCACCATAGTTATCCCCTGTATAATCACCGCTACCTGTTATATTGCAATATTGATTGTGAAAATAAGCATCAGCAAAGTGAGAAACTTGTGAATCCTTTCCTGGCACCAGATACCAGCGTTTGTCAATATTGGCATTGCTATGATTGGTCTCATTGGCGATATAATACACACCCGAATAGTCAGTTCCTTTTGCGCCATCTCTTTTCTTGGGTTGGAAATTCGCTTCTTTCACCCAGGCGCCGAAGCCGGAGGGAACGGTGAAGGTATAGTCACGTTCCTTAGAAGCGTCTTTGACATCCTCTTTCTCTGAACCGTTATACAAGAGGGTAAGATTGCTGGCAATCTCAATATCACGAGTATCTGCACGGGAGCCAAAAGGTGGATAAGTGGCATAGACTTTGATCGCCTCTTTCTTGATGGTATAGCCACTTTGAGGGCTGACGGTAATGGTTACTTTCACACCGCCTTCTTTCTGTTCTTCCAGACCAGTCTCCTCTATGGTGCCGCCGTCAAACTTTCCATCATTCGCAATCTGCACAATCTTAGTCTGTGCCGCTGCGCCCATGCTGACCAGTGTCAGCAGGGCGAGGGCAATCAGTCTCATGGTTATCTTCTTCATGTCTCCTTTAGATACTCAATACTATAATTCCAACTATTATCTGATAACGACCTTGAGCTTCGCTCGAGCTCGTTCACGTTCGGAAGAATTCGAGCAAGCTCGATTTTTCCCTCACTTAATCACGACCTTTTTCCCGTTGTTGATATACAGGCCCTTACGGGTGGG
>Ga0326512_10003708_pt1 | contig 11165 bp, 10 predicted proteins | sample 1_2617_0518_D_FD_203652 | JGI IMG/M metagenome (GOLD analysis project Ga0326512, IMG submission 203652) | Bovine rumen microbial communities from UC Davis, California, United States - 1_2617_0518 | ecosystem: Host-associated > Mammals > Digestive system > Stomach > Rumen | place: USA...
TTGCCATTGACAGATTCAAGAGGTGGGGAGCAGAGAATGGAATCTACATGCCCCAACCAGGTGATGAATCCCTCCTCCGGGAGATCGCCATTGAGATGGGCAGAAACAAGGCATATTTGGGAGGATAACTATGGCAAACAAGAAACCACAACTCCACCTGGAGAATCTCAAACCCTGCAAGCCGGGAGAGACCCACAATCCAAATGGCAGACCCAAGAAATTGGTGACTGCCATCAAGAGTCTCCCTGCAGACATGCAGGAACAGGTCTATGGTGTCCTGGCATTTGCCCTCACCCTGCCGGATGAGGCAACTGCAAAGACATACCTGCAGCAGAAGTCCGGTGAATTGGGCAAGTATGGGTTTGTACTGCAGATCGCAATCAAGCAACTCTGCAAGGATGGATGGGGATTCAATGCTATGATGGACATTATGGATAGACTCTACGGGAAACCGAGGATCTCTGCAGAAGTGCAGCACTCCGGAGGCATCACTCTGAACATCCAAACCGATGAGGAGACAAAGGATGCAATCGTGGGAGGACTTGGATGATGAGGAAGAGGACACCGGATGACCTGGATGAACTCCTGCAGCGAGACCGGGAGGGTGAGATCCAGGTGGAGGAATTCACGGAGGAGGACTATGCATTCCTGGAGGAACTCCGGGAGATGGAAAAGGATTTCAACTGATGAAACCGACCAAGGTTGCACGGAAAACAATTGCTGCCTGGAAGAGGCATTTGAGGTACATCTCATCTTGCGGTGGGACACGATCCTCAAAGACCTATTCCATCCTGCAGACATTCATCCTTGCCATTGTTGAGGAGGTCAACCTTGGCAAGAGTGCAACCGTCAACTCCGTGGTGTCGGAGTCCATGCCCCACCTGCAGAGAGGTGCAATCCGTGATTTCAAGTCCATCATGGAAAAGGAGGGTCTATGGGAGGAGTCCAGGTGGAATGAGACACAACACACCTACACCTGGCAGAACGGATCTATCCTGGAATTCTTCTCCGTGGACAATGCCGGAAAGGTGCATGGATCTGCCCGTGACCGTCTGTTCATCAATGAGTGTCAAAACATCTCCTATGAGATCGCAAGACAACTCTTTGTCCGTACCAGGGGACAGATTGTCCTGGACTACAACCCTACTCATTCCTTTTGGCTCAATGAGATCATTGAGGCGAGGCAGAACTGCATCTGCATTCATTCCACCTACCTGGACAATGAATTCCTCACTCCGGAACAGATTGCGGAGATCGAGGACAACAAGTCTGATGCAAATTGGTGGAAAGTCTATGGAAAGGGAGAGGTGGGAACTCTTGACGGTCTGATCTATGAATTCCAACTCTGTGACTCCCTCCCAACCAGGGAGGAGATGGACAACCTGGTGGAGATCCAGGGACTTGACTTTGGTTTCACCAATGATCCAACTGCCAGGGTGCAGGTGGTTGCCGATCCCAGGAAAAAGATTGCCTGGGTGAGACAAAGGTGCTACAGGACACACATGCAGAACAAGCACATCATACAGGATCTCCAGGAGGACGGAGTGTCCAACCGGGTGGAGATCTATGCGGATTGTGCAGAGCCGAAATCCATTGCTGACATCAAGGAGGCAGGATTCAAGGTAATCCCCTGCGACAAGAATGCACCCGTCAAAAGCGACAAACTCAAATTCCAACTGCAATGGATGCAGGGGTGGACTCTCTTTTTCACCAAGGACTCCATTGACCTCATCAATGAGGGCAGGAACTATGTTTGGGAAAAGGACGGGGATGGGAAACCATTGAATGTGCCAATTGACAAGTTCAACCATTGCCTGGATGCATTGAGATATGCCCTTTGGACAAGGTTTGGGAAAAATGCCGGATACGGACAATATTCAATTTCATTTTCACAAAACAGATATGGACATCATTGATTCTTACAACAGACTGACCTTGGGGCAGTACATGGAGATCCAGGAGATCTCCAGGAATGAGTCCCTGGAGGACATTGACAAACAGGTGCAGATCCTTTCCATCCTCACCGGGGTGGCGGAGGATGAACTGCTGCACCTGCCCATCCAGGAATACAAGGAATTGGTGGTCAAGTCCGGATTCCTCAATCCGGAGAATATCAACTACCATCCGGTTGCAAAGAAATACATCCTGGGAAAGTTTGAACTCATCCCATGCAGGGATTTCCGCAAGATTGAGACCTGTCAGTACATAGATTTCCAAACCTATGCACCGGATCTTGACAAATACCTGGTTGAATTCCTCTCCGTGATCCTTGTCCCAAAGGGTCACCGCTACAATGAGGGATATGACATCCTTGAGGTGCAGAAAGCCATCCGGGAGGAGATGTCAGTCTCTGATGGTATTTCCCTGGCAGGTTTTTTTTTGACCTGGTGCAGGAAATCAATCAAGGATTCTCTGAACTACTCCAAACAGGAGGCAATGAGGATCAAGGACAAGACCAAGAGGGAGGAGATCCTCAAGAGGATAGAGGAGCAGGAGAGACTTTTGCAGACAAGTGGGGATGGATCGCAAATGTAGATGCAGCCTCCGAGACCTGCAGGTGTTCCTGGGATGAGGCGATGAGATGGTCAGCAATTGAGTTTCTGAACATCCTCTCCTATCGCAAGGACAAGATTGCCAAGGAAAAGGAGGACATTGAGGAATGGAAAAGGACACATTGATATGGAACTGATTGATCTCACCGAACTGCAGCAAGTCCTCCAGGATCTTGCCAATGACATCCGGGACAACTACAAGGAACACCTACAATTCAATGACAGGTACACCGAGAGAGGTGTCCCATCCGGATATTCAGAGAGACTGATTGATTCGGTCAAGACCCAGGTGGTTGTGGGTGACAATGCCTATGAGGTCACCATGACCCTCAATGATTATTGGAAATATGTGGAGAATGACACACCGCCTCATTGGCCTCCGAGAAACAAGATCCTGGAGTGGGTGAACATCAAACCCATCCTGCCAAGACCAGATGCAATGGGCAGGATTCCCAAACCGGAGACTCTTGCATTTCTCATTGGCAGAGCGATGGCAGGAAAGTCTCCCAACCAAGCGAATCTCAAGAATCCCCATGGGGGCACAACCGGAACACATGACCTGGAAAAGGTCAAGGACGGTGTAATTCCATTCTACAGGGAAAAGATTGCCATTGCCCTGGGACATGACATGGAGAACTACATCAGAAAGATTGTGGTTGAAAAATAGTAATGCTGCAGGAGTGCAAATCTTCAGTCTTGTAGATGCCTGGCGAGGCTATAGACCTATGTGGAATGCAATACTATAAAGGGAGGTCATTTCTGATCTCCCTTTTCATTCAAATCTCCTCTCCTGCAGCTAACTTTTGCCGGAATCCTTCCTTGTTGAGGAATATGTTGTCAACCCAATATGTTCCAACACCGGAATCCAATGCCCATCTCAATCTTGCCTGGATGCATTCCTCTTTGGTGAAAGTGTGTTTTTGTAACTCTTGTCTTGAAAGAACTCCGGAGTGTGCAAGTTTGTGACAATTCGGACAAAGGAGAATCAGATTCTTTTCTGTGTTTTCGCCTCCCTCTGACACCGGAATGATGTGGTGGAACTCACACCCATGTTGTGGGGAATAAGATGCATCAGAGAAATCCTGCGGAATCTCCCAATGGCAAATAGCACATTTGAAATCATAGGCATAAAGCAGATAGGGGTTTTGTTTGCTCTTTATCTTGGATCTTGCTCTGATATTGACAATATTCTTTTGGGTTTCCGCTTTTCTTGCACATTTAGGGCAGCAATATTTCTTATTGGTCTTGGGGAAGAACTCCTTTCCACAAACCGGACAAATTCTAACCTGTTCCATTGTTTGACTTTTGTTTGGTGGGGAGGTTTCCCTCCCCTGGTTGATTAGATGAAAAGAGGCAGATTCTTGGGATTGATAGGTCTGATTGCGGAGGCAATCATGTGTTCCTGTCCCAGGGAGCAAAGGTCTCTGTAGAGAGACCGGAAAGATACCAGGATGAGGTTGTCATTCTCTGCAGTCCGGGCAATTGAGTTGTGCTTGTAAACAAGGGCGGTTGCACACTTGTAAGCCATTTCGGAGTTGATGTTGATCTGTTCCATTGTATAAAGATTTTAATTGTTGTCCTCTGACATCACAAAGGTACAGCAATAATTTGAAAAAGCAAATTATTTTTTCAAAAAGTGGAGAAATTTTTTTGAGGTAGTCTTTTCATTTACGGAAACCTGGCGAAACGATATTTCCATGAAAAAACCACAATGGCAGTTCCTATTTGGAAAGATTATTTCGTCAATCTCGGAACAGGTGATTCTGTCAGTTACAGGATCACCGATTCGGACTCCGGAAATGTGATCTACACAGGCAAGGCATTCAAGAGACCTGGAGAGAGCAACATTACTGCAAGAATCAACGATGTCTGTGCGGACTACCTTGAGCATGTACTGCCCACCCTGGATCAAGCGGAATTCACCAGGTTAACCAACCCAACATTCAAAGTTCAGCTGATGGGGCAGGGGTCATGGTCGGACATCACATCAGTCAAATTCTTCAATGATTGGTCATATGACTATGATTTTGACCCTGTGACAATGGGACTCTCTTTCCCCATCAATGGTCGTGTTGACTCCAGGATGCCCATTGTGTGGACGGGATATGATGTTTCACAGGTGGAGGCAACCATCTATCTCCGGGATGGGACATCTTTTTGGGTCATCATCCCTGTGGAGATCACAGCAGATTTCAATGATGATTTCAATGAGGACTTTGCTTTGGAGGCAAGAGCAGCCGGGAGTGGGACTGCAGTCTTTTTCCCGTCTGAATGGGGAGATGTGGTCAAGGTGGAGATCAATGACTCCACATTCATCCTGGAGGATACCTGTGCCAAATATGCACTCTATTATGTGAATGCACATGGTGGATGGGACTCATTCCTCATTGAGGGCAACACCCTGGAGGCAGACACCCTCAAGAGGTACACCAGGGAGGTGGTCTATGACAACCGGGACATTCAGAACAGGGGAATCCACAACTATGTCAATGAGATCACCAAGGGATTCACATTCCACACCGGGTGGTTGACAGGAGACCAGGGAGAGAGGATGCACCATCTCATCAACTCCCCAAATGTGTACATGTATGACATTGCAATGCAGCAAATGATCCCGGTCACCATCCCCACCACCTCCTGTGAATACAAGACATTCAAAAACCAGGGGAATCAGTTGGTGAACTACACAATCCAGGTAGAAATTGCTCAAAACCGCATAAGGAGATGAGGAGAAAAATCAGTCTATACATAGGAGATCAGTTGGTTGACCTGGATGATCAGTCATTCATCCTGTTCAACTACACGATGGAACAGATGTCCAATCCGACCATCGTGAAGAACTCCTACAGTCAGCAGGTGACCATTCCCGGCACACCTGCGAACAACCGTATTTTCGGGGAGATATGGAAGTCCGACAGGGTGACACAATACGGAGGCGGTGAGACGGGGGTGGATTTCGATCCTACGAGGAAGACATCCTTCGTCATCTACAACGAGATGAGCGAGATCCTGGAGGAAGGGTACTGCAAACTTGACAAGATAACCAGGAAGCGCAATACGGTGGATTATACCGTCAGCCTGTACGGAAATCTTGGGGCATTCTTCTATGGCCTGTCATATGACAATGATGGGAACAAGCGATCCCTTGCGGATCTCCTTTACACAGGGCAGAATGCGGACGAACATGAGCTGGATTTCGTCATTGACCGGAATGCAGTCATAGCTGCCTGGACAAGGCTTGCAGGAGGCGGTACTGCAGGGTTGTGGGACATCATCAATTTCGCTCCTGCATATAACGGAAAGCCTTCCGGGGAGTTTGATGCGAACCGTGCGATTTTCAACATCAACACACTTGGACTACCCCTTCCGGAAGGGTACTACTCCCCAGGAGGCGCAGTTGTCGTGGCTTCCCTTCCTTCGCAATATACGGAATGGGAGACGAAGGATCTACGATCCTACCTGCAGCGACCTGTAATCAAGTTCTCCAAGATCATGGATGCCATTTGTGAATCATACAACAATGGCGGTTACGAAGTTGAATTGGATTCAGGTTTCTTCAACTCCGCCAACCCTTACTATGACAAAGCCTGGATGACTCTTCCCCTGCTCACAACCCTTGACCTGCAGGTGGAGGAGAATAGTGGCCCTATGACGGAATCCGGGATGAATGTGGTCATCCCTTCCGGTGGTGTCCCTTCCGTCACATACAAGGTCAACATCGAGGTGCAACCCAGGGTGACCGTTGCTGATGGTTCTCGACTGCCATACTACCTCAATACGGAGGATGAATACACAGAGGGTGGGGAAACCCTTCATGGCTTCTACTACAACATCCTGGAATACAAGGCAACGGCTTACGACTCATCTGACAACATCATACAGGAGAGGATCTTCAAGATCGGATCATCCGGTCTCGGTAATCCGGACATCATCGGTTACTTTGATGGGATGGGCATTTGGATGGGAGATCCAATTATGGTAGCGATGGAGGGAATTGGGATCTCCTATGTCCGGATACAAAAAACATCGTATGCGTATGGGGCAGGAAACCTCCGTTTCGGCCTCGATCCGGATCTTGTTTGGGATTCTCAGACGGTATATGAAGGACATGAGTATGGGGTGATCAGCTATGACCATTCCGTCTCATCTGCATATTGGTGGAGTCAGTCCGCAAGTTCCGCAAGATCGGGTGTGACCATCACGAAGAAATCTCTACTCTCATCCGACAAGACACCTGCTGACTACCTCATCTCCTACTGCAAGATGTTCGGACTTGTCTTCCTGTACGACAAGGGCATGAAGAAGGTGTCCATCATGCGGAAGAAGTCTTTCTTCCAGGAGAACGTGATAGACCTCACCGACAGGGTGGATGTCTCCAAACCTATCCCGATTGTCCCCTTCTCCTTCGTGGCGAAGTGGTACGATTTCTCCCTGCCCTACGAGAGCGGAGAGTATGCGAAATATTATGCGAACATCTATGACAGAATCTTCGGACTGCAGAGGGTGAATACCGGATACGGTTTCAATGCGGAGAGCATCAACCTTCTGAACGGCATAGTCTTCAAGGGCGCATGTGAGGTACTTGAGGCATCAAAGTATTTTGTTGACATCACCTCCGGCTCTGCGAAGATCCCTTCCATCTTCCTGGATTCGGGAGGAACGATGACATTGTGGGATTCGCAGGGAAACACGCAGGATTTCCCGATACCGTCCCCTACTGCTGCAGCTACAATATCATGGTGGAACAACACCTACAAGACATATGACTTTCTCCCCAAGGTGCAGTTCCATGGCAAGGAGAATGCTTCCTATGAGGAGAGGGACACATTGCTCTTCTTCAACGGCATGAAATCCCTTGCACAGATCACCGATCAAATCTCCTTGACGGATGATACGGCTCTGATGATGGCCTTGAACAACAATACTCCCTGTTGGATTCTCAACGCACATTTTTGGTATGCAGGAAGCCAGGTTTCCAACCTCCCTGTCTTCTCCAGGTACATGTGGGACGGATCGGCCATCATGCAGTCTTGGGATTTCGGGACACCTGGTGAGGTCAGTATCCCGGATGTGACCTTCGATGACGATTCATCCATTTATGTGCAGTTTTGGAAGAACTACATAAGGGACAGGTACGATGACGATTCAAGGGTGATGACCTGCAAGGTCAACCTTTCCGGATACCAGGTGAATGAGTCCCTGTTGAGAAATTTCTACTACTACGATGGGTGTCTGTGGGTGATGAACCGCATCATCAACCACTCCCTTACGACATGGGATGACACCGAATGCGAGTTTGTAAAGATCCAGGACATAGACAATTATATAAACTGAAATGGCAGAGGAAACAATCACTATCCTAAAGATCGGGACGGAGGAGGCGGTCAAGAACATAAATGACCTCCGGAACAACATCAAGACCCTCAAGGAAAACCTTGGGGATCTTGAGATCGGGACGCAGGAATACCAGGACACCCTGGATGAACTAAAGGTCAATCAGAATGCCTTGAAAGATGCCATGTATGCAACCTCATCCTCAATGGAGGATGTTGCCAAGGCTGCAACAGGGACTGCAGACTCCTACAATTCCCTGGTGCATCGCATGGCCGCACTCAAGGAGGAATTCCGATCAACCGAGGATGCTGCCAGGAGAGCTGACCTGGGAGGTCAGATCAAGGCGATCAATGACCAACTCAAGGACATGGATGCCCTCCAGGGCAATTTCCAAAGGAATGTGGGCAACTATGCCAATTCCATCAAGGATGCCTTCGGGGACATGTCTGTCAATGTTGATGTGTTCAGAAAGGGATTGGGTGCAGTCGGAGGTGGTCTGAACGGGATGAAAGACGGATTGGAGGGGATCTCCAAGTCTCCTGCAATTGCCACATTTGGCCTCCTGGTGTCGGTTGCCATCAAACTTGCGGATGAACTCAAGGACAACGAGACTGCAATGGCAGCACTCAAGAAAGCCATGGCAGCATTGCAGCCTGTCATGGACTTTCTCTCCGGGATCATAGACAAACTTGCCGGATACCTGGCTGATGTCATTGCCAAGGTCACAGAATTTGTCACCTCAAACGGACTGATCCAAAAGGTCATCAATGGGGTGATGGGTGTGGGCAATGCCATCCTGCAGTATGTCATTGCACCATTCAAGGGTGTGATTGCTGCCATCAAGGTCTTCAAGGAGCAGGGTGTCAAAGGTCTTGGTGATGCTGCAAAGGCTTTTGGGCAGGAAATAAAGCAGGGATTCTCATTCAAGCAAAATTTCCAGGCAGGACAGGCAGTAGCAGAGACGATCATCTCCGGGGCAAAGTCCAGGAAGAAGGAAGTGAAGGAGGCCGGGGTGGAGATCGGGGAAGAATTGTCAGAAGGTGTCGGAGAGGGACTGCAGGATGTGATGAAAATTCTGTCCGGCTTGGAGAAAAAAGAGGAAGAGGAACGAAAGCGGATACTCGATGAGCAGAAGGAATTGGATGCCCTGGTGGATGAGGAATACCAATCCACCCTTGCACAGATAGATGCCTACTTTGAGGAGGAACAGAGACTCCGTGAACAGGATCTCAAGGATGCAGAAGTGAAGGCCAAGGCAAAGAAAGACCTCCTCAAGGGAGTTGCATCTGCCACATCCTCCATCCTGGGATCTATCGCAGACATGTATGAGGATGATGAGGAGAATTCCGAGAAGAATGCAAACAAGATCAAGAATCTCCGGATCGCTGCTGCCACCATAGACACCATCTCCGGAGCGATTGGCGCATTCATGCAAGCATCGCAGTCCATCCCTGCACCATTGGGGCAGATCGTTGGCGCAGCAGCAGCAGCAGCCGTAACCGCAACAGGACTTGCGGAGATCGCAAAGATGCGTAGGACGAAGGTGTCCGGATCTGCCGGATCTGCCGGATCTGCAGCATCCAACACACCAAGCACTCCTGCAGTTGCATCTGCTCCAACCGTCAGAACGGAGGTGTCCAATGTGAGGAGTGTGACATCCGCATCCGAGGAGGACAGGCTCAATCAGATGGCATCTGATCAAAAGGTCTACATCCTTGCATCTGACATTGAGGCATCACAGAATCAGATCAAGACGCAGGTTGCAGAGTCCTCATTCTAATCACCTGTTTACAGATTTGGGAAATTCTATATCTACAGGAAAAACTCATTATGATTGTCACTATAGGAGGCATCCCGGTGTACCAGGCAGTCATCTCCGATGAGGAGACCGGAATGTTCAAAATCTCCCTGGTGGATGACCCTGCGGTCATGTCCAATTTCCAGGCATTTGATGCTACCAGGAAAATGCAACTCTATGCAATCCAGGATGAGGAGAAAAGACTCATCAGAGGTTGCATCATGAGGGCGAATTTTCCTATTTACAGGAGAGACTCCAAGATGGGGGAATACTATGTCATTTACAAGGCGGATGAAATCCGCAAGATGGCAGAGAAATATCTCCTGGAGGGGAGGCAGAATGATGTCAATCTCATGCACCAAGAGGGATCTGATGTGGATGATGTGCAGATGGTGCAGTATTTCATCAAGGGTGATGGCATCCAGGTGGATGGCTTTGATGAGTGTGCAGATGGATCTCTCTTTGGGGAATTTCATGTGGTCAATGACTCCGTTTGGGAGGAGATCAAGGCAGGGACATACAAGGGATTTTCCCTGGAGGGTGTCTTTGACCTTGTGCCGGAACAGGACAAGGATGAGATCCAGGAGATTGTGGACATCCTGGATGGAGCATTCAGAAAACTTTTCAAACACCATAAAAACATGAGCAAACTCAAAAGACTCAAGGAAACTCTTGCCAAGTTGCTGCAGGAGTTTGGCAATGTAACCACCGACAAGGGGGTAATCTCCTGGGACGGTGATGAGGATCTCAAGGCAGGTGATTCTGTCTATGTTGAGGACTCTGAGGGCAACCGCACTCCTGCAGCCGATGGGGACTACAAGACCGATGACAACAAGGTGATTGTTGTTGTGGACGGAAAGGTATCCGAGATCAAGGATGCGGAGGCGGAGGTTGACTCCGAATTCATTGAGACCGACAAGGGTAAACTTGAATGGGACAATGAGGGGGAGGATCTCAAGGCCGGAGATGCGGTTTTTGTCCGTGATGAGGATGGCAACCGCAATCCTGCACCGGATGGAGACTACACCACCGAGGATGGCAAGGTCATCAAGGTCTCCGATGGCAAGGTCACCGAGATTGTTGACCCCAAGGCAGAGGTCTCCGAGGAGGAGGTCAAGGCAAAACGCATCTCCAAGTTCAACAAGATCAAGCAGGCATTTGAGGAATCCTATGCCGACAAGATGGAGAAGATCCGGGAGGCAATCTACAAACTCCGCAACTCTGATGAGTGGTGGTATCTCTATGATGCCGGAGATGACTATGCGGTCATTGAGGTCATGGATGAGGAAACCTGGGAGAGTCATTATTTCCGTTATTCCATCAAGTGGAATGAGGATGGATCTGCAGAGGCATCCGATGAGACGGAGGTGAAACTCATGTTTGTCCCTATGGACATGGAGTCTCCTTTTGCCAAGGGCAATGAGGAGGAGATGGCTGCACTCAAGGCGGAGAATGCATCCCTCAAGAAAGAGATTGCCAAG
>Ga0326512_10003709_pt1 | contig 11162 bp, 5 predicted proteins | sample 1_2617_0518_D_FD_203652 | JGI IMG/M metagenome (GOLD analysis project Ga0326512, IMG submission 203652) | Bovine rumen microbial communities from UC Davis, California, United States - 1_2617_0518 | ecosystem: Host-associated > Mammals > Digestive system > Stomach > Rumen | place: USA: California...
CCTGTCATGGTGGCAGCCTCAGTCACATTGTAGTCGCCGCTCTTGAGCAGTTCTGCACAGCGTTGCAGGCGGCGCTTGCGGATGTACTCTTTTGCCGACATGCCCGTCAGTGCCTTTACCTTTCGGTAGAAGGTGGAGTGGCTCATGGCCATTTTGTCGGTCATGAAGGCCATGTCAAGGTCTTCTGAGGTGATATACTCTTCGATGATGCGGTTCATCTTGTCAATAAATTCCTGATCCAGTCGGTTCAGCACGGGGGTGTCTGGTTCTGGCTCGGCGATGGGCAGCTGTCTGCCGCCACTGTTCCTTGACAAGATAAGGTCTGCCAGCTTGCGGCGTGTGGAGAGCAGGTTGTTGATGCGGCTCTGGAGCAGTCGGGCACTGAAGGGCTTTGTCAGATAGGAGTCGGCACCGCTGTCGTAACCCTCTTCCTTGTCCTCGATGCTGTCTAAACAAGAATTCAAAAAAATCCCACTGCCGGCTGGACGAACTGCTACTGATGCAGGCAGACTTCAACTGCCACCATTGCCCGACGGCTACTACTTCTTTGATTATCAAGTAAAGAAAAGATAAGCGTCATCACAAGATTGTCTGGTGAATTTTTCGCCAGGCCTGAGGCGAGCAGCCCATGATGCGGGTGAAGAGACGGGAGAAATAGTAGGGGTCGTTGATGCCGACTTTGAAGCAGAGTTGATTAATCTGGATGTCTGTGGTTTCGAGCATACTACAGGCTTCCTTTATTTTCAGTTGATTGAAATAGTTGAGCGGACTCTGTCCGGTATTCCGTCGGAAAATAGTAGAGAAATGGGACACCGAATAGCCTGTGTAGTCAGCCATGTCATCCAGTGTCAGTCGCTGGCCGACATTCTCTTTCAGATAGTGTACGGCGGCCTCCACGACAGCCTTCTCATCGGTAGCTTTCGTCTTGGGCGTCTCTGCCTGGCGATACTGCTGAAGATAGCGCATGGAGGCCAGGTAGTAGTGCAGCAATGAGGATACAAAGCGCAGGGCATCGAGGCTGTGGTCTCGGTAGAGGGTCGTGAAAATTTCTTCAAAGATGTTGTTACGGTGTCCGATGCGTGACTGCAGATTAGGCAGCACCTGTTGGGGGTGCTGTGCTCCTTTGGCATAGATAGGTGCATGATCTCCCTGGAAATGGATCCAATAGACCGTCCAGGGATTGGCTTCATTTGTCCCGTAGGCATGCGGTCTGCCAGCAGGCAGGATGAAGAACTCGTTGGCCTTTACCTGATACTCCCTGGCCTGCGGAGCATCTTTCTCGCCAATACGATACCACCCGCTGCCGCTGACACAGTAGATGAGCACGTGCTGCGGGATGGGCTTCGTACGCTCTCGGAAATGGTACAGGGCCGACGGGTAATAGCCGATGTCCGTCACATAGAGGCTCGATGCCAAGGGGTCTTGCGCCTCCAACTCCACTACATCAGGGGGCAGCACAATCGACCGCTCGCCCTGAAATCCGTCCTTACGCTTCTTCATACAATAACAATAACGTAACGGGCGGCCAGTTTATTGCCACTAATCATAGATTGATGTGGCTTCGGTCTTGATTTCCGTTGATGCATCAAGCAGCAGTGCCCGCAAGTCAGCCTCCCTGATGGCTCCCTTCGGACTGAAGGCATCGCTCGCCATGTAGCGCTCCAGACTGTAGCGCAACTGTCGTATCTCAGGCAGGTTGCCATCCGTCATCAGGTCGATACTGGACATGATGAGCCGACCCTTGCCGACCTTCGTCTCGAAGACCTGTGCCAAGCGGCGGTTGTTCACGAAGTTGTCGATGCTTTCCACGATGGGGGTAACGCCATCAAGACTGTCAACCACCATTACACGGCTCCGCTTCACCAGGTTCCACCACTGCCAATCGCTGTGCATCCCGGTGGGAAAGTGGGCCAGGGCGGGGTGCTCAGGATTGCAGAGCAGTCCCATCGTACCAGCCTGTTTGGGGAAGTGGACGGGACTCCAGAAAACGGGCAGGAACTTGCCTTCCAGTCCCTTCACGGTGCTGGTCTTGGGTGAAAGCAGCACCTTCCTGCCTTTCTTTAGAGCTTGGATGGCCGCTGCGGGGTCGGCAGTAACGACGAGACTCTTGTCCACCATGTCGCTGACCGGTGGATAGACCCAGATGTTCCAACGGTTCTTCCAGGGGGTATCGTCGATGCTGACCACCAGTTCCAGACGTTCAGCCACCTCGACACCAGTGAGTGCTGCGCTGACCTTTCTGCCTGTACCTGCCGCTATCACGTTGTCCTGGCCGTCGGCGAGTTGCCAGCGGATGGTCTTGCCGTCAAGCGGACTGGGGCTGTAGTTGGCTATCTCGATGTCGGCCTCGAAGGTCTCATGGCTCTGCCATACGGCCTTGTCGAAACGTGCCAGTGGCACTACCGGCGCACAGAATTCACGGAACTGCTGCGGCTCTATCAGTCCTTTCGAGTCCCAGAAAGCATCGAGCAGCCCAACGAGGGCTGTTCCTTGTCCGGGGAAGTCGTAGAGTCCGAGCAGCTGGTAGCCGCTCTGTTGCGGTGTCTTCATGGCCCGCTCTATCTCCTCCTTGTAGAGTATGGCGGCCAGCCTGCCCGATGCTTTCAGATAGTCATCGGCCTTGGCGAGCAGTCCCTTCCTCTTCAGGTCGGCCTTGATGGCCTTGAAGTTCAGAGGGTCGAGCACACCCGTGTACTTGTCTATTTCCCGGATATTAGGATAGACACTGTACTGTCCGATCTCATGTGATACGAATGGTACGGTGATGTCTTTGGCCGCTTTGCGGAAATCACTCCTGAAGTCAGGCTCGTGCTCGTCGAACACGCCCTGTCCCCTCACCCAGCCGTTGTCGGTCCACTGGGTAATGAAGATGTCGTCTTCCGGCTCCTGACGCTGGCCGTGGCCTTTCTCGAACGTGAAGGTCGAGGTGACATACAGGTGGCGCGGGTCGCTGCCCTTCATATAGTGGGTGAGTGTATTCAGGAACTTGAAGTCTGGCTGTAGCTCATTGCCGCAGCTGACGATGCAGAGCGACGGGTGGTTGCCGTAGCAGCGCAGGATGTTGTCGGCCTCCTGATAGAGGAAGCGGGCTGTCGCCGAGTCGCTGTTTACGGTGAGGCTCCAGTTGGGCAGCTCTATCTGACAGTAGAAGCCTATCCTGTCTGCCACACGGAAGGCAGCCTCTGGCGGGCACCAGGAGTGGAAGCGCAGGTGGTTCAGTCCGTACTCACGGGCGGTGGTGAACACTTTCGTCCAGCCGCGCTCGTCGGTGGGGGGCGTGCCTGTCAGTGGAAACACACAGCACTCCAGTGTGCCTCTGAGGAACGTGGGCTGTCCGTTCACCAGGATGCGATTTCCCTCGGTGGCTATCTCCCGCATGCCGAAGGTGACGGTCTTCGTCTGTCCACCAGCCGACACATTCAATCTATATAAATAAGGTGAGAACTCGTTCCAAGTCTTCATCTGTAGAATCGGGAGCGTGTATGAGCCATCAGTCTGCTTCGTCGGAATTACAGCCTCTCCGTTGAGTACGAAGCCATAGCTCTGCGCCTGGCCGCTGACAACAATCTTTACCAGCTTATCCTTGACATTAGGATAGACCTGCACGTCGCTGATGACAGGCTGTTGGCGCAACTCTATCCGTCCAAGCATGCCATTCCACATCGTCTGTGTGTCGTTGGTGTAGGAATGGGCCAGATTATCTACAGAGATGTCATGTTGCTTTGTATTGTCGATGGTGACAGTCAGCTGGTGTTCACCCTCCGACAGTCCGCCAATGGTAAAGACGTGTGGCGACACCAGACTCTCCTGCACCTGTCCGCAATCCTTACCATCAATGGCCACACAGCTTTTCCAGAGCACACGCTCCAGCAGCAGCTCCAGGGGCTTGCCTGCCAGTTCCTTATTGATGCTGATGGTGCGCTCGTACCGCGCACCCCCTATATAAGAGTGTTTCCGGGTGAGTCGCGACAACTGTGGTTTCTGCAGCATGGGCGTCAGGGTGTTCGGCTCACCGATACCCGCATCGTCGAGGGTGCCAGGCAAAATGATGGCGGTCGGGTTCCCGCTGTCGAGTGTCACGGTCCACTCGCCACTCAGGTCGATCATGTGTTGAGCAAACGAGCATAGAGCGTTTGCCAGTACGATACCAAGAAAAAATGTCTTTAGTTTCATCCTTATATCTATCTTAGTTAATAATTCATGCAAGGTTTACCATCTGGTCGGCAGATGTCGAACTTATAGCGATCGTTGATGTTAGGCACAGCGATGTCATACTGCTCCCCTGGAAGCATCGTGGGCAGAGGAATAGACTGGTGCAAACCATCCGCGTCCGTATAGCTGAGGGAATAGCCACGAAGGGTATACGACGGGATGCTATTCTTCACGCTGATGCCGACTATAAGCATACGGTCATCGGCCTGGGCCTCCCACACGCCAGCCAGACTGTTGTCATCCCTGACGGCTGTCGATGGCTGCACTTTGTATATCTCTACGGGGCACATCATATCACGCAGCACATAGTACGACGGTTTGGGCTGATGGCGGTAGTCGGTTATGCCATGACGACGTATGCGGTGCTTCCCCAGACCTTCCTCGCCCATCTGAGTGCGGTAGTCCTCCAGACAGAAATAGATATAGCCAGTGGTGAAGTCCTGTCGTGCCCACTCCTTGATGTGGTAGAGCATATCATCTGTGCGCCGACGGTCGCCACCTACAAAAGCAGGCTCACAGAGTCCGTATTCCGTGATGAGCAGGGGGCGTCCGTTCAGCACTGGGGCTATCTTTGAGAAATAGTCAGGCAGTTCCTCGCGTATTTTCTTCCCACTGCCGTGCCATGTGCCGATATACTCGTTCCAGGTTGGGATATCGAGCAGCAAGGATGGGTCGCTGTCAAGGTAGCGATAGATACGGTTCCCCACCGACTCAACCATCCTTGAAGGGTCTTGTTCCCTGATAAACGCACCCAGTGTCCTGACGGCTTCCTGATTATCCTGTACCTCGTTGCTGACGGCCCAGGCATAGATGCAGGGATGGTTATAGTGGGCTTCGATCATCTCAGCCAGCGTCTCCTTTGCCAGTTGCTCCTGTGCGGGTGTCAGCTGCTTGTAGGGCTGTTGCCACCACGACAGCTCCTCCTGCACCAAGATGCCCAGCGAGTCGAGTGCGTTCAGCATCGCCTCTCCTTGCACCCAGTGGAATCGGGTGATGGTGGTGTTCAGGTCTTTCAGCATCTCCGCCGATGCAAGTATATATTCCTTTGGCTCAGCCATACCATAGTCGGGATTACTGCCAGGCATGGTCTCGATTCCCGGCAGCCGCACAGACTCACAGTTCAGCACGAAGCGGTTTCCCTCGATACGAAAGTCGCGGAAGCCGATATGACCTGTCTTACTATCGCTGACCTGCCTGCCGTCCATGACACTCACCTCGAAATCGTAGAGACTGGGGGCATCAAAGTGCCAGGGCAGCACCTTGCCACAGCTGATGTCGGTATCGAATGTGCCTTTCGGTGTACGCTTCAACGTGTGCCTGCCTGCATAAACGCTCTCACCTGTCTTTCTGCATATCACCTTCACGTCGAACGCCGCACTTTTCACCTGTGGCTCATACAGACGGATGCTCAGATGGCAGTTCCCGATACTGTCAGGCAGGGAGAGGCAGGGCGTGAAGTGTGCATATCGGATGCTCCGCTTACCAGAAATGTGCAGGCCGACATGACGATAGATGCCACCGTCGTTAGCCCAGTCGAATTTGCGCTGATATGGGAAATTGTAGTCTGAATAGCTGTTGTCGACCCTCACCACAATCCTGTTCTCCTGTCCGAACTTCACCAGTCTGGTGATGTCGACGTTGAAAGGGGTATAGCCCTTACCGATGTGCTCACCCGCTTGTTCGCCATTCACGTAGACCGTTGCGTCGTGATAGACGGCCTCGAATGTCAGCCTTAGTTGCTGACCTTTCAGCGACGAAGGCACGTCCAGCGTCCTCTCATAACAGACCTCACCGGCATAGTCCTCCAGACCTTTCATTATATTATAGGTGTGCGGTACGGATACCTGATATGACTGTCCGCCAACCGTCAGCTTCCACTGGCCGTCGAGCATTATGTCCCGTTGAGCCATCAACGGTAACACCAGACAAACTGCCAATGCCAGTATAGACTTTCTTGCTTTCATTATTCGTCAGTTTTTAGTTTCTGGGTGCAAAGTTACACAATTTCTTTCATTCAGAAGATGGATAATACTTGAAACATACATGGACTATCTTACGGAACACTGGTTTATCGAAGTGAAAGAACGTACAAACAAATAGTCCATGATGATACGTAAGATTGTGCATCTGCCGATTGGAGGAAATGATGTACCTTTGCACCCAGATTCAAAACCAAGCGAAAATGAATAACTATAGCAAAGGATTCTTGTATTTCATCTGCGCCGTGTCGGCGATGGGCGGTCTGCTCTTCGGCTACGACTGGGTGGTGATTGGCGGTGCGAAGCCGTTCTATGAGTTGTACTTCGGCATCGCCGACTCACCGTTGATGCAGGGTGTGGCGATGACGACGGCCCTCGTGGGCTGCCTGGTAGGTGCTATGGTGGCTGGTGCCGCTGCCGACCGATATGGGCGCAAGCCTCTGTTGATGGTGGCTGCGGTGCTGTTCACGGTGTCAGCCATCGCCACGGGACTGTTCAACGACTTCACCTTATTTAATATCGCGCGCTTTATCGGTGGTGTCGGCATCGGTGTGGCATCGACCCTGGCTCCGATGTATATCGCCGAGGTGAGTCCGGCGGAAATCCGGGGACGGATGGTGAGCCTCAACCAGATGACCATTGTACTGGGCATCCTTTCGGCACAGATTGTGAACATGCTGTTAGCCAGGGACACCACGGTGGCCGAGAGCCAGGCATGGAACGTGGCGTGGGGATGGCGCTGGATGTTCTGGGCCGAGACGCTGCCCGCAGCCCTGTTCCTCGTAATGAGTTTCTTCATCCCGGAAAGTCCGGTATTCTTAGGAATGAAAGAATCAAAGAATGAAAAAATGAAAGAGTCGGGGCTGAAGGAACTGTTTCAGAAGAAATATGGGAGAGTGTTGCTATTGGGACTGGTGATTGCCGTGTTCCAGCAGTGGTGCGGTACGAACGTCATTTTCAACTATGCACAGGAGATATTCGTGGGCGCTGGCTTCGACGTAGATGGTATGTTTATCAATATCGTAATTACGGGCATCGCCAACGTGGTATTTACGTTCGTGGCCCTCTATACCATCGAGAAGTGGGGTCGCCGGACGCTGGCGCTCCTCGGCGCTGGTGGACTGGGACTGATCTACCTAACCCTCGGCACCTGTTACTTCCTGGGAATGACAGGTTTCGCGATGGTGGCCCTTGTGGTGTCAGCCATCTCAGTCTATGCCATGACGCTCGGCCCTGTGACGTGGACACTCCTGGCAGAGATATTCCCCAACTGCATCCGAGGCATCGCGATGGCTACGTGTACGTTCGCCCTCTGGGTGGGCTGCTGCACGCTGACGTTCTCGTTCCCCTCGATGAATGCAGCCCTGGGCAGCAGCGGTACGTTCTGGGGCTATAGTGGCATCTGCATCTGCGCCTTCGTGTTCCTGTGGAACCGCTGTCCCGAGACAAAGGGCAAGAGCCTTGAAGAACTGGAATCTCTGTGTCTCTGAGTCTCTGTGTTCAATCAATATTAAGATAATAGAAAGAAAACAATATGGTAAAAGCTTGGAGAGAAATCGTAACGATTCCGACGTATGAGGTCGGAAAGCCTGAGAAGAACCCGATGTTCTTAGAGAAACGTGTATATCAGGGATCGAGCGGCGTGGTCTATCCCTACCCCGTCATCGAGACGATGAGCGACGAGAAGGTGGATAAAGACTACAAGGCCGTCTGGATAGAGAACGAACATATTAAGGTGATGGTGCTGCCAGAGCTGGGCGGTCGCATACAGATGGCCTACGACAAAATCAAGCAACGCCACTTCGTCTACTACAACCATGTCATCAAGCCCGCCCTTGTGGGTCTTGTCGGTCCCTGGATCAGTGGTGGCATCGAGTTCAACTGGCCCCAGCACCACCGTCCTACCACCTATATGCCCGCAGACTGCACCATCGAGGAAAGCGAAGATGGCTCTGTGACCGTCTGGGTGAGTGAGATGGAAAAGATGTTCCACCAGAAGGGCATGGCAGGCTTTACGCTCCGCCCCGGCTGTGCCTATCTGGAAATCAAAGGTGTGCTTTACAACCGTACCGACGTGCCGCAGACCTTCCTCTGGTGGGCCAACCCGGCGGTAGAGGTGAACGACCAGTACCAGAGCGTGTTCCCGCCCGACATCAACGCCGTCTTCGACCACGGCAAACGGGCCGTCTCGTCATTCCCCATCGCCACGGGTACCTATTATAAGATGGACTATTCAGCGGGCGTGGACATTTCCAACTATAAGAACATTGCCGTACCGACCAGTTACATGGGCGTGAACAGCCGCTTCAACTTCGAGGGTGGCTACGAGAACGACACCCAGGCCGGTATGCTGCACGTAGCCAGCCACCACTTTTCGCCCGGCAAGAAGCAGTGGACGTGGGGTAACGGCGACTTCGGACGCGCCTGGGACCGCAACCTCACCGACGAGGCCACACCAGAGGAAGCAAGCCGGTGGCACATCGACCGCAAGGGCTACAGACCCTACATCGAACTGATGGCAGGCGTCTATACCGAGAACCAGCCCGACTTCACTTGGTTGATGCCCTACGAGGAGAAGCGGTTCACGCAGTACTTCATGCCCTACCGCGAGCTGGGCGTGGTGAAAGAGGCCTCGAAGGACCTGATTATGAACATCAACGACGCGGGCGACGGCAAAGTGGAGTTCAAGATATTCGCCACCTCGAAGCAGCAAGTCCGCATCGTGTTGGTGACAGACCAGGGTGATGTGCTCTACGACCAGCAGCACACCGTATCACCAGAGGAAGTGCTGACCCAGACGGTACACACGCAGGGATCAGCCTTCAACACACTGAACCTGAAGATACTCAAGACCCTCTACGGTACAGAACGCACCGTGATGCACTGGCATACGGAGAGCGATGAAATCCGCCCCATCCCCGATAGTGCCGAGTCTGCCCTGCTGCCCGAACAGGTGAAGACCAACGAGCAGCTCTACCTGACGGGGCAGCACCTGGAGCAGTACCGCCATGCCACGTGGAGTCCGGTAGACTACTACGAGGAAGCCCTGCGACGCGACCCCAACGATGTGCGCTGCCTGAACGCCCTCGGTCTCTGGTACATCCGCAAGGGACGTTTCGCACGTGCTGAGGACTATCTGCGCAAGGCTGTGAAACTCATCACCAAGCGCAACCCCAACCCCTACGACAGTGAGCCTATCTACAACCTCGCTCTCGCTCTGAAGTATCAGGGAAAACTCGACGAGGCCTACGAACGCTTTTGGAAGTCCACATGGAGCAAGGCCTGGGCTGATGCCGGCTACTTCGAGGCAGCGAAGATATCGGTGACACAAGGCCGACTCGACGATGCCCTCGACGAACTGGACCGTGGACTGATCTACGGTGCGCACAACCAGAAAGCCCTTGCGCTGAAAGCTGCTGTGCTGCGGAAGATGGGACGCAAGGAAAGTGCCATGACCGTCTGCAAACAGGCACTCAGCACCGACCTCTTCAACTACGGTTGCCACTACGAGCAATACCTGCTGACAGGCAAGCAACAGCTGCTCGACGAGCTGAAGGCACTGCTCCAGGGACTGGCCAAAAACTACGACGAGGTGGCCCTCGACTACTATGCCGCCGGTCTCAACGACGAGGCACAGGCCATCTGGGACATCGCCATCAGCGAGGGAGCCACGACACCAATGACGTATTATTATCTGGGCCGCTATGCCGAGGCTGAAGCTACCTGTTCCGACTACTGTTTCCCCAACCGCCCCGAGGACATCATCGCCCTGGAGGCAGCGAAGCGGGAGAATCCGAAAGGCGCAAAAGCCCCCTACTACCTGGGATGCCTCTACTACGCTGCCCGCCAGTACGACCTTGCCATCGAGAACTGGGAACTGTCGGCACAACTCGACTCGCAGTTCCCCACCGTCTGGCGCAACCTCGCCCTGGCCCGCTTTAACAAACAAGGCGAAGCGCAACAGGCACAGGAATACATGGAACGTGCCTTCCACCTCGACGAGAACGACGAGCGGATACTGATGGAACTCGACCAGTTGTACAAGCGGCTTCAGAAGCCCCATCAGCAGCGACTCGACTTCCTGAAGAAATATCCGACACTGACAGCCCGCCGCGACGACCTTGTGCTCGAAGAGATTACCCTGCTGAACCAGACGGGCCTCTACGAAGAGGCCATGCAGAAACTCGAAGCCCACCAGTTCCATCCCTGGGAGGGTGGCGAAGGCAAGGTGTCGGCGCAATACCAGATCTGTCGCACAGAGCTGGCCAAGCAGGCCATCGCCACAGGACAATACCAACAGGCCATCGCCCTGCTCAGCGAGTGTCTGGAATACCCGCACCACCTGGGCGAAGGCAAGCTCTACGGGGCACAGGAGAACGACTTCTACTACTACCTCGGCTGTGCCTACGATGCCCTCGGCCAGACCGACAAGGCCCGCGAGTGCTGGGAAGAGGCCACGAAAGGCCCGCAGGAGCCCGCTGCTGCCATGTACTACAACGATGCCAAGCCTGACAAGATTTTCTATCAGGGGCTGGCTCTCCAGAAACTTGGTCGTGAGGGAGAAGCACACGGACGTTTTTACCGTCTCATCAACTATGGTAAGCAGCATATCTTCGAGAAGCAGATTATGGACTATTTCGCCGTTTCCCTGCCCGACCTGCTGATTTGGGAGGACTCGCTCGACCGCAAGAATGAAATCCACTGCAAGTATTTGCTCGCCCTCGGCTATCTTGGTCTGGGCGAACTGAAAAAAGCGGAGCGCTATCTGGCCGACGTGCGCCATATCGACAATAACCATCAGGGTATCCAGCTCCTCCAACTTTTAATTGATTTGAAAATAATTAGCTAAATCATAAGTAATTCGTAAATATGAAACCGATGATGAGAAGTTTTTTCATTATATCAGCCTGTCTGTTGGGGCTATGTCTGACAGCACAGGCTCAGGTACCATCCATTACATGGGATAAGTAT
>Ga0326512_10003710_pt1 | contig 11159 bp, 1 predicted proteins | sample 1_2617_0518_D_FD_203652 | JGI IMG/M metagenome (GOLD analysis project Ga0326512, IMG submission 203652) | Bovine rumen microbial communities from UC Davis, California, United States - 1_2617_0518 | ecosystem: Host-associated > Mammals > Digestive system > Stomach > Rumen | place: USA: California...
TGGGTATTATGCCGAAAATGACTATATTTGCAGACGTATTAGCCCTAAAGGGCTATACCTGACTATCATTTTTATGCGTAAAGCACTATACAACGATGGCGAAAAACTTGAAATATATAGCACTATGGCTTTTAGTTACTTTACTTGCTAGCGCCTGTTCCAAAGATGGAGCAGACGGTAATGAAGTGACTAATCGCAACGAGGCGAAAAAGGAAATCGGTATCAAACCTGACGTATGGAAAATGGCGGAAGCCACAAGGGCAACGACGTATGATAACACTGCGTTACAAAGTGATGGTTTTACAGTTTATGCCTATACAGCAGAATCGATAACACCCTACATTGACAACAAAACGGTATCGTATGATGCTCCCAACTGGATTATCACCGGTAGGCCCTATTATTGGCCAGCTTATAATCTAGATTTCTTTGCCTATGCGCCAGCAACACTTCCAAGCTATATCACTGCTGGCCCTGCATATACTTCTGCCCACAATGTAACCTTCACCTGCTCAAGTCTGCCAATGACAAACGCAGGACAAGGCAGCAGCCTCAAGGAGTTTATGTTCGGAATGGCATTAGGACAGAACGGAGAGAATGCCGGTTCAGGTGTTCCTCTGCAATTCCAGCATCCCTTCGCTCGCATCAAACTACAGTTGGCAGCTTCGCACCCAAATGTCACCATCAATAGCATTACGTTCAGAGGCATCTATAACAATGGTGACTATGACCATAGTGCAAGCCCAAAATGGTCAACAACTGGCGGTGCTACCGACTTCGAATTGACCCTCGAAGGCGCTGCGGCAGTATTTGACAACAACTCGACTGCAAAGCAGATAGGTGACGACTATATCATGATTCCGCAAGACTGGACAGGTGTAATCGTGGTCAATGCCGACTGCCTGTACTGGGGCGAGAAGAAGAATTATCCCAGCCTGACCACCACAGTGCCAACCGATTGGCAGCCTGGCTATAGCTATACCTATACCTTCAACATATCGCCTGACGACCTGAAGGTGGAAATCGATGATACATTCACCGAACAATGGTAAGAAGATGTATGAAGCTTGATGTATGATGTAAGAATAAAACGATATACGATGAAACAATATAGATTCATAATACGAACTTTTTTGGTATTCCTGCTACTCGCCGGTGTGGCTAATAAGGCGTGGGCTACGGACGTGACCTACCATATCCTGACGTTGCCGATTCCCGATCCGTCGGTTTCTGGAAATTATAATTACCATATGGCAAGTGCAGTCTATAACAAGCGTCTGGAGGCGGTCAAGGTTGTTGTGAATGGGCAAACTCAATTAGAGCTGCCGGCGCACTTCAAGAGTCCGCTGGCAGATAACTTCACGTATTATGCAGTATCGGATGTTACCAAAAGCGGTTCTGCAGTAAAACTCTTCGATGCAACCAATAACTCACATAAAGCTTTTTATTATGTGGTGAGGGGTGAGGATACTCCTGAAGACGTTTCAGATGACGCAACTCCTGTTGCTGAAAAAACGGAACTTTCTGGTTCCAAAGCTGAGTACTATGTTGTTTACACTTATAATGCTTCCAACACAATCGCTCAGCTCAACGGTTCGGTGAAATACAATCTTAGTGTAAAGAACAAAGGATTCTTTTCTTTGAACAGAGGTCGTAACAACCGTCCTGCTGCAATGCCTAAAGACAAAGTCAATGCGGAAATGCTGGCCAGTGAAGAATTTGTATATATAAATAATCCTGGTTCGGGAATCGCAACCTATTGGGATGGTAAGGGTGACCAAAAAAACAAAAAAGAGGATATAGAATCGCAGTTTCATTTTATGTTCAAGTTTGAAGGTGTAGACCCTTACAACATCATCATTTGCACAGCCTACGACAAAAACACTACTTATATTGAAAAGAATGATAACACCTCCGAATTTGTATATAAGTACTACAAAGAAGGTAGTTTCTTCACCAATGGTACTGCCAAAGGTTACTTTGCAAGTGATGAGCACAGACACTATAACTACACATACAATTCCAGCCTCCCCGCGAACCCGACGGATTTGACAAAGGGTGATGCTGGCACCCATACAGGTTGGGATGTTAAGACCGGATACTACCATGGTCAAAAAGGCGCAATGTGGAACTCCTTCGCACTCCTCTACAACCCTGACAAATCGGGCTATGTCTTTATGGGTACAAGGACAGTAGATGGTAACGGTAAGGTTCCTGATCCAAAAGAGACAAAAGATGGTCTTCAATACTACTACCTGAAGACCGATAATAACGATTTCTTCATCGCTCAACAAACTACAGCGAGTGTTTCCAGTAGTTACACGATAGAAGGCATCTACCCCATCAAGCCTGTCACCTTTAAGGTGAAAACAAAGTTCTATAATGAAGGAGGAACGGTTGACGAAAAGGCAGCCCATACGGTTTCTGCTACCGCAAATATTAGTCAATACACCATAGACAATGACAAAATTGACGACAAATTCATTCCCGATGAGCTAAGACGCAAATACTGTACCTTTACGACGACATATCGTAATAGCGATGGGGATGTGATTACCAAATATTCACAAATGAAGTCGGATGGCGTCATCTTCTTGGAATACAATGTATCTGAATCATTACCTTTTAAGGCTATCACACCTGCTTCCAGCTATGATGCTGACACATGGAAGGCTGCCACTTGGTATGAATTGACAGACGATAGAAGTACTCAGGCTGATGGTAAGAAATTGCAAGTCTATCAGGATGGTGAAAATTATAAGTTTAAGAATAATGGTGATGCCGATGATTACGCGAAGACTAGTGAATATGCCTTTATTGGCGACCCATACGAGTTGTTAGTGGTATATCGTGATGCGACTCAAGCACCAGCGAATACGACTCATGTCCCATACTACGTAGGTGTAGAAACTTTGAGTACAGGAACAGATTTGACAACAAGAAGCACAACTGCCACTGCTGGCTACAAATGGGAAATGCCCGATGACGCTACAGCAGGTAGCTTCTTGCTGAGAAACTATAGAGATGCGAACAAGGGCTATTGGCGTTGGGATACCGACCATATTAACGAGATACTCACTTATGCAACGAAATCAGGGCAAACCATAAGTGTAACTAATAGTGAAGCACAGACCATCACACTGAATATAACAAACTTTGCAGGCGGAGACGGTCATTATTTCAAGATAACAGCAGCGGGAGACAATCCTGGACAGATTGATTCAAGTAATCCTGTACTGGATGATGGTATGGGTGACATCAACGGCACTTCTGGTACCGCTACAATTACACTGAAAAGTAGCGGAGGTTCAGAAAAGTCATTCACGCTGAGCATCCAGGAATATAATCGTAGCGATGTAGCACAAGGAGACCCTTGTGTTATCACCGTTAGCCAAGGTACGACACCATATGCAGGTAACAATGTCAAATACAGCACAGCAGGCGCTACCCGCATCAAGCTGATGGAACTGCCTAAGTTTGCCTATACCTATCAGGTGATAGATATGTCTGGTGTTATTGCGATCAAGGCTACAGTCAATCAGCCAATTTTCACACCTCTATTAGGCTATGACAGTATTCCTGAAATTATTAGGAGCCCGTTCTTGGCTGACGAGATTGTGACTTATTATAGCGAATATAGCGGAGGAGGTCGTGGAACTCTACTTCCTGCAAAAGTCATAGATGAGGTTCCTAATGCGGCTGCCGACATCTTTATCTCATACACTTTGACCAACCTTCCAACAAAGAACATCAAACTTAATGCTTCTCAGCGTTTCAAGGTAAAACTGGACGAAGAATATATCTACGTTGATGGTACTACAGGGAAAATCCTAAGTTCCCCAGATGCAGGTGCTACAGATAACTATTCATGGCAGTTGTTAGGTGGAGACCCCTATGCTATGCAGATTCAAAACGTGGGTAATGGTAAATACGTAAAAGTGCACGATGGGACATGGGGTGATAAAGCAGCTTTGGATTTTGATGTCGAAGCAAACGCTTCACGCTTCATTGCCATGATGGGTAAATATATTGGTGTGTACGAAGTGATGGCTGCCACAGGCAATACAAACTACTATCATATCGGTCGCCCTTCTACCAGTGGTGCAGAAACCAAGGTCTATAGTACTACCACTTATGACCACGGAGCAGAAGAGTTGCGGTTTGAGTTGGCAGGTGAGGATGCTATTACCTATCACCTGATCGACAAGTCAAACAATGAACTCCTGAACGTTTCAACATATAACCCTCGTCTGGCATTGCCTGCCGAATATGTCAGTCCGTTGGTATCTCAATACTATTATTATAAAACTTTAGACGGTGCTAAGAATAAAACAGAAGGTGACAGAATTAATGAAGTCACAGATGATAAAGATGATCATGATATCTATGTCACCTACGACGTGAACGACCTGATAGGTTTTAACAATAGTGGTAGAATAGACGACCATCCTTATCTGCTAAGATTCCTCCAGCCTTTTGAGGAAGGTTATTATCTGGAGGATGGTAACGATAAGTTGACCACAACTAAGTTAAAGGCCATCTATCCTTATTGTAATGGTGACGGTAACCTGAACATCTATGGAGAGAAAATGCGTAACGAGCAGATGGATGGTGGTTCCAGTACCCGTTCTCGTTGGGTGTGGTTCTTCGAGAGTGCAAATAATGACCCATATCACGTAAGGTTACACTCCAGAAACACGATAGAATACGAGAGCGTCAAATATCCTACTTATCTTCAAACCAGTGTGGTACAGTTTAAGCAGGATCCCGGTAATAACCGCATTGTCACTGGCGGTGCTCTACCTGGTATTGCATCAGAAACACCTACTGAGTATATGGTGCTGGGAACAGCTGGTCAATTCAGATTGAGGACTACCTATAAGATTAATGACGGTACGAGTGATGTGCGTCGTGATGTCAAGACACTGGAACAGTATTGGAAGACTTACAACATGATTAAGCACGAAATGCTTAAAATAACAAGCGGAGATGCCTTTAGCACAGACCCTACCACTTGGGTGGTGCCTGAAAATAAGCGAGCAGATTTGAAGACAGCATTGCAAAGACTGAAGTACACGGCAACAGACGAATCTGATATGACAAATCAGATAAATGCTTTCACAGCAACTGGCGTCTATTACTTCAGAATTGGATCTTCTTCGTATAAATATAAAAAAGTCACTGTGACATCACTTTATGATAACACAGATCCAGAGCACCCAGTGTCTGCCGTATATACACCAGAAGAATGTACTCCTTCCACATGGGAAGGTCCAAACTACGTTGATGGTTGGATATGGCACAGTTATGAAGAATATGCCAATGCTACTCGTTGGAACGGATATAATGATAAGTCAGATGGTCATACGAAGAAGGTCGTAGAGAAATTGGAGCACTGGTATCAGACTTTCGACATGGGTAATGGTACCTTTAACGTTGAAACAGCTGTAATCCCTCCTGTTCTCGTGCTGCTCGACCGTCATGGATGGGAGATTATGCGTAAGCCTCTGCCTGATAAGTCTTCATATCCATACGATGCTGAAAGACAAGCAGTGCTGAAAGCCTATGACAGTCCATTAGTAAAGGAATATAAGTTCTACTCTAATGCATCCAAGGCATACGGTAGCCATAAGTATGCACTTAGATTGGACGACAACAAGAAAGAGCGTGACCAGATTAAGGTGGATGGTGCTCAATATAAATCCACCTCGTTGGCAGACCTGCCTCCAATCACAGCTTCGGATGTGCTGAGCAATGGCGTGTTGAACGACCAATTTGTCACCTATACTGTGAAGGAAGAGTATGAGGATAACTATGACTACAACCTCACATTGAATAAAGAGGAAGGAACCTTTACCGAAACAGGAACGTCTCAGCCGTACCTCGTGTTGCAAAACGGACGTTTCTATAAGACACCTAACAGTTCTGACAATAGCTATATCTCTAAACCTATCTATGAGCATACAAGTTCTGGTAAGGGTAATGTGTATGATCTGATAGCAGATCCGGTTAATCATGGTGGAACCAATGCTGATATCATTGACAAAGATGGAAACTGGATACAAAACAACTTCTGGCGCGTCATGCCTAATCTGGACATTGATGAAGAAATGGGCATTGTATGGACCTCAGAAACAGACACCACCAAATTGGAGCCTTATACAGAATATGTCACCAAGGAGAAATACAAAAATAAGACAGGCTTTGACCCATATAATATTCAGTTGCAACTGATAAATCAAAACAATGGTACGGCTGATGGCAGATTCCTAACTTCCCACATGACTTCAACCAGCATTGTTAATGGTGCAATGAAAGGTGCTTATGATGAGGGTTCTGGTGGTACAGTAAAGATTACGCTGGAGAATAAATGTGCATCTCCAGTTCATAGCGAGGGTTACGACCACTCAGACATCAAGATGACTAACCAAACCTTCATGGCGGTATCTGATGCCAATGGAAATATGCAGTTGATGCCTCGTTTCGACCATTCCCTGCGAGTGGATTTGGCGGGCACGAATCCTTGGGACACTACATTGAAGGATCCAAAGGATAATGGTAAAAAAGCCAGTGCTGATGATAATAGTTCGATGGGCTCGCAGACTACCTTCTTCGTCCCCGCACGACGTTACCACTATCATATCATCGACAATGAAGGTAATGAGGCTATTCGTTATAAGAGAGGCGGCGATTTCTATCCTGCTATCACAGACCACTTCAGGAGTCCGATAGCTAATGAATTTAAGTATTATAAGACAGCATATACAGAATCTGTAAGCAGCAAGGCAGCATACGATGCAGCTGAAACATCAACTACTTATTTCCAGAAGACTGTTTCCACAGAGAGTGAGATGACAACTACAGCAAAGGCACTGACTGTACTGGATGATTATTACTTCAAGATTGGTGCAAGCACTTACAAGAAGGTCACTGTCACTAAGGCGCACTCTGGTTCAACGGATGCCACGTACACCACCACCGACTGTACGGAGGCTGACTGGACTAATGCAGAGGTTAAGTCCCATCCTACGGTAGCAAGTCTGGCAGAATTCCAAACTGCTGTTGACGCACTCACCACAACAGGCACTCATTATTATAAGGTAGGTCCGTTTAGCGAAGCATATATTTACAGGAAGATCGTTGTCAAGAGCGGGAAGAGTAATTTCCCTGATGATGTATCCAAAGGGAAAGACATTTCCGGCAAAGAGATTACCGGATCGCTTGCTGAAGCCGGTCTTACGGATGTTGATAACCACGTCTATGTCCGCTATAGTTACGATGAAGACTATGATAAGGATAATGACAAAATCCTGCAAGGCAAGTGGTTTACGGTCAAGTTGGCAAATAAGGATGTAAGGTGTGGTGATAGTGATGAGATAAATACAAGTAATGGTACAGGTGTGTCGCTCTATTCAGGTACAAAATCAAGTGATGCACCTATAGATGGCTCTTCATCAAAAAGAAAGTGGCAATGGAAATTCTTGGTAGCTCCTATTGATCCTTCATCGGAGTTGCATGAGTCTCCAGACCCATATGCTGTAAAACTCTTTAATCGCAAGGCTAACTACTCTACAGACTTGAGTCCATCAAGTCCAATGAGTGTACCAATCAAGGTTCCAAATGATGCAAGTGGAGCTAATCGCTTTGTGTTGCTGTCGCACCCCGATGGTGGCTATGCGTTGGCTGTCGCACGCACTGATGGTACATACACCTATAAGTTCCTCACTGGTGCAGAAATGACTACTCCTGATGCTGGAACCCCGCATCCAGCTACAACATATATAGAAAACCGTCAGCAAATAACAGTTACAGACGAAGATTATGATACCGAGAAGGATAAACTGCCATTAGCCATAGACGAAGAATATTACTTCAAGATAAATAATGTAGCTTATATGCAAGTTACTGTGACTGGTGGTCCTGATGCACCTGTTAGAACAGAAGGGGTACCTGAGAATCCTAAGTCTTATAAGGATGAATGGACTAGTGCAACAGGAAACTTAAAGAAAACAGCAGCAGACGTGTCAGATTATAACAAACAAAGGGATGCTCTTAAAGATAACGGAGTTTATTATTTTAAGATTACTAGTAGCTCTGTCACCTATAAGAAAGTCACAGTTATCTCTGGGGTAAAAACTGAAACTCTTAGCAACGATACCGAATGGAATACTGGTACTGAATGCTTCACGAATAATACTAACGCACTAAGTCCTGGCACTCAACTTCTTGTGAATAATGACGTGACGCATAATTACACCTATCATGTTATTACGAACGAAAAATTTGTAAAGCAAGTCATAGAGTCAGTTGAAACGAATGTCAATGTAGGCAATAAACTTGCAGTCAGCGATACTCAGACCAACGAAGAAGCTGCAAGTCATAACTATGCGCCACATCTGCCAGAGGCCGCTCAGACACCATTGCTGGATGATAAAGAGGACTACTTGTATTATGGTAGTGCAACCATAAACAACAATTCGACACCGGATGACCCAAGCGATGATACTTATACCGTTGTCGCTTTGACTAAGCTCTTCACCCTGCATGGTCTTTACGACGATGTAGTATATGTACGCTACGGAGCATACAGCATGGACAAGACACCATTTAAGGTGCCAAATGTGCGTAATGCAACAACTGAAACAACTGTTGCCAAGGGTGAAGGCTCTCAAGATGCATCCTTGAATATTGAGGGAGGTTTGCCTTATAACATCATCTGGTATAATGATAATATGATGTCTACAGATGAAGCAGATACAGAGATCGCTCCAGAAACTGATCATGCACTTGACGGCGATCATAAATACGTCTGGTATTTTACAGACAACGACCCTTATGCTCTTAAGATTAAGCATAAGTTGACAGGTGGTTATGTCAATGGAACAACCACTCTGACAGATGAAGCTGGTGCCAAGCAATTCATGTTGCTGAAGAAAACAGGGTATGACTATGGTATCTTGCAGGAAACTGGTGATAGCAAGAAATTTACTATTGGAGATGATCCATCTACCCTTTCAACAACAGAAACTTTCCATATGACAGAGAGTGACCCTGAAAAGTTTATCATCTTCGGCCTTTCTGTGCATGATCTGATTTATCGCTTGATAATTGCAAAAACTTGTACTGACAGTGAAAAAGCTTCGCCTAAAGCAGATCAATATGTTGAAATCCCATGTCAAGGTGTAACAGGTAATACCAAGAGAATCTATGGAACTACCCAACGTGATTTGAAATCTAAGAAAGATGATGATCCAGCAAACCCCGAAGGCAGCAAATATCAATTGGGAGGAACTATCTATGTGGATACTACACCCTATAATTATTGTGTTGATGCAGGAGCTGTAAGTATTGGTGACCTGCTGCAAGTGCCTAATGAATTCAGACGTCCTAACTGTAGCTATGAATTTTATATTGACGGCGTTTGGGATAGTTATAATCCATTAACCAAGACTATTAGTAACGCAAATAGTGACCTTAATGAACTGTATAAGGGCCGGAAACTAGATGAAAAGTCACCACGCTTGATGTCAGATGAACAGCTGATTAACAAGGTCGTAAGAGTCAATATTGTATATTCGTTCGATAAAGAAGTGGCTACGAACAATGGTATGGACTTCGTAAAGAGCACTAACGACAAGTGTTGGTACACCTTTGAAACACCAAGCGGAACAACGCCATATTTGGCACACTACACCAATGCATGGGGACTTCAGTCGATGGAAGGACGTGCTACCCGATACACCAACGACTACCTGTGGACACCGGTAGGAGATGTCTATGGTTTCAAGATGTACAACCGCTATATGATTAAGAATAGCAATGCGTCATCAGATGATGATAAGAGTAAAATGATGACATTTGCCGGAACTGCAGATGATGACATAAAACTAGTGGTAGCAGAACCGGGTACTGGAAGCTATACTTCGGGTAATGAAGTCTTTGAACTTCTCCCTGGTGACAATCCAAATTCCGGTTACTTCCGTGTACATCCAGTAGTCAATAACTCTGGCACTCAGTATTACGTTAGGAGAAAAGACACTTCTGGCGATATTGATAGTGATGGAAATGACGACCTTAATTATACCATACTCAGTACTACGCCTTGCGACTGGACATTCGGACTGGATATGTCTTTGATGACGCCTTACTATGAGCGTGCAGGCTATGTAGGCGGATTGACTGCTGATGGCAAGACGGACTATGAAACAGCTGTTTCTTCTGGAACTATCATGGATATTCAGCATGTTGTGTATGACGATGAGAAAATCATTCCTTTCACAAGTGGCTACTATCGCCTACACAATCAGCCTGGCGTATCAGGTATCAGTCCTGTTCGCTATGCCAGCGGCTATCTGCATGACATAGAAAAGACTGCAGTAAGCGGCGGTATTCCTATGCACTTCTATAGCAAAGCAGATGTGAAAACAACCTTTGGTGAACTGAGCAGTGGATATACCGATACCAATGCTACACGTGGTGATATCCCTGTTCCCGCAACGGAGTATGATCCTTCCACGATATTCTATCTCAATGGTAGTTTAGATGCAGATAACAAGACAATCAGTACTGCTACTATGAGTACGCAGGGACTGAATGTTTCGGGTAACAAGATGACAACGGGAGAAGGTACCACATTTACATTAATAGATATAGGTGGTGCAACATTCTTGGTGGTAGATAAGTTGGATCCTGAAGATCGAAACTATTTGAACTTCGACCAGACTTACGAGGAAAGTAGTGTTAAAATGATTTACGACTTGAAGTTTGCACACAATGCACCTACCGATGATGCCAAGTGGTGCTTGCAGCCTGTACAGAAAACAGGTATTGCTGGTAATGGTGAGATGCCACTAAAGATTACTACAAACGATGGTGGTGACAGATATTACTACTCTACATTGTATTTGCCATACGATGTGCTTCTGCCGGAAGATGACGATGAAGATGACAAGACATATAATGCTTACATCTGCAAAAAGTGGCACGACACTGGTGTCAACCCAGTTCCTGTTCCCGCAGTCAGCACCTATGATGAAGGCAAGTTCGTACCAGCTGGTACACCTGTCATTATCCGCACTAACGATGATAGCGAGGTAATGACACTGACTTTGCCAGGCAATCCGCCTTCTAGCTCATTGGACGACAATATCTTCTCGGGA
>Ga0326512_10003711_pt1 | contig 11159 bp, 7 predicted proteins | sample 1_2617_0518_D_FD_203652 | JGI IMG/M metagenome (GOLD analysis project Ga0326512, IMG submission 203652) | Bovine rumen microbial communities from UC Davis, California, United States - 1_2617_0518 | ecosystem: Host-associated > Mammals > Digestive system > Stomach > Rumen | place: USA: California...
AATCCTTTTCGTCGATCCCATATTTCTTGCGCAAGGCCAACGCTTCTTCCTTCGTGCCGATCTGCTCGCGGAAGCGCGAGAAATCGACGCCGGTCGGCACGACGTTGATGTAGGCGTCGACGCCGATCGAGCGGAGATAGTCTTTGACTTTCTCCGACGGGGCGATGAATTCGGCCGTTTGCTCGGCCTTGAGGCGGATATAAGAACGGACGATGCTCTTCGCGATCAAATCGAAATGGCCTTTGGTGACGTAGTAGGTATAGTCCTCATACATCGTGTGATAGGTATAGGCGGTCGGGACGTTGAGGCGCGAGGCGCAGATGAAGCCGAATTGGCCCAAGCCCGCGTCGTGGTTGACGTGGATGACGTCCGGATGGAATTTCTTGACGGCCTCAAAAGCCTTCTGGTTGAAGAAGCCGGCGATGTGATAGCCGTAAAGCTTTTTAAGCTCCAAGCCCGGGATGCGGATGATGTCATCGTCGATCATGACATCGTTGTTCCACGGATTGACCGTGACGACCATGCATTTGTGGCCATGGTTGACCAGCGTCAAATGGAGGTTGTACAAACTCGTGGCAACCCCATTGATGTCAGGTGGATACGTATCAGAAAACAAAACGACGTTCATATCAATCGATGTTCAGCGTTCCCCAGCCATCGTCGTCCGATGACTTCTTCGCTCTCCTCTTCTTGATCTTCTCTTTTTTCACTTTCGTGGGCTTTTCTTTGCCTTCGCTCTTCTTAGCATCGCCAAAGCCGGCGCTTATGGCAAGGCGCTTCTGAATCTCTTTGCGGGACAATTGCTTTGTCTCATAAAGCGTATCGGCCGAACGCTTACGTTCGTCGAAGGTCGCAAGCTGCAAGTCGACGAAGGTCTGGCGGTTCGCGAATTGGACCTCGTCGTGGGGATGCCCGCGGTAAAGCGCGGCGACCACGCCGCCCACCAACAAGACGACATAGAAGGTCATGGTGCGCCAAAGGATCTGGGCCGCGTTGATGTTGGCTTCGATGTTGTTGGCCAAGGCCGCCGGCGTATGGGCTTCAAAGAAAGCGTGGTAAAGGTAATAGAAGAAGTATTCCGAAATGCCCGCTTGGCCAGGGAGTGGGATGATGCCGGCGCACATCTGATGGAAGGAGGCCAAGAAGGTGGCGTCCATCATGTCATAGAAATTGAAACGGTAATCGGTGCCGAAAGAATTGAGGGAAAGCGCGGCGAAATACGGGATGGAATTTCGTAAGAAGATGACCGCCAAGAAGCAGATGACGATCAAAATCGTCACCGGGATGTTGGTTTGGAGACGGCGAAGCTCGATCTTGAAGTTCTCAACCTGAACGCGGAGGTTTTCCCTCGTCTTCTCAGGGTTTTTAAGGATGCGGATCTTCGCCAAGAAGCCGATGACGTAATGGAGGAAGAAGTTATGAATGCGGTGCGAGAAGGACATCATGTAAAGGAAGAGGATGACGCCCAAGTTGATGACGAAGCCAAGGACGATGACCCAGACCATCGGGAGTTTGAAATCGCCGAAGTCCAAAGGCTTTAGCCCCGCGATCATCTTGCCTTCGACGGCGAGGGTCACGATGTCAAAGCCGATCAACGAGGATTGGTAAAGGATGAACCACATGACCAAGATGGAGGCGCCGTTAGAAATCTGGATGCCTTGGGAACGCAGGGTGTAAACCTGCATGATCTGGCCGCCGGAAGCGCTCGGGGTGACGTTGTTATAAAAAGAGCCGATCATCGCGACCGCCATGCCCTGATGGAGATGGTAGCGGCGCGTATAGAGGCGGCAGAAGATCTTGATGATGAAGGCGTCGACGATGAACGAGGCCAAGACGATGCCGACCATCGAGAAGACCCAGGCGATGTTGGCGCCGTTAAAGGCTTCGACGATGGAATTGAATTTGCCGCCGCTCAACGAGATCGTAAGCGAAATCGCGGTCGCGGCGAGGACGATGAAAATATAGAGGAAGTATTTCCACAGCCCCTTCTTGCTTTTCTTTTTCTTTTCTTCGATCTCGCTCATGCTCTTTTGCGTAGCAAAGGTATTCTAACCATCTCTTTCTTCAAAGAAAACGCCCCATTAATTAATAGGCGTCTTCTTGGCAAAAAGAATGGATGAGTTTTCAAAACTCCTCGGCAATGGTCGGAAAGTCGCGTTCGGGTTCGTCCTCCACGACGACCTTTTCGATCACGACGGGGGTCAAAGGACGGTCGTTCCGATCGGTGCGGACGCCGGCGATCTTATCCAAGACATCGAAGCCCTCCACCATCGTGCCAAAGGCCGCGTAATCCCCATCAAGATGGGGAGCGTCTTTGTGCATGACGAAGAACTGTGAGGTCGCGGAGTCCTTGTACATGGTTCTCGCCATCGAGAGGACGCCGCGCTTATGGAGCAATTTGTTGTAGACGCCATTGGAGCGGAACTCGCCTTTGATCGTGTAGTCAAGATGGCGGCCTCTGGGCCTGCCATCGCCGCCTTGGATCATGAAGTTCTTGATGATGCGATGGAACGTCAGATTCTCGTAATAACCCTTGCGGGCAAGGGAGACAAAGTTGCTGGCGGAGATCGGCGCATTCTCGTAATCGAGCGTGAAGCGCATCACGCCATAATCTTTCACATAAATCGAAACCATAGGTTTACCTCGTTTTGGAACGCGATGATTTTATCATAGTCTCGCGCGAATGGCGGAGGCGCTTGCGCTCCCGTTTGTTTTCGCGCGCGGATTCGCTACAATAAAGAATAACGTTCTGGCATGAAAGCGGCGCATAGAAACATCATTTCCATCCTCCTCTCGGCGGTCTGCTTGTTTTTGGGTGCGTTCGGCATCGTCCGCGATCTCATCCAGCAAAACTATGGCAACTTCGCCCTCTTCTCCCGCTGGGCGGGGTTGTTTATTGTCATCGCCTCTGCCATCGGCATCGTCATGAAGATCCTCACCTTCCAAAGAGAGGACATCAAAAACGGGATTGTGGATCCCATCTACCGTTTGGCGGTCACTTCGGGCGTCTTCTCGATGTTCGTGAGCCTTTTCTGGATGTCGCCGCAGCTCGGCGAGATCCAAATGACCGACCTCCAAACCTCGATTTATGACGTCATCCTGCCTTTGATCATCGCCATCAACTACCTCTTCTTCTATGGCGAGGCCCTCAACAAAAAGAGGCATTATCTTTACGCCGTCGCGGAGATCTTGATCTACATGATCTTCATCTTCGTCTATTACTTCGTCACCGACGCCGACCTCCCCTATTCCTTCATCGACCCGGTTCAGAGCAGCGTCTTGACCATCACGCTTTCCTCCATCGCTTTGGCCGCCATCTTCTTTTTCCTCTATGCTTTCATGCCTTTCATCAACAAGAGGACTTCGAAGATTGCCTCCTTGGAAAAAGGCTCTCTCACCATTTATGGCGTTTCCTCCATCTTGTTAAGCGTCGTCTTCAACACGGGCTTCCTCATCGTTTCCCAGTTCAGCCATTTCCCAGCGCTCGTCTTCTTCGGCACGATTCTCACCTCCGCTTTGTTCGGTTTGATCCCCGGCGTCGTCACCGCCTTCTTCAGCGGCGTCATCAGCGCCTTGATCCAGGGCAGCGCCGTCTACATCATGCTCCCCCACATGGTCCTTGCCATCGGGGCCTTCTTCGTCTCTCGCCAGGGCTTCTTTAAGAAATTACCGACCACGCTATTGAGCGGTGCCATCTTCGCCGCTTTGGCCTTCCTTCTCGACCTCGTCCTCTTCGACGCGATGAACGGCACCTCCGTCTCCGTGATCGCCAATCTCTCCGCCTTCTTCGGGAACATGGGATTCCGCAACCCCAAGCCTCTCGCCATCGGTTTGGCGGTCGCCTTCTATTTCGTCGATCTTTTGCTTGAGGTCGCCCTTTTCCATCTCATCGCCCGCTTCGCCCCCAAGAAGCTTTTGAAGGGCGCAGAGCTTGGATCCGTCTATCTCGAAAAGGACTACAAAGCGCCGAAGTTCCTCACAAACTCCTTCTCCTTGAAGACGAAGACGATGTTCATCAACGCGACCATCTTCACCCTCATCGGCTTCGCGCTTTTCGTCTCTTCTTCGAAGATCTTCGAGCAAAACTGCATCGAGTCTTATAACAACATCACCACTGGCTTTGCCAGAGACGCGACCCTCCTTTTGGATGGCGACTACGTCAAATACGTCTCCGAAGCGAGCGAGGACATCGATTATCTCGATAACATCGCCGTCGCCAGCATCATGGGCGAGGAGGAGTATTACACCACCCGCGAGCGTTTGGAGACGATGTATGAGAAATCCTCCGACCGCTTGACCTACGTCTACGTCCACACCTATTACCAAGACGAGGCGGGCGATTACTGCTACCGCGTCTTATTCGACAAAGACAGCCCCGCCGAAGACCCGACCGTCCGTCCGGGCTATGCCGATTATTTCGACCCGGACATGCTCAAATACGCGCCCAAGCTCCTCGACCCCAATGACCGCGACGAGATCGGCCCGATCATCTCCAATGGCCGCTATGGCTCTTTGATGAGCGTCTATGAGCCGATCTTCGATAGCGAGGGCAACAAGGTCGCCTACATCGGCGTCGACGTCGACATCGCGGACATCCAGAATAGCCTCAAAGTCCATAACTCCAAGATCGGCGTCCTCCTCATCGCCATCCTCCTCGTCGTTTTGTGCATCTCCTACGAATGGACGCAGGTCACGGTCATCGAGCCGATCGCAAGCCTCGCCCAGCTCTCCCAAGACTTCGCGGAGAGCAACGTCACCGAATGGCGTAATGACCCCAAGAACACCGGCTTCCCGCCCATCACCTCAGGCGACGAGATCGAGACCCTTTATCACGCCGTCAACAACACCCAGCTCACCGTCAGCGACTCCTTCAAGAAGATCGAGGCCCAGACCGCTCAGCTCATGAAGATGGAGCAGAACATGGTCTTCACCATGGCCATCATGGTCGAAGCTCGTGACGGCAATACCGGTGGCCACATCAAACGCACCTCCACTTACATCGGCATCCTCGCCAGGGAAATGAGGAGGCAGGGCAAACACTTAGATGTTTTGACCGACGATTACATCGACCATTTGATCCTTGCCGCCCCGCTTCATGACGTCGGCAAGATCCGCATCCCAGACGCAATTCTCAATAAACCAGGCAAACTCGATGACGAGGAATTCGCCAAGATGAGACTCCACACCGTCTATGGCGCGGAGATCATCGGCACCGCCTTGGAAGGCATCGAGGGTGAATCCTACCTCACCATCGCCAAAGAGATCGCCGAAGGCCACCATGAGAAATACGATGGCTCTGGCTATCCGCATCGCATCAAAGGAACCGACATCCCACTTTCCGCGCGCTTAATGGCGGTCGCCGATGTCTTTGACGCCTTGATGAGCAAACGCCCCTACAAAGCCCCAATGAGCTTAGAGCAGGCCACTTCCATCATCGTGGAGGGCAAAGGCAAGCACTTCGACCCCGATGCGGTCGACGCCTTCTTAGGCGAACAAGCCCAAAAGGAAATCAAGGAAACCTTGGCGACGATCACCGAGGACTAAAAGGAACCTCAAAGCCCGAGCAAGAACTCGGTCACTCCTACTATTTCATACCCAGAAGCGGTTTTGCTCCTCGCAACCGAGTCTTTCACGACGATTACTTTTCGCCTCGCATCGCGGAGCAAATCGAACGGGCGTGATTCTCGAGATATTGTTTCAGCATCTGCCATGGAATAGCAGGACTGGATGTAAATCGATTCTCCGCCGAGCACGGCAAGAAAGTCGACTTCGTTCGTTTTCCTTACACTGGTCCCCTCCGCGGTTTTTTCGATCGAGTCAAACGAACCAACGCTAACGCTATAGCCATGATAAATCAGTTCATTGAAAATGATGTTTTCCATAATCTGTCCTTGGTCGGGGAAAGAAAATGAAAGCCTCGCGTTTCTAAGTCCCGGATCGGCGAAATAATACTTTCTTGATCCGCCGATCATCGCGCCGCCTTTCAAATCGTAACGTTCCGCTTTGCGCAGCAAAAAAGCGTCCACAAAGGCATCAAGGTAGTCGGATACCGTTTCCTTGGTTACCTCAATGTGGTGTGTGCTACGAAGCCGATTCGCTAGTTTTTCCGCGTTTTGCAGCTGCCCTATCGTTTGGCTGGCGGCATTGCAAACCTCTTCCAAGACTTCACTGCGGCGGAAATGGTGGTGTTCTAAAACATCTTTGAAGTACGTCGTTTGGAAAAGACTCTTTAAGTACTCTTCCTTGTCGAGTTTGTCTTTTAAAACGGCGAGGGGCATCCCCCCATGCAAAGCGAACTCTGCATAGTCGCGTTCTTCTGATTGTTTGGAATAAGCGTGGAATTCCGAGAAACTAAGCGGGGCCATCGCAATGTTCGTTGCTTTATCCCGAAATTGGGTGACAACATCACTGGAAAGCATCCTAGAATTGCTTCCGGTCACATAAACGTCCAGGTTTTTCCTTCTTGAAAGCGCCAAAACCACGTCAACGAACGAAACGATGTCTTCATCGCTTCCCTTCGCCTTGACGTGCTTCCCCTCAGTTAGTTCGGGATTCACGATGGAATAAACCTCCTGAATCTCGTCCAAAATCACGTAATGGGCATCATCCCCTTCCGTCAGTTCGATAACGTGGTCAAGAAGATTCAACGGATCGCGATACTTCGCGTTGGAGGCATCGTCGAGTGCGATCACTATAATGTTCTTCTTAGGCGTTCCGTGTTCCGTCAGATAAGAAACAAATATGTTCTCCAGAAGATAGGATTTTCCGCAGCGGCGCACACCGGTAATCACCTTTGGAAAACCGTTCCCCATGGCACGGATCAGTTTGTTTAAATAAAAGGGCCTTGCAATCATGTTATTCTCCTAATATGTAGATTTCTACATTTTTGTCGATTAGATTATAGAGCAGGTGACTGGCGTTAACAAGATTGTTAAAAGCCGCCCAATTGGGCGGCGATCATCGGTTCAATTGAAAGACCAACTTAGCCTAAGCGTTTCCTCGTGAAGGAGATGGATTTTAAGAACGACATCTCCTCTTCGCTCAGCTCGAAGTCGATCTCCTTGTTGGCCTCCATGAATTCCTTATGGGTGGTCTTAGGAAGCGGGAGCACGCCAAGCTGATAGACGAAGCGGATGCAAAGCTGCGGGATGCTCACGCCTTTCTTTTCGGCGAGCTCCTTCATCGCTTCGAGGTTGACCAATTGGCCGGTCGCAAGCGGCGAATAGCCTTCGACCAAGATCCCCTTCTCCTTGCAGAAGGCGATGACGTCTTCTTCGATGTGGCCGATGTAGCAAGGGATCTGGTTGACCGCGGGGACGACGCGGGTTTTCTCAATGATGCTCTTCAAATCCTCGACGTTGAAGTTCGAGACGCCGATCGATTTGATCTTGCCAGCCTTCTGGGCTTCTTTCATCACCTCGAAGACCTCGGCGTTTTCTTTTTCGTAACGGTAGGGTTTGTCGGGATCCCTCATCTCGCTCCAAGGTTTGGGGGCATGGATGAGCATGAGGTCGAGATAATCGACGCCCAAGCGGGATAAGGATTCTTCGATCGCCTTTTTGGCTTCCGCCGCATTCTTGATCTGGGCGGGGACTTTGGAGGTGAGGTAATACGATTCGCGGGGAAGCTTGGCAAGGGCGGGCGCCATCTCCGCTTCGTTATCGTAAGCGATGGCGGTATCGAAATGGGTGTAGCCCACTTCAAAGCCCTCTTTCACCACACGGGAAGCGTCCTCTTTCTTGACCTGCCAAAAGCCAAGGCCAAGCGCGGGGATTTCGTTCCCGTCATTCAATTTCCATTTTTCGTCTAAAACTTTCATGGTCGACTCCTGTTCTCCTATTATACGTGCGCGCATTAAATTGCAAATCGAAGCGCAACGCTCATAATGATAGACATGAAAAAAGAAGACGAATCCTTCGGCGGCAAGAGATTTACCCATTCGTACAACTTCCTAGGCTTTACCCTCTTTGATGTGTTCCACATCCTTTTCGCCATCGTCTCCATCGTCTTTTCGCTCCTTGAGCGCCCCTTTAACTTCGAGATGACGATCGCCTTCGAGATCTTGGACGTCATCTTCGCCATCATTTTGATCGGCTTCGTCGACCGCCTCGCCAAGGAAGAAGACCGCGACGAGGAGAAGAACCGCCACTACAACTTCGCCTGGATCGTCGCCTCGGCCGCCATCCTCGCGCCCCAATCGATCCGCATCGCCTATGTCTTGTCGGATGAATTCAACCGCATCACGACGTTATATCTCGCGAGGCTCATCCTCTGCGTCCTCGCTTTCTTGACCTTCTCCGCCTGCTTGTTCATCCGCCGTGGTTCGAAGGCTTGGTACATCACGATGTTCGTCGGCATGACTCTTGTCGTCGCCGCGATCCCCTTCGCCTTGATGGAGACCATCATCCAGCAAGAAGGCGTCCATTTGATCTTGGAAAGCGTCGGCGCCTTCGTCCCTTTGCTTCCCGTCGGTTTCGGCGTCTTCTCCTTCTTCAAGGACGAAGAAGCCCGCTTCTACCTTTCCAGAAAGAAATAACCTCTTTCCCATAGGAAAGACGATATAATTCTCTCGATGCTAAAACGCCTTTCGATCCATAACCTCGCCATCTTGGAAAACGTCGAAGTGAGTTTCCAAGAAGGTTTTACCGTCTTAAGCGGCGAGACCGGCGTTGGCAAGTCATTGATCATCGGCTCGTTGTCGCTTCTACTAGGCGCCAGGGCCTCCAGCGAACTGATCCGCTCTGGCGAAGAAAAAGCGACCGTCAAAGGCGTCTTTGACGTCGACAACCCAAGATTGATCGGTCTGTTGCTCAAGCTGAACATCCCCTCTCACGAGGAAGGCTTGGTCGTTGAGCGCATCATCTCCAAAACCAAAAGCGTCTCCAAGATCAACGGCGTGACCGTCAGCCTCTCGGATTTAAACGACATCGCCAAATACCTTGCCGACATCCATCGGCAGCACGACTTCCAAAAGCTTCTCAATCCCGAGAACTATCTGGAAATCATCGATGGCTTCTCTTATGAGACCACCGCCCGTTACAAAAGGGACTACTACCAACTCCTTCTGGCGCTCCACGCTCAGGAAAGGGAACTCGAAAAGCTCTTGGAGAAGAAAAGGAAGCTCGAGGAGGCCAGGGACTTCTACGAATTCCAATACAACGAACTAAAAGCGGCTTCCCTCTCCGAAACCGAAGAGAAGGAAATCGAAGACGAGCTCTCTTTGCTTAAGAACTACGACAAGGTCTATTCCTTGACCCACGAGGCGGATTCCATCATCCGCGAGGACTTCTTAGACCGCCTCTATGAGCTCAACAAAGTCTTGAAGAACCTCTCCGACATCCAAAGCCAGTACCAAGAGATCCATGACAAATTGGACGATCGTTATTACGAGATCGACGATTTGTTCCAGACCTTGAAGAAATCGTTCCAGAACATCGACTATGACCCCGAAAGGCTCAACGTCCTCCAGCAAAGGGAGAGCGACCTCAACGCCTTGAAGCGGAAATACAAAAAAGACATCCCCGAACTGATCGCCTACCGCGACGAGCTCGCGGAGATGATCGGCGAGAAATCGCATTTCGAAGAAGACATCAAAGCCAGGGAAGCCTCGCTCCTCACCGTCAAGAACGCCCTCTTTGCCAAAGGCAAGGAGCTCACGACGGTCCGCAAGGACTTGGCCAAGCGAATCGAGAAAGAGCTCGCTGGCCATTTGAAAGACCTCTTATTGGACAACGCCCATTTCGAAATCGTTTTCCTCAATGAGCCAAAGACCATCGAAGAAGCGACCCTCTATGAGAATGGCTTAGACCAAGTCGATTTCTTGATCCAAACCAACGTCGGCGAAGGCTTAAAGCCCCTCTCCAAAATCGTCTCGGGCGGCGAGGCGAGCCGCATCATGCTCGCTTTAAAAGCCGTCTACGTCAAAGCCAACAAAGTCTCGACCGTCATCTTCGACGAAATCGATACCGGCGTTTCCGGCAAAGCCGGCGGCGCGCTTGCGGAGAAGATGAGGGAGCTCTCCTTCTCCTCCCAAGTCATCACCATCTCCCATTTGCCGCAGGTTGGCGCCTATAGCGACACCACCATCCTAATCGACAAGCACGTCAAAGACGGCAGAACCTATACCGATCTCAAAGTCCTTAGCCTCGACGAGAAGATCGAAGAGATTGCTCGACTCATCAGCGATGGCAAGATCACCGACAAGCAAAGGGAATACGCCAGAGAAATGGTATTGTCCAAACGAGGGTGACCCCCTCGTTTTCTTTTTGCGAGCAAAGAAAAAGGCCAGAAGCGGATTCTGGCCTTTTGATGATGGAGGGATTAGGCGGATGGGATATTCGCGGCGAACTCCTCAACGGAGAAGTAAGCACAATCGCTGTTGGCCCCAACGGCGTTCTTGCGAACGAACTCGACGGTAAGGACATCGCCTTTGTTGACCTCAACCGAAGCCAAGGCCTCATCATTGGACGGGGTCTGCTCGCTGCAATCCAAGATAACTTCATCGTTCAGCTTGATGAGCAGGTAGTTGTCGTAGCGCTTGCCATCGGAATAGTAGCTAAACAGGAGTTTGCCCGCTTCCTGGAAATGGACCGACATCTTCGACAGCTCTTTCGTCGGCATGCCGATGTTGGTGGAGTAGAAGGAATGACCATAGATTTCCCACGGATTGTTGTTGGTTTCGTTTTCTTCGAGATCGATGGTGTATTTGTCCACCGAGACGCAGTAAGAGCCTTTGGTGCCGGCGAAAAGACTCTCCATGAAGAAACGGAAGGTGGATCCCGGGGTTAGGATAAGGCTACTCGTCACGAATTCTCCGCTGGCGTTCGGGCACTCATCGTGAACGAAGTAGTCCTCGGAGGTGGTGTAGTTGAAGAGATAAGTAGAGTCGGCGTCCATCTTCAGACGGACGGATTGGATATCGTTGGTCGTATTGGTATAGGTTCCATAAATGTGTTCGCCCCAATTCAAATCCTCGAATTCTACGGTCTCATCCACGGTGATGGGATTCTCGCCATCAAAGATGAGGTCGTTCGTGTAATTAAGCGACTCAGAGGAGTAAGTGGCGCCCACCTTTAGATAAACAGGGGAAGAGGTCGAATAGCGTACGATCTCGCCTTGGGCATCCATCGGGATGAGCTTGTCATCGACGGCAAGCTCCA
>Ga0326512_10003713_pt1 | contig 11157 bp, 6 predicted proteins | sample 1_2617_0518_D_FD_203652 | JGI IMG/M metagenome (GOLD analysis project Ga0326512, IMG submission 203652) | Bovine rumen microbial communities from UC Davis, California, United States - 1_2617_0518 | ecosystem: Host-associated > Mammals > Digestive system > Stomach > Rumen | place: USA: California...
CAGAAATACCAGAAGGTGAAGGTTGACGAAGACGAATGTGCTGAAATTGTCAAGCGTATGAAGGAGTACCTGGAGCGTGAGCGGGTCTATACCAATGCCGACCTGAAAATGAAAGACCTGGCTGACGTGCTACACCTCTCTGCCCCCAAGCTCTCGCAGGTGTTCAATCTGTATCTCAAAGAGAACTACTACGAGTTTATCAACCGCTACCGTCTGGAGGAGTTCAAGCGTCTTATAGATGCTGGAGAATACAAGCGATTCACTATCACCGCACTGTCGGAACAGTGTGGTTTCAAGAAGTCGAATTTCTTCTCTACATTCCGTAAAGTAGAGGGCGTGACTCCTGCAGAATATCTGAAGAAAAGAGGTATCTAAGTACAGCTAAATTAGGTGGACAGAAATGTAAACTGCTGATAATTAGCGGGTTGATGTATTTGGACTGACTGCTAAACTACATGGCTGCAAACAAGAGCGAATAACTTGTTTGCAGTTTTTTTTTATTCTATCTTTGCAGCAGATAATTGACTAAAACACTATTAGCGTATGGAACCTACTACAATCCAACAGACAAATCGAGAGTTGATAGGCAAGACCTACCAAACGGTTCGACAGCAGTGCTACTCTATCTTCCGTCAGGCATGTATCGCTGAGGATACGTGTGAGGACCTGGTGCAGGATGTCTTTATGAAAGTGCTCGGATTGGATATTATTATTGAGGACCAGTTGAAAGGGCTGGTCATTCAGATTGCCTATCAGAAACGCGTGGACTATCTCCGTCATCGTGCATTTATTAATAAGGTACACAACGACTCACTTTGGCGCATGGAGCAGAGCTATAGCAATACGGATGCTGAGGTCAACGACATTCTGAACGTTGAACTGGGTGTTGTAAAAACGATGTCGGAGAAGGATGCCAAGATTTACGAGATGACGCGCTTTGAAGAAAAGACTGCCGACGAGATAGTACTCATGACGGGACTGTCAAAGCGTGCTGTGGAGAGCCGCATCTACCGTACCAGAAACATGGTGCGCAGCGAGCTCCGCAAGGCAATGAATTTCTAAATTCTACGTTATATAACCAAAAAACAAATCTTATGAATCAAACAAGAAGATGGCTATTGGCTATTGGCTGTTGGCTCATGCTCAACTGCCTGGCGATGGCACAGGACATCACTGTACATGGTACGGTGACTGACCAGACTAACGAGCCGCTCATCGGCGTGACCGTCATGGTTGATGGTAAGCAGACGGGTGGCGCAGTAACCGACTTTGATGGCAACTATTCCATTAAGGTGTCTAAAAATGCGACGCTGAAGTACTCGTACATCGGTTACCAGGAGCAGAAAGTTCCTGTAGCAGGTAAGAGTACCATCAATGTCAAGATGAAGGAAGACGCAGCACTCCTGGAAGAGGTTGTCGTCGTGGGTTATGGCTCTGTAAAGAAAGAGTCGCTGACGGGTGCCGTAACAACGGTTGATGCCAAGGCTTTTGAACAAAAAGGAAGCATAGAGAGTCCGTTGGAGGCTCTTCAAGGACAGGTGGCAGGTGTTATAATAACCCGTAACAGTTCTGCCCCTGGTGATGCTGGCTGGAATCTGAATTTACGTGGTTCGGTATCAGTCAATAGCACAGAACCGTTGGTTATCATTGATGGCGTATCGGCATCGGTAAACGAGATGAACAACCTAAATCCTAACGACATTGAGTCTATCAACTTCCTCAAGGATGGTTCGGCAGCCATCTATGGTAGCCGTGCTGCAGGTGGTGTGGTTCTTATCACCACGAAGAAAGGTAAGAGCGGTAAGTTGAAAGTGGAATATGGTGGTTCTGCTACACTCAAGGTTCCTGGTCTGCAACCAGAGTTGATGAATATTGACCAATGGGCAGAAGGTGTGAAGACAGCTTTGCGTAATGATGGCAACGAGAGTAATGTGTGGTATACCTATGCTGAGCTGGCTCAGCTTTATAAGGGAGGCTATATTGACCTCGACACATCTGCCAATCCTTTTGGTAATGCAGCATTTACCGACGTGGCAGACTTCGTCTTCGCTGATACGGACTGGATGGGCAACCTCTTTGGCTCTTGTTGGAGCACAGAGCATAATCTGAGCATTTCCGGTGGTAATGACAAATCTAACTATCGCATCTCGTTAGGTTATAACTACGAAGGCTCTACATTGAAGTATGGCGATAATAACAACAAACGCTTTACCTTCCGCATCAATGATCAGTATCATTTCACTGACCAGCTGCGATTAGAGAGTGTTATCGGTTATGTACGCCAGGAACAGGTTACACCCACCCAAATATCCTCAGCCTTGACGGACACCTATCCAATGCCGGGTCTGCCAATGACAACTATCGATGGTCGTCCGTACGGATGGGGTACTTGGGGCTCACCATTGGCAAAAGTCGTTGATGGTGGTAACAATAACTTCTCACTGTCGCGCATCAATATAAGCGAGACACTGACCTATGATATTACTGACTGGCTGACCGCCAATGCCAACGTGGGATATACCACTACTGAGAAATGGCGTGACATAACAACAAATGCGATCAATTTCTATAATTTTACGGGCACAAAACAAACGCTGACCTCACCAACAGTCGCTAATTCGAGCTATCGTCAGGTGAACGACCGTACAGACTTCTATAGTTTCTCTGGCTATGTGAATGCACGTCGTACGTTCTGGAAGGATCATAACTTCAGCCTTACGCTGGGTGCTCAGTATGAGTTTACAGACTATAAGAAGTTTGGCGCAACAGCTAAGGAGATACAGGAAGGCTTGGAACTGATTAATGGTGCTGGTGAAATTACTATTCCTAAATCAGACAATGATCGTTCACAGAATAGTATCATGTCTTACTTCGGACGTTTCAACTACGACTATAAGGGACGTTACCTCCTGGAGTTCAATGGCCGTTATGATGGCTCTTCTAAGTTCTTGCCCGAGAATCGGTGGGATTTCTTTTGGGGAGTTAGTGCCGGTTGGCGCATCAATGAGGAGGCGTTCCTGAAGCGCGTTAACTGGCTATCAAACCTGAAGATTCGTGCTTCGTATGCTGAGGTCGGTAACCAGAGTGGTATTGGTAACTACGATGGTGTACAGCTCTATAACGTTACCTCTAGCGCTGGTGCTTACGTTGGTGCAGACAAGTTGAGCTATATCTCTACCAATGGTACCTTCGCTTCTACAAGTCGTTCTTGGGAGCGTATCAAGAACTATAACCTTGCTCTTGATTTTGGTGTTACTTTCGGAAAGATGGGTAGCCTGAATGGTACCATCGAGTATTTCCAAAAACGTAACGACAATATGCTCGTCAGTATCTCGTTCCCTGCAACCTTAGGTGACAAGGCTCCCACGGCCAATAAGGGAAAGTTTAAGGATTATGGTTGGGAAGGACAGCTGACATGGAACGGCCGTGTAGGTAAGGACTGGCGATATCATGTTGGTGGTACGCTGACTTTCGCCCGCAACGAGTTGACAGATTACGGCGCTACCTCAGTATTGACCTCTGGCTATCGTTCGACGACCCAAGGCTATGCCCTGAACAGCATCTTCGGACTACGCTATGCTGGCAAGATTCAGAATAAGGAGCAGCTGGAAGCCTACAAGGCGAAATATTATGAGAATAATGGTATTGGTATGCCAGCAAACCTTCGTGTCGGTGACAATATGTATGTCGATGAGAACGGTGATGGCAAACTGGACGAGAAAGACTATATCTATCTGGGCAGTGACGCACCTGAGATTAGTTACTCATTCAATTTTGGCGCTTCGTGGAAGGGCATAGACTTGAATGTTGTCTTCCAGGGTGCTGCAAACCGCTTCGTCTATCGTACCATCAACAACTTTACCGTGCCTATGCGTGCCAATTATACCAATACAACGACGGCAAGTATCGGTCATACCTGGAGTCCTACAAACACAGGTGATGATAACTACTACAATCCGTACACCAATGATGGAAACATCAATAACTATAACTATCAGGCCAACTCACTGACAGCCCAAGATGCACGCTATCTGCGCCTGAAGAATGTTACCATTGGTTATACGCTGCCAGAGAGTCTTGTCCGCCAGACTCGAGTGCTTCAAGGCATACGTATCTACTTCACGGGTACAGACCTGTGGGAGACTACGAAGATTAAGGATGGCTGGGATCCCGAGGCTCCACGCACGGCAAGTGGTACGAGCCGCTATCCCTTTACTCGTAATTACACGTTTGGTATGAACCTCACATTCTAAAGAAAGGAGACAATGATTATGAAAGTAAATATAAAATATATCAGCGCTATCTGTGTGTTCTGTGGCCTTACTTCTTGTATGAATCTCGACCCAAAAGCAGAAATCGGTGATAGTCTGGTATGGGAAAAGGCTGACAATTTCCAACTCTTTGCCAACCAGTTCTACGGTTGGACGCGTGACCTCCAGTCTGGCAATACTTACCAGTATGGATTTAGTGATGGTCCTCACAGCGATTTCCGTTCTGATATTGTTTGCTCAACCATCGTTAATGCTTACAATCAGGGTACTAATTCCATAGAGGCTACCGATGCAAACTATAATTCCCTGTATAAGCGCATCTACTATACGAACTTGTTGATTAAACATGCGGGCAACTTTAGTAATCAAGCCGCAATCGCTACACCGTTGGGCGAGGCTTTATGGTTCAGAGCATACCTGTACTTCGAATTGGTACAACTCTATGGCGATGCCATCCTATTGACCGAACCAGTCGATATGGATTCAGAACGTCTCTATCAGTCTCAAGATGATCGTGGTGTTGTGATTGACCAGTGTGTGAATGACCTGAAGCGTGCAGCAGAACTGCTGCCTGATAAGGCTGAAGAAGGACGTGTTACCTCTGGTGCCGCCAATGCACTATTGAGTCGTGTAGCACTTTATGAGGGTACTTGGCAGAAGTTTCACAACCAGAACACTTCCCGTGCAACGGAGTTGCTGACCATTGCCAAGAATGCTGCAAAAGCTGTTATCGATGCAGGAAACTACGAGTTGTTCTACAATGCCGAATTAGGAAATGACAGCTATCGTTATATGTTTATCCTTGAGGATGCTGCTCAGTGTAATCCTGCAGGTATCGCTAAGAGTGCCAATAAAGAGTACATCATGACGACGCGCCATCGCGATGGTGACAAGCTTGCACTGAATGTGACACATGCTGTAACAACGAGCAACGTTATCTGGATTACGCGTAAGATGGCTAATATGTATCTCTGCGACGATGGTCTGCCCATTAGCAAGAGTCCTCGATTTGCAGGCTATAATGGTGCCACAACAGAGTTTCAGAACCGTGACAACCGCATGCGTTGCAATATGTTGGCTAATGGGGATACGTTCTGGGACAATGACTCCAAGTGGCGTACTACATGGACAGATGCAGACTTGTCTAACTGTCGTACGGCTGGCGTGACATCCGGCAGTGGCTATCTTTGCAAGAAGTGGGCTGTTGAGCGCAAGGTTGATGACTATTACGAGTCGATGGACTACCCAGTCATTCGCTATGCCGAAGTGTTGTTGAACTATGCGGAAGCAGCCTATGAAATCAACGAGAATATCAGTGACCAAGACCTAGATATCTCGCTGAATCTAGTGCGTCAGCGTGTCAACAAAAATATGCCCAAGCTTTCTAACTCGTTTGTGACATCAAATGGCCTCTCGATGCGTGAGGAAATACGCCGTGAGCGTACCGTAGAACTCTTTATGGAGGGCTTCCGCTTAGATGACCTTAAACGATGGGCCACAGCTGTTGACGAGATGTCAAAAGACTTGACTGGTGTCAAAATTACTGGCACATGGTTTGAAACCAACTGGCCTAACCACGGTCGTCAATTGGACAGTGAGGGATGTCTCATACTCTATACCGATCGTCAATGGAGCAAGAAAAACTATCTTCTTCCTCTGCCCAGTGATCAGCTGCAGTTAAATCCACAGTTGAATCAAAACCCTGGGTGGTCGAATAAATAATTAAAACGGATAATTGAAAACAGATCATTATGATTACCAAGATAAATAAGCTATTCGCAGGTTGTATATTATGCTGTGGCCTTACAGCCGCCTTCACAGCCTGCTCCAAAAATGACCCGGACATTCCTAATTTATATGCAGCTCAATGTCCTGCCTCCATAGAATTTCAGTTGCCCGACAATTTGCAGCAGCTGTTGTATGTCGATGAGGCAGATGCTACGGTCCTTCCACTAATTAAGGGCGAGACGGTCAAACTTGCATATAGCATGCAGCCTGCTGATATTACTTTCCGACAAGTACAGTGGTCTTCTAGTAATCCGGTTGTAGCAACAGTAGCCGATGATGGCACTGTGACCGCTGTCAGTGGTGCTGGTATTGGTTATAGCATGATATCTATATCACCCGTCGGAATGTTTAGTGGCTCTGGGGTAATCAGTACCCTGAAAGTACGCGTCAGTGACGAACTGATAAAGACTACCTCTATCACCGTGGACCTCTCATCCAGTGAGGTTTATGCTGGCGAGACTGTTCAAGCTATTGCTACTATCCTGCCTGCTGAGGCTACTTATCGTACCGTGAAGTGGAGTAGCTCTGACGAGTCTGTTGCCAAAGTGGATATCAATGGAGTTGTAACTGGACAGCCTTCTGCTCCCAACAATGCCAAGGTAACTATTACAGCAACAGCCCTTGATGGCTCTGGTGTTTCTGCTTCGGCACCACTTACCGTTAAACAGGTGGTACAGCCGCAGCGTGTTACCATCGATGCAGCTTATGATGGTCTCGACCTGGCCATTGCCTCAAAAGCGCTGACCCTGAATTATACTACTATTCCTGATGATTGTACGAAGAGTCTCATTGAATGGAGCAGTAGCGATGAGAATATTGCTACTGTCAAGGATGGTGTGGTGACCTTCAACCAGACAGGAAACTTTGGTGAGTTTACCATTACTGCATCCTGCCCAGAAACAGGACAGAAATCAAGTGTCAAGATGACGTTAGCAGCTGGTCTCATTCGTGAGTTGTATAAGGATCCTAACAACTTGACATGGAAGGATGCGGGACAAAGCGGCAATGGCAGCTCAACAAGCACTGTATGGCACGACGGATATGTCACCATTACCACTTATAATCAGAATGCTACCAACCAACGTGCCGATATCAAGGGTGTTACGCCAGCTTGGTTGCATGCAGGCAATTATCCTATCTTTGCTATTAAGATGGATGATGTGAAGGATAAGTATGAGGAAATAACCTCTCGAAATATCAATTTCGATGCTGTGGGTAAGGGCATGCTCAACGGATTGGATTATAAGTCTATCGGTGGTGGCAATAACAAATACTCAAGCAACTACCTATGTTCAGACGGCAGTCGCGTCTTTATCTATGATCTCTCAACTGTAGCCTGTAGAACGGGCGGACTGCTGCCTACTGACCAGGCTGTACAGTTCAGTGTCTTCCAGTTGAAGTATGCTGACATGCGTACTATCGATCATCAGGTGACTTACAATATCTATTGGGTACAGACCTTCAAGACTATGGACGATCTGAAAAAATACCTAACTGAGGTGGATGGAGTGACCTTTGAATAAATGGATAATGGATAATAGAAAACAGATAATTATGAATAAATTCAAGAATATTCTGATTGCAGGTATGGTTTGCTGTGGCATTGTTGCCACAGCCACCTCCTGTCGTGAAAACGAGTGGGGCACTGTCGACCTCAGCACACAAGATGAAAAGCAGAAGGACGTAGATGCCAACTATACTTTTTCCAGTCATGCAGCATTGTGGACTGATGCGGATTTCCAGCGTGTTAAGCAGTCGCTAGATAATGGTACGGCCCCACAGGTGGTAAAGGATGAGTTCCAAAACCTAAAGATGAATACCTATGCTCAGCTGACCTATACCCCTAATCCGCAAAAGGAAATTGTACGTGGAGATCCTAAGGGAACTGAAACAGGCTCGGAGAACTATGGATATGCTATGCGTGATGCTGCTGCCGCTTATCAGACGGCTATGCTTTGGCGACTGACTGGAGATGATCGCTATGCCGACAAGAGCATAGAGATTCTGAACGGCTGGGCTAACACCTGCGTGCGAATCACGTCAAATGATGCTAACCAGGTACTGGCTGCTGGTGCACAGGGCTATACTTTTGCCAATGCGGCAGGTATTGTCTATAATTATAGTGGTTGGGCGCCTGCTCAGCGCGAGAAGTTCAAACAGTGGATGCTGGATGTCTTTGCAAGCAGTAACCGCAGTTTCTTGGACACTCATACAGGCAGTAATGTATGTGCAGAGCATTATTGGTCTAACTGGGATTTGGTGAATATGTGCTCTTATTTCTCTATCGGTGTGTTGACGGAGAATAGCGATATGGTTAATTACGTCGTAAACTACTTTTATAAAGGTCAGGGTAATGGATGTATACAGCGTCTTGTCCGTGGTACACATACCGACCCTCTTGGCAGTGGCGAAACCATTTGTCAGAATCAGGAGTCAGGACGTGATCAGGGACATGCCCAAATGTCAATGATGGTGACAGCAGAGCTGTGTCAGATGGCATGGAGCCTCTATCAGGCTAACCCATCGGTAACACAACTCGACTTTTTCTCAGCCAGCGACAATGCCGTCTTGAAAATGGGTGAGTATGTGGCTCTGTCTAATCTCAAGAGTGGCACTGATAAAGAGAATAAAGAGGGCGCTTGGCTCGTTTCACAATCGAAAATGCCGTTCGAGAAATTTGTCTATTGCACCAATTGTACCTGTCGTGATAAGAATCATGGGGCCACTCATACAATGATGGCTGACGATGCCGGTCGTGGTGGCGTTCGTCCAGGATGGGAAATCCTTTTGGCTCACTATAAGGGTGTCAGTGGTCATAAGTATATCCAACAAATGGCCGACAAGTTACGCCCAGAGGGCGGAAGCGGTGATAACCGTTACGGCGGCAATAGCGGAGCTTTTGACCAGTTGGGTTGGAATACCTTGATGTTGTATCAGTAAACGGCACGATACGAAATGTAATTATAAAATGCGTAAGAGCTCAGCCTCTTACGTATTTTATTTTGTAATGATTGTACCACTAATAACTAAGTGATTATGAAAAAAGTTTTACTCTTCGCTGCTTTGACAGCAATCGGGATTAGTGTCTATGCGCAAGATACCTATGTTGGGCAGCCTACAGCCGACACATGGGTACGTTCTAACAGCATTAATGCGAAAGGGAACAGTGCAAAAAATCTGGAAATCAAAACTTGGTCAGGAAGCGACCCCGCTACCAATTTCTATGCGCTTATGCAGTTTGAGTTTACGGCTCCTTCTATGGGAAATCAGGTGAAAAGTGCCGTTCTTAGACTAACCACACGCTACAAGAAGGGAGATAGCGAGGTAAAGGTGTTTGCATTGGACTATGATGTTGAGGAGGGTTCTACTGATTACGAAAAGGCAGGAACCGCTATTGAGGCTGCTATTGCTGGTGAACCCATCGCAGTATTCAATCTGAAGGGAGATGGCTCTAAGGCACCTACAGATGCTATCAGTGATGATTACAAGACGGTAGATAAATGGCAGAATACCATAGATTTGTCATCTTACGTTCGCTCGCTAACTACCAACAAATTTGCCATCGTTTTTCAGAAATCCATGAACCAAAACAATTCCTCACAGATCTATTCCAAGGAGGCTACTGATGAAACACTGCAGAATGATGCAGGCACTTTTGCGGCTGCCGACCTCGTACCCCAGCTCACAGTGGAGTACCAGGAGGCTACAGACATACACTCCGTAGTCAAAGGCTCTGTTGCTGACCTGTGGGTATGGTCAGGTACACATGCAGATGAGACAAGAGGCGGTAACACCGTTGAGTTGCGTACCAATGGTGACGATAAGATGTATGGTCTGATATCATTTGCATTCGATGCTCCCGCAGCCAATGAGATTATCCAGAGCGCATCGCTTCGTCTGGTGACCCGATTCAAGAAGGGCGACAGTCAGACCAACGTCTATGGCTATGGTGCTGATATTGACGAGAGTGCTACTACCTATAATAATGCGCTCGACAACATTACAGCGGCTTTGGCTAATGACCCTATCGCTACGTTCAAGGCTAAAGGTTGTGCACAATGGGCACCTACAGACAAAAATGTTACAGAGGAATATACTACCGTTGAGGCTTGGACCAACATTATCGATGTTACTGACTATATAAAGACTTTGACATCCAACAAACTGGTTATTCTATTGGAAAAGCCCTACGAACAGAATAACTCTACACAATTCTGGACGAAGGAAGCTACGGATATTAGTAACCATGAAGAGAGTGCATTCAGCTATACCTTTACGGCTGCCGACCTCGTGCCGCAGTTGATCGTAACATATAAGGATACAGGTGCTACAGCCATTTCTGACGTTAAGGTTGAGAACTTCAAGGTGGCAGAAGGTGCTTACACTCTTAGTGGTCAACGTGTGACCAAGCCCACGAAGGGTCTTTACATCGTTAATGGTAAGAAGGTTGTTATCAAATAAGCACTTTCCCCTATGAATACGACCGTTAGAAACTTCTTGTGTTTCGCGGCCATCAGTCTACTGCTGCCCGCCTTGGCTGTTAGTCCTTTGCTGGCAGCAGTAACTTTGAGCCATCCCTGCATGCTTCATACACAAGAAGATATTGGCCACGTGAAAGCCTCTCTTGGCAGTGAACCATTATCCTCTGCATACGCTCATCTGCAAGAGAGCCAATATGCGCAACTCACTTATACGGAACATACGTCGGCTCTTCTTGATGGCTATCTGAAACGTATGGACTATAACAACTGGGGACCAAATGGATCGCACGGCCAGTATGCCGATTACAACAACTATACCGCATCTATGCGTGATGCTGCAGCAGCTTACCAGTTGGCATTGCGCTATCGTCTCTCCGATGATACACGCTATGCGGATGCTGCCGTAGCTGTACTTAATGCATGGGCAATCCACTGTAAAGGCATTCTGAAGTTATCTGGGTGGACGAATGGTATCTGTGATCCTAACCTCTATCTCATACTGATACAGGGTCACCAATTTGCCAATGCTGCCGAATTGCTGCGTGACTATGGCGGTTGGGCTGCTGCTGATTTTACAGCTTTCAAGGCCTGGATGCGAAACACGTTTTATGACTTGG
>Ga0326512_10003714_pt1 | contig 11157 bp, 9 predicted proteins | sample 1_2617_0518_D_FD_203652 | JGI IMG/M metagenome (GOLD analysis project Ga0326512, IMG submission 203652) | Bovine rumen microbial communities from UC Davis, California, United States - 1_2617_0518 | ecosystem: Host-associated > Mammals > Digestive system > Stomach > Rumen | place: USA: California...
GCCGAAGGGCAGGTGGAAGTCGTCACGGCCCAAGGCGTCGGACTCATCGGCGATGCCATCTGCCAACGACAGGGCCAACATGTCACAGAGTTCTGCCTCGATGGTGGCTATCTGGGGTTTACAATATGCTTTTTTCATAACCGTTGGTTTTGTGGATTATACTTCTCTGAAATCAATGATGGTCACTTCAGCAGCACCTTGACGGTGTGGTCGTTCGTGCGGATGATGTTGATGCCCTTCTGCAGCCTGCCGCTGTTCTCCCAGCCCGTCGAGTGGGGGTGTTTCTGGGCGTAGAGTTCCTGCGGGTCCATTCCTTCCCACCACTGGCCGGCACCGTCTTCCTTGGTCAGGTTGCCGTCATACGCCTGCGACGGTTCGAGCCACGTCCAGGCGTGCGAGGCATGGATGCTGACGCCGAGAGGCAGGTCGGCCTTCTTGCAGGCCTCGCTCCAACCCTTGATGAGATCCTTCTTCGGACCCACGTTTACCGAGTTCCACTCCTGGTAGGGCGAGTCCCACGTGGGCTATGCCCGCCACGACGGTGACTGGAACTGGCAGCAGGTCAGTTCGCCTTTCACCCGTATCTATTTCGTCACCGAGGGTGAGGCCCGTCTCCATCTCACCGACGGGGTGGTAGTGCTGCGTCCCCGACATTTGTATATCATCCCCGCCTATACGAGACACAGCTATGAATGTCAAAGCGTGTTCGGCCACTATTACCTCCACCTGTACGAAGGTTTCAAGAACGAGACCAACGTCTTCGAGATGTTCAGGCTTCCATTCGAAGTGGAGGCAACTGACCTGGAGCTCCAACTCTTTCAAGAGATGTGTTCTAACCACCCTGAGGCGCAGCTGCCGGAAAGCAACCCGCAGGTCTATGACACTAACACCAGCTTCGCCGACTATGCGAAACGCTATAACGCCCTCTCGCTCTGGCAGAAGATGCGGCTACGCGGCATCATGCTGATGCTCTTCGCCCGCTTCATGCGGCAGGCCACGCCACGGGTATGGACCACCGACGAACGAATGACCAAGGTGCTTGCCTACATCCATAACCACCTTTATGACGATATTGACATCGATGCACTGGCCAGCGTAGCCTGCATCACCAAGTCTTATCTGATACGCCTCTTCACGCAGGAATTCGGACAGTCGCCCCTGCACTACATCAACAAGAAGAAAATAGAGAAAAGCCAGCTGGTGCTGCTTACATCCGACCTGGCCGTAAAGTCCGTTGCCTATACGATGGGGTTCAACGACTACTCCTATTTCATCCGCCTGTTCAAGAAGATTGTCGGCATTACGCCTGGCGAGTACAGGCTAAGCTTGCGGTGACCAGTCCGACAAAACCTTGTAGGATCTATTTTGAGAAATAAAAATCTCTTTTCACTTTTCTCTTTTCATTTTTTTTCGTACCTTTGCACCCGCTTATGGGAAGAAAGATTGTTTTGCTGATACTATTGGGCTTGCAGACAGCATTGGCCGGAGCCCAGGAAACGGCCAATGAACGGCAGGCACGCCGCATCTTTAACCAGGCCTACAATATGGTCTTCGGGGAGCAGGGAGCCACCCTTCACTACGATGTGAACATCGTCGGCGTCTATAAGACCAGCGGCACCATCTGGTACAAGGGCAAGAAGCAGAAGTTCATCGATGAAAAGGTTAACACCTGGAACGATGGTAAGACGGCCTATATGGCTTTCCGCAAGAAGAAAGAGGTACACATTCATCAAGCTAACTCTGACAAAAAGGACAAATACAGCAGTAAGTTCAAGTTCGAACTTGACGATTTCGACTACAGTATAGCTGAGGACGAGAACATGCTGCTTGTGACGCTGAAACAGAAGAAGAAGGCCAAGGGCACTGTCAAGATTGTGAAAGCCTGGCTGAAACGGGGCAGCTATGAGCCTGTCAAACTCCGCATCAAGGTGGCTTTCATCTGGACATCGGTTAGTATCAGTAACTTCAAGTCGGGGGGCATCGGCGATGATATTTTCATCTTCCCCCGCAACCAGTATAAAGATTGGAAATTCATCGATAAACGTAACGATTGACAATATGGGAGGTTTTTTTGGAACTATCGCCGACAAGGAGTGCGTGAACGACCTGTTCTACGGCACCGATTACAATTCACATCTTGGTACGAAACGCGCCGGACTGGTGACTTTTGACCCCGAGCGGGGCTTTAACCGCAGCATCCACTCCCTGGAGCGCGACTATTTCCGTTCGCGATTCGAAGACGAGCTGGACTCGTTCCACGGCCATCAGGGACTGGGCGTCATCAGCGATACCGACCCGCAGCCTATCATTGTCAATTCGCATCTGGGTCGTTATGCCGTGGTGACGGTGGCCAAGATCAACAACCAGCGTGAGATAGCCGATGAACTCTTGCAGCAGCGTATGCACTTCAGCGAGATGTCGGCCAACAACATCAATCAGACGGAGCTGGTGGCCCTGCTTATCAACATGGGCAATACGTTTGTTGAAGGTATCAACAATGTCTATCGCAAGATTGACGGCTCCTGCTCTATGCTCATCCTGACAGAGGATGGTATCATCGCTGCCCGTGACTTTTTGGGCCGTACACCAATTGTTATTGGTAGGAAAGAGGGCGCCTACGCCGTGAGCAGTGAGACATCCAGTTTCCCCAATCTGGACTACAAGGTGGTGCGCGACCTTGGACCGGGCGAGATTGTCAGGCTCCGCAGCAACGGTTTCGAAGTGATGCAGCCCGCCTTTGAACGTGAACAGATCTGCTCCTTCCTGTGGGTCTATTACGGTTTTCCTGCCAGCAGTTACGAGGGCATCAACGTTGAGAAGGTGCGTGAGGACAACGGCCGCAGGCTGGGTGAGAAGGATGATACCGAGGTGGACTGCGTCTGCGGTGTGCCTGACAGTGGAGTCGGCATGGCTTTAGGATATGCCGAAGGCAAGGGTGTTCCCTACGAGCGTGCCGTCCTGAAGTACACGCCCACATGGCCCCGCTCCTTTACACCTGGCAACCAGAGCCGCCGAAACCTCGTAGCCAAGATGAAGCTCATTCCAAACGGCGCTTTGTTGAAAGACCGTCGTGTTGTGTTCTGCGACGACTCCATCGTCCGGGGTACGCAACTGCGTGACAACGTCCGCACTTTCTTTGAATATGGTGCCAAGGAGGTCCACTGCCGCATCAGTTGTCCGCCGCTGGTCTATGGCTGTCCATTCATAGGTTTTACCGCTTCGAAGTCCGATTTGGAGCTGATAACCCGTCAGATTATACGTGACTTCGAGGGTGACGACAAGGTCAACCTTGAGAAATATGCCCAGACAGGCTCTCCTGAATATGAGCGCATGGTAGCCGAAATAGCCCACCGGCTGGGGCTCTCGACGCTGAAGTTCGCAAAGCTTGAAGACCTTATTGAGGCCATCGGCATGCCCAAATGCAAGGTCTGCACCCATTGCTTCGACGGTACAAGCTACTGCCACAGTCCTGAGACGGAGAAGTATTTCTGATTGTTTCTTTTTATTAAAACGTTTACGTGTTTTTTTTCTGCGAGAGTGTGGCACATTCTCGCAGAATATATTATCTTTGCAGTGGAATTTGAAAACTTAAAAACATAAACATTGAATAACTTATGAAACAATTCAACGACAAGAACTTCGTCTTGGAGACCGAGATTGCCCAGGACTTGTACCACAACCATGCTGCCAAGATGCCTATCATCGACTATCACTGCCACTTGATTCCAGAAATGGTGGCTAACGATCATAAGTTCAAAAGCATCACTGAGTTGTGGCTCGGTGGGGACCATTATAAGTGGCGTGCCATGCGCACTAATGGTGTTGACGAGCGCTACTGCACTGGCAAAGACACTACCGACTGGGAGAAGTTCGAGAAGTGGGCCGAGACCGTACCCTATACACTGCGTAACCCGCTGTACCACTGGACACATCTGGAACTGAAGACCGCTTTCGGTATTGAGAAGATTCTCAGTCCTAAGACAGCCCGTGAGATCTTTGACGAGTGCAACGAGAAACTGAAGCAGCCGGAGTTCTCTGCCCGTGGTCTGATGAAGCACTACCATGTGGAGTGTGTCTGCACCACTGACGATCCCGTCGATGACCTGCATAACCATATTGAGTACGCCCGCAACAAGGCAGAGGACGATCCCATTATGATTCCCGCCTGGCGTCCTGATAAAGCCATGAACATCGAGAAGCCTGAGTTCGCCAAGTATGTCGAGCAGCTGTCTGATGTCAGCGGTGTTGGTATCACGAAATTTGCCGACATGGTCGATGCCCTGAAGAAGCGTCATGAGTTCTTTGAGGCTCAGGGTTCGAAACTCTCCGACCACGGTATTGAGGAGTTCTATGATGAGGACTACACCGACTCGCAGATTGAGACCATCTTCGAGAAGGCTATGCGTGGCCAGCAGCTCAGCGAGTTTGAGGTTCGTCAGTACAAGAACTGCTTCCTGACGGTGATGGCCGAGATGGATGCCGATGCCGGCTGGACACAGCAGTTCCACTATGGTGCCATCCGTGACAACAATACGGCCATGTACCGTCAGCTCGGTCCTGACACTGGCTTTGACTCCATCGGCGAGTTCAACACGGCACGCGCTATGTCGAAGTTCCTGAACAACCTGAACATGAAGGGTAAGCTTACGCGTACCATATTATATACACTGAACCCCTGTGCCAATGAGGTTATTGCCACCATGCTGGGCAACTTCCAGGGTGGCGAGCCTGGCAAGATACAGTTTGGCTCCGGCTGGTGGTTCAACGACCAGATGGACGGTATGATCCGCCAGATGAACGCCCTTTCGGTGCTCGGCCTGCTGAGCCGCTTCGTGGGCATGCTCACAGACAGCCGCTCGTTCCTCAGCTATCCGCGTCATGAGTACTTCCGCCGCATCCTGTGCAACCTGCTCGGCAACGATGTGGAGAAAGGTCTGCTGCCTGACGACCGCGAGCTGTTGGGCAAGATGGTGGAAGATATTTCCTATAACAACGCCCGTCGCTACTTTAAGTTCTACTAAGCCGGCGTGCCGTACTAAATCAAACTACAAAAAACTATCTGCTGCAAAAGAGCCAGACCGTCAAAAAGGTCTGGCTCTCATTTTCGGTGTACTACCATATCCATGCCCCGCGTTCCTGGTTATAGTTGTCGCTACGGTAACATTCAAACTTGTTTTTGAAGACGATGAGCTGATATGCCATATTGCTGATTTCCATCATTTCTTCCTCTTTTTCACGGTACAGCGCCAATTCATATTTATGGATTTCCGGGTCAAGGAAAAAGATGAAGTCGCTTTCTTTGTCAGCATCCGTGTTGTAGAACTGGTCGTAGGCCTTGCAAATCTCTTTGTCGTCGAACCAGAAATAAGCCGTATAGGCCGACTTGCCGATGTGCCACTGTAGTGCCAGCTTTTGGGGCTTTCCTGCTTTATGATATGCCATCAGTCCACCGTCATGCAGTTTGTCGTGCGTACCGTCATATAGGGATTCCTCGATATAGTCCATCACTGGCATAACTTCTTTCTCACCGTATTCTGTCCACTCTCCGTTCTCCTCGTCCCAATGTTCAAACACCGGCAGGTAGCAGTAGTAGAACTGCTGCATGTACTTGTCGAAAAGATCGAGTGGGGGCAGGCCGTTTTCTTCAAGGTTCTCCAGTACACGCGGGTCATTCTCAATATAGAAGTCGCAGTTCTCGTCCAGCGTCACAGTTGGGTTCAAGGGCATGAAGTCCTTCATATCGACCTCAATCTCCTGGGCGTGGTACCATCCTACCAGCACCGACTTCTTATCTCCGTGCGTCCATACGGCAACGCCGCCATACGGAGCCATACCAACCACGATATGTTCAAACAGGGGTTCGCCATTTTCTTTGTCAGTCTGGCTGAAGAGCTGTTCCATCTGTTCTGTCGGCAGTATTTTCATCAAGGAGTAGAACACACCTTCCGTCACAGACAGCCAAACGATGTCGAGCAAGCCTGGCATAGGATAACGCTCGCGTTCCATCAGGTGGCGGCTCAGAGGCTTTCCCCATTCCCCGCTGTAGGGATAGCGCTTGGGTATCTCCAGTGCTTCATCGCGGTTATAATACAGCAGGCCGAAGAACGTATCGGTGGGATACAATGCTGGCGCTGAGCCGGAGACGAGGATGCGGTATTGCTGTGCTGGCATACGTATAAGTTTAGTTGAGATGACTTAGAAAATAGGATTTCTCCTTTTGGTTCTTGCCATAGAAAATCCGTCGGGTAATGAGAGCCTCATTAGCGGAAATCTGTTCGTGCTCAACCGAATTGACGGCACCGTTAACGCTGAAACTGTCGTTACCAGAATAGTGCAAGTGGTACGAACGTAGTTCCTTGTACTGCGCGTCAGTCAGCGTAGCAAACTTCTGCCCATTCCCGCCAACCATACTATTCCAACTATTGAAGAGGCTCTTGAGCAGACTTCCTTTTATACTATACGATACAGGGATGGCGTTCAGTGGGTTGATTTCATGTTTGCTGACCGCAGCCTTCATCAGTTTCAAAGGAATGTTGGTGTAACCTGGGGCTATATACTTTCTTATGGACACGGAGTCCTTTCCTGATTCGTAGATTGCCCCATACTTTTCGCAGTTCAACTCCTCACTCATATACATCTCCATATCTCTGGATGATATGGCTCCTTCGGGAATCCATCCTATCTCTTTTAAGAGTCTGACTGACACTCTCTCATACTCGTTACGGTTATTGTGGTTCCATTTGTTCATCAGACAAAAACCAGCAGCTACCTGGTGACTGTCAATTTGCCGCCAACTGTCAACTCCGAGGTCAACACCTCCGCCAATATCACTATGACAGCCGGGCAAGAACAGCTCCAGTCCCTGGCCAATAGCACTGCTGATATCTGTCAAGGGAAAATGGCTCCTGAATTCATCCATAGCGCATAAGTGGACCACCCTCTTGGCTTTGTCTATACCGTATAGGTGCAGGCTCTGCGTGTCGTAATACGTGACAGATGCAACGGTGTCGAACAAACCGACAAAGCTCAGTTCCTTGTCAATTTTACTGTCCAATAGGAAGTCGGCATCTTTCTTGTTGTCGGGAATGAAATCATAGGAAAACATACGTGATTCGGTCGCCCCTCGGCTGAAACCGAACGTGAACATTTTAATATGTACTTTACTGATGTTCCTGTCTATGACATATTTGTTGGCTATGCGTGAGACAGCATTCTTGGCCTGTTTGACTTTTTCAAAAACGCCTAAGGAGCCGCGTCCAGTACCACCAGCATAGTAGTCCAAATTACCGTTTTTCATATCAGTACCAACACCTTCCACATAGACCGGGTAATAGTCAGGATCAGTTTTATAGACAGCCTCTAAGATGGCAACATTGGTGTAGGTGGATTTTTGTACATCTCCGCCTTCGTGATCCTTGTATTTCTTCCATTCCTTATCACTCATGCCCTCCTGTCCTGTACTCAGCTCAAATTCGTTGCGTCCTTTCCTGATTTCCTCCATCTGTTTCTTTGTCGTCTTGACTTCTTTGTCCTCAATAGGCTCTTTTTGCTCGGTAAGCATGGCCAGGTGGTCGCTGTTCTCTACGAAGTACGTGTCTTTGCCGGCACCCTCGTATCCAAAGAAGAATTCGTCAAGCTGTGATTTGGAGAATATACCCGTTGTCTCCCAGAAGTCACGTCCAGCTTCACGTATCTCACTGATTTTCCTCGGTTTCCCGTCGGCCCCCCAGGCATGCACATTGGAAGATGCTGCCTGTTTGCCCCTGAACAGTTTCCCCAGCATCACCTGGAACTTGTTGTTGCCTGTGCCATCGAAGAATACGCCGATGTAGATGGTCTTTTCCGTTCCCTGCGTCTCTTGTGGGGTTTTCTTGTCCTTTTCTCTGGCATCAACTACGTTGTTTGACATACTCAGCTTCTTAAATCAGTTGTTTACTTGAATGTTTCCCTGGGCTTCTTGCTCATATCCGCCGAACCGGTATCCTTCTGTCCGTCGTCAACGATGCTGATAGTGCCCCCCCACATGCACTGGCAGTGGTCAGACTTCAGCAGGGCGGGGAATCCGTCCACAAGATAATCCAGCTTGCCCGGTAGCCAGGGCATTGGCGTGTTGTGCATACAGGGAGCTGGGGTAAGGACACCCTGATTAGCGGCAGTGGCGGCTGCGGTGGCGGGGAAAGCGAGAGAACAGCATCTGCCAAAGCTGCCGAGATTAACCATCGGCACATGGTCGTTGATGTTGGCCATCGGTTTGCCTGTGAGGTCAGTTCTGTGGATAGGCAGCACCGTCAGGCTGCCTTGATTGGTGCCCATCGTACAGCGTAGGGTGGCACCGGAACAAACGTATGAATCTGCCATAGCTTACTGAACCTTAACGATACCGGCCTTGATGTCAATGCGGCTGCCTGCGTTGATGACAGCTTGGTCACTGGCCTTGATGTGGTGGGATGTGGAGTATTCGAGCAGCTCGTCTTCAGCCTCGGTGCGTATGTTCTCGGCGGTGACTTGCAGCTTATGCTCAATCTGCTCGTCTTTGTTGTCGCCAATATTGACGAACTGGTTTCCGTTGACCATGAGCGAGTCGTTGCGGTCGATGGAGGCATTGCGGTCATTGCCCGCATGTTCGCGGATGTCGTTGTCGGCTGTCCGCTGTTGGTCGTTGCCGGCCTCTAAGTACATGTCGTTGCTGGCTGTCTCAGTGATGTCGTGGTCGGCAGTAGCCTTGATGTCGTGACCCGCATGCATGATGATGTCGTTTCTGGCATACATCTCAATGTTGCCAGTTGACTCCAGCATGATGAGCTTGCGGTCAGTGGAGAAGGTCAGGATGTAGTTCTCCTTCTTATGGTCATAGATACGGATATACCCGTCGTTGCCCTCATCGTGTATCTCTATGGTATGTCCGTTGCGTGTTCGGATGGCCTTGATTTTGTTGTGGCTGTTCTTGCTGGCCACCCATTTGCTGTCAACATTGTCTATACCATTATATAATGTACCGCTGACGTATGGGCGTTCGGCATTGCCGCCCTCAAAATCTATCATCACCTCTTCTCCTATCTCGGGGATGAAGCTAAAGCCCTTTTCACCACCGGCATAGGGCTGGGTGATGCGTAGCCAAGGGGTCATCATCTTCTCATCGAGTTGGGCCTGCCAGTCAAACTGTACTCGCACGCGTCCCATGTTGTTTGGGTCCTCGTTGTCTTTCACCTTCGCACGGCAGGGAATACCTATGGGATAGACCTCGTTGTCGGAGTAGGGTGGGTAGTCACATTTCGCGGGTATGCCGGTGAAGTGGTTGCTGTATATTTCGTCGGCATTGAAACGGTGTATAAGCTCGGTGATGACAATCTCGTCCTGATCGACATCGCTCTTCTTGTTGGAGAAGCTTTCCATGATGTAGTTGTCAATGATGACGAGCGTGGAGCCGACTTTCAGCTTCGAGCAGTATGTCTCGCCTGAATAGATGAGCATGTTGGCCTTCTCGCTGCGGGCCTGTGCCTTCGTCGATATGTCAAGCACCGTTCTTCGGCCGTCAGTATCGGCATATCCGCCAGAGTGCAGGTTCTGTAGCGTCTGTTTGGTGAAACACTGTTCCGACGCGTCATATACTTTCCCGTTCAGCTCATTGAGTGATTTTTGCATCTCACCTTTGCCGTCCTTCTGGCTCGCTTCATATTTGTTGTACGAGGATGCCAGGTGACGGAAGGCAGTATGCTGCATCTTCAAGTCCACACTGTATGACGGTATGTTCCTGCTTGGATAGGACAGACGTACTGCGTCCTGTCGCTTCAAGTTTCCGAACACAAGTTGGGTACCGTCGTTATACAGCCATTCACCATATCGGCGTGCCAGTCGCTGAATAAACTGCAGGTTGGTTTCGTTGTATTGCACACAGTACGGTATGCGTTCTTCAAACCGAGAGTCCACCACAGTGTCGAGCCGTCCCTTGTAATCGTCCAGAATGTCTTTCACAATCTCGTTCAGGTCTTTATCCTCAAACGACTTACAGGTCGGATTGTCATCCAGCAGTGCGTCCCAGCTCCTGGCCTCGACCCGTATGACGTACTCGCTTCGCCGCCTGCTGCCTGAGGCCGTATAGACAAACCCTTTGAACTCAATGTCGGCCACGGTGTCGTTGTTTGTGTTCAGCGATATGTTCTCGATGTCGTCTGTCTGCAGTGTGACGGTGACGTCCTTGCCGATAATATCTCCGCACACAGCGAACATGGTTTCGTTGATGTCTTCATCGGGACTCTTGAGCATGGAGAACGTCAAAGTATTAAAACTCAGCATGTTCTGCCGGAATTCAAAGTCGTCGAGACGGTACTTCGCACCCCCGAGCTCGATATTGAACTTCGATGATGCTGTGCCACCTATGGCAACGAAGATATTTTTGATAGATATTGACACACTCTTAAATATTTATAGTTTTTTACTGCCGTTCTTTGTTGGCTTTGGAAATCGTTTATGCTGGCGGGATTAGAGGTGCCAGATGCATCTGTGAGTTGACGGGAGGGCCAGTAAATATTAAAGTGTTATTCCGCCACGAAGCTGTAGGTCTGGCCAGCTGTGGTTTCCACGTCGTACTCATAGACCTGACGGAGGGACAGGGGCTGGAAATCCTTCAGCTCTGCTGAGTGCAGAGGCTCGCGGATGGCAGCAGGTGCAAAGAGCGGGTTGGGGCAGTCGCCCTCAGCGGGCTTTAGAGTCACGCCCTTCTTGCGTCCCTCAGGTAGCAAGCGTCCTTTGGCCGAGCTTGAAGCCTTGGCCAAGCGAAGCGGAGCATAGGAGCGCAGGCGCAGCGTGCCACCGATAGTGGAGCGCACCACGGCGGAGCGGAGTTTCCCTTCGCTCCATTGCTCATCGACCACAAAACCGCCGCGGGCACGCAGGCCTTTCACCTCGCCCTTCTGCCAGTCGTCGGGTAGGGCGGGCAACAGGTGGACGGCACCGTCGTGGCTCTGGACGAGCATCTCGCAGATGCCAGCCGACACACCGAAGTTGCCGTCAATCTGGAACGGCGGATGGGCGTCGAACAGGTTGGGATAGGTGCGACCGTCAGGATACTGGCGGGCAGCACGGTCGTCGGGCAACAGGTGCAGCATGTTCTTGATAATCGTGAAGGCGTGGTTGCCGTCGAGCATACGGGCCCAGAAG
>Ga0326512_10003715_pt1 | contig 11150 bp, 10 predicted proteins | sample 1_2617_0518_D_FD_203652 | JGI IMG/M metagenome (GOLD analysis project Ga0326512, IMG submission 203652) | Bovine rumen microbial communities from UC Davis, California, United States - 1_2617_0518 | ecosystem: Host-associated > Mammals > Digestive system > Stomach > Rumen | place: USA...
ATAATGTAGTACCATCTTTTGAAACAACTGCATTATTTATTGCTTTCATATAAGGATTATTGTCTGCAATATTAATAATAAAATCATCATTAAATACTGCATAAAAATTTTCCCATACTTTATCTGTCATAACTATTCTTAATGTAGAAGGTAAATTTAACTGCGATATTTTATTAAAAGCTGCGATATCAATAATTTCTACACCTTCTGGTAATGTTATATTTTTTAAAGATGTATCTACAAATGCGCCACAATCTATTGTACATGGTTTTGTCAATGAATCCCATACAATATTATCTATATTAGTCTTCCTAAATGCACAATAATTAATATCAGTTGCTCCATGTAAATTAAGGGTTCCTGATATATTAGTGTGTGCAAAAGCTCTCTTTCCAATATATTCAATACTAGTTGGTAATTCTATTGATGTTAATGAACTACAGTCTGCAAAAGCTTCTCTACCTATGGTATCAATTTTATTTCCAAGGAAAATAACTTTTTTTAATTGACTGCACCCTTTACAAAATTCCGCACCAATACTTTCCAAGTTTTTTGGAAATATTATTTCTGTAACATATGATCCTTTTAATGATAGTCCTATAGAACCCCATGGATCAATATCAGGTGATGTGTTTTTTAAATTAGTAAAATATTGAAATACCTTAAGGTCAAATGGTTGATTATACTTTTGTAAATCATCGAATATATCTTCTAATTGATGCCAGTCTGTTATATTTAAAGCATCACCTATTGTTGATATTCCATAATAATTAAAAATGGCTGCAACATTAGAATCAGTAAAAGGTAACATTGACACTGCATTTACAACATCATTTCCAATATTATCAACATGTTTATTGATATTATTTTGAACTGTTTTTATTAATCTTTCATTTAAATTATGTATGAGAGTTAATAAATTCATAGAATAAATATTTTAAATTTTTATTATATATATCTTAAAATGGTAGGAAAAGAATTTGTAAAAAAAAATATGGCCTGCAGCAAAAGACCTTGAAAATAAAGGTGGCGTGATTATAATATTAAAATTTTTGGTAGATATGAAACAGCTGGTGCAGAATTATCAGATTTAGCATTTTGCGATTCTACAAAAATTAAAGAGACATAAAAAAGGAAGCTAATTATTAGCTTCCTTTTTACTTAGATATCAATATCTAAGATTTCATCATCTCTAAAATTTTCAAATGTCTTTACAAAAGATTCATTTACAGAATGCTGACGATGTGCACGTTGAGCTCTATGAGCACGTCTTGCATCATATGATTCATTTATACGCTGATTACGTCTCGTACGTGGCTTGAAAGATTCAAAAGGATTACTGTTATCAGGCTGAGCTGTATCAGCTCCTGGTGCAGCACCAAAATCATCACCGCCACCAGCAAATGGATCACTACTCATATCACCGCCATCAGCAGCAAAAGGATCTGCATCAGCAGTATCATCTTCAGGTTCATCTTCAATATCAGAACCATCTTTTTCATATTCGAAATCTTCATCAGAACCATCTGCATCACCATCAGGATCTTTAGCACCATCCTTAGCAAACTTATTAAGGAACTGCTCTTCTGTTGCATCCATCAAACTTATACGAGCATTTTCATCTGACTGATCATAAGCTTTCTGTAAAAGCTCTATTACTTCTTTTGTTTTGAACAAAGCTTTAATCTCACGAGTAAACTTCTCGTCCTGATCAATAGACTCGTTCAATATTCTCATATACTGATTCATTTTTAATAAATGTTATTTTTTCTTATTTATATTACATTAATTCGCCAATATGTTTAATAAAATCAATATTATAGCCATATTGCTGTGTTAATGAGTCTTCTTCTGCACCTGACGCTACGTAATTCTGTACAAATGATTCATTATTAATTCTCATTTGAACTTGATCACGAAGTCCTGTACGACGCCAGAATTCATCCACATCAGCTTTATTTTCAAGAATGTATATCTTAGCCATTTCATCGATAGATTGACGCTGTGCATCAGATGCATTGTTATAAAGCTCAAGATCTGAATCATCAGCAAGGCGAATATAATTCTTAGCTTCATTAACCTTTTTGATAAGTGGACGCATAAACTGTTCATTAATCTGAGCAGGTTCCCAAATCTGATTCTTCCAAATATATTCAGCACAAGCCATCTTATCATCATCAAGAAGCTGTGCAAATTTTATGAAGTTTGATTCGGTTAAAGAATTTGCAAAAGGATACTGAGCAATAATAGAATTTCTAATCTGTTGCTTCTTATAAGCTTCATTAATAATATCCTGATAATATTTCATAGACATTGTGGCAGATTCTTGTACTTCTTTCTTCTGCTCTTCAAGCTTCTTTACATCTTCGTCATTTGTTGCACCAGATTTAACTTCTTCTTTCTTTTCCTTCTTATGAGTAGACTTTTCAATCTTATCAGCTTCTGAATTAAGCTTACCATCTTTTACATGATTAGCTTTTTCTTCATCTTGTTCTGATATATCTTCAACAGTTTCTTTATTATCATCTTTAGGTTTTGGCGTTACCTTTTCCTCATCTTTTTTCTTATTACATCCTTCATTAAGACGAGCAGTTAATCCAATAACCATAGATTCAAATGGATTTTGTGTTGAAGCTTCTGCGCCACTAGCATCTGGTTCATTTTCTGCACTACTAAATTCTGGCTGTACATCCATAATTTCATCCTTGCCCTCACCTGCATATGTAGGAATAATATTAATAATATCATCACGAGATGGTTCAGCATTTGTATCTGCGGTATCATCTATAGGAGTATCTGTGCCAACACCAGTAAGACCAAGCTCTTGTGCTTTTTCTGGTGATACTTTTACCTGGACATCTTCATTTACTAATGGTTTTGTTAAATTCATATTATTGTAATCAAAATATTTTCCTTCAGTAATCTCAGGTACTTCATCTGTCTCAATGATTTCAACATTCTCATCAAGTATACCATATTTAGCAGCCTGATTATCTGACTTTTTTGTATTTATTGATTCATTTATAAATGAAGTTACAACTGGACGCATTGATTCTGAAATCTGATCAAGCTTACATTGTGCAAAACCAGGTGTTGCTACAATATCATATGTAAAAATTTGCTGGATAGAAACGTGTGAATCTGGATTAACAGTACCAGCTGCACGAGAAGATACATATAAAGGACAACCGCCCTCTACGATAGCTTTCATAGTTTTGCCATTAGGTGTATCCAATAATTCAAGCTTACCCATTACAGCTTTCTTTGATGGATCATACCAAAGGTCAGTGATTTTATGTGATACATCTTTAAGAAATACTTCAAAACGACCCTCTGGATGATCAAGCTCACCAAGGATACATCCTTCGTTCTTAATCTTCTCGCGGAGATATGCTAAATGCTTGAGTACTTCTGATTCATCATAAATTCTGCCGTTTCTATTCTTAGTCTTACCGTCACATGGTGTGAATATTCCTTCAAAAATAAATTTCTTTTTACCATCTGCACCTACACTTTCATTAAGAGTTAACGCGCTGGTAGACTTTTCTTTAATTAATAAATTTGCCATTATAAAAACAGAATTCTATTTTTTGTTATTTATTCTATTTTATAATGGCATATTTTTTATAATAAAAGGTAATATCACTTTTCTAATCTGTACATAAATATTTTCAAATATCAATAAACATAAAAAGGATCCTTATTAAAAGGATCCTTTTTCTTTAGTCATGATATTAACAACTTAAACATCCACCTTTCTTATTTGAACTATAATTATAAGACATATGTTTATTTTTAAGTTATTACTTTGATTTACCAGCTACATATTCTGATTCTTCAGCAGCCTTAAGATTAATCTTTGGTTTCATCATGAATAAGATTTTTGCAGTAGGCTCAATATTCTCAATAATTTCATCCATTGGCTTATATGCTTCTGGTGACTCATCAATAGTTTGAGCATTTGCTGTTGTGGTATAAATACCAGCATCTTTCATAGACTGTATGAATTCATCCACATTAAGTTCACGCTTTGCAGCTGAACGAGACATTTTACGACCAGCTCCATGTGGCGCAGAATAGTTCCAATCTTCATTAGACTTACCTTCACAAATTGCAAGGCCATCTCGCATATTAAATGGAATAATCATCTTCTCGCCCTCATATGAACGAATAGAACCTTTACGCACAATCATATCATCAAAACAGATATAATTATGAATACACTCAATATCTTCAATCTTTTTTGACTTAGCAATCTTATTGTAAATCTTCTCTACGCGATCACAAATAATCTTACGATTATACTTTGCATAAGCCTGCGCAATAACCATATCAGTTAAATAGCCTTCAAGATCAACGCCTGTAAGATAACCTGGATGCAATGTTAGCTTATACTCATCAAGAGCTTTATCAATAGCTTCTTTAATACCATTTAATGGTCCCGTATAGCTACGTTTTACATCATGTACTACTTTCTTCATACCAAGCTTTGAAATCTCAGTAGAGTTAGCAATTTTATCCCATTTCTTGAATACTTTGAGACCGAGATTGCGTGAACCAGTATGACATGTAAATGCATAATGACCATCACCTTCATCATATTCCAAGAAGTGATTACCACCACCTACTGTGCCGATTGAATGACAGAATACGTCAAAATCCATTCCAACCCAATCACACCATTCTTTTATATCTTTTTCTTTCTTGAATTCAACAAACTTGATTCGATGATTTGATGACTGATATGCTTTCATAAGTTCTTTATTAACAAACTTAATGAAATCTTTCATCTCAAATACTGAATTGTGATGAATATTGAAACCCATTGGAATTTCCTTCTTTACTCTATGCTCAAATAAAGCATAATCTTTTGGGTCAAGAGGCTTATCAAAGAAAATTGAATGCATACCACAACCAATATCACATCCAACATGTGCAGGTGATACATAATCACCAACAGGTGCAGTAAATCCAATAACAATACCCTTACCAGCATGTGTATCAGGCATAATACGAATCTTTGTATCTTTAAATACTGCATTATTTGCAATATTATAAATCAGAGACATTGCTTCATCTTCAATATCATCTGTAAAAATCTTCACGTCTTTAGCGTAATGTCCGTCTATTGTTATCATTTTAATATTTTTTAATTATATGATATGCGCTGATCAAATCTATATCACCATAATCAGCACTTATTCATGCTTTTATTATTTTATAAATTATACTGGCAAAGATAATAAAAAAATAAAATCCTGATGCATAAACACCAGGATTTTAGTATTGTTTAGTAAATTAATTACATATGAGATAAATCTACATTCTTAAGGTCTTCAAGCTTATCAATAAGAAGATTCATCTTAAAACCTGAGCATGCAAGTGCCCAGCGTGACTGAAGAAGTCCAATCTTTTTCTTAATAAGACTAATCATATCAATATGTTCACCAAGCTTATTAAGGATTGCATTATATGTCTCCTGATTCTCAGCCATCCAACGTGCATATTCAATACCTACGCCCATAGGCTGCATCATAAGATTATAAACATATGTAAGAGCACCATAATCAAAAGTAAGTGTCTTATATTCCTTAGTAATATCGGTAGCCTTACCAGTAGAAGGATCTTTGATTGCAATTTTACCATCTTCGAGTGCCTTGATATATTCATCAATTACCTCATCAAAACGAAGAACGCCAATCCAGTAATTTGCAGGAGCAACAACATGATCTGTATTCCAAGCCTTAAGCCATTTTGCAAATTCTATAGAATGTTTAGCATCACAAACTTCATAATCAAGCTTAAGATACTCACCTTGGTAATCTTCAAAATCTTGCTTACACTGATTTACATAATCCTCATCAGGCTTTTCATGAACAAGTTCAGCAATACCTTTATTCTTCTCATTGAAATCTGCAATAAGAACATCACGCTGATCATCATTGAGTTCATCCATCAACTTCTGATCTGTCTTGATTGAATTGAGAATTTCCTGAGCGGTCTGCTGATGCTTCTGCTCAACCTTTTTTACTTCTTCTTTAACTCCAACATTTGTTGCACTTTTTACCATTTGTAATAACGTTATTTTTAATAGTAGTATTTTGTTTACCAGAGACTTTCATAATTGCCTTATATTTTCTGGCATCACAATCACAACCTAAATATATATCTAAGTTTCTATCAAACCCTGTAAGTTTCAATTCTCCATTATTAACTATTTTACCAGTGTAATACAGAAAATCTGAACCTTTAAATTTAGGTAATGACGATTTTATATACACATCCCTGTATACTTTCATACTTTATATTATTATATTGTAAATTTTTAGTTTTTATTAACTTTTTCACTCATAAATACTTGTAAATGTTCCAGCAAATATTGTAGATATACCATTATCTGTTTTTGCAATAACAGCAAACTTTTTATCTCCAGCTAAAATCTTCTTTGCATTGATTGCTGATATTTTATATTCAAGTTCTCCTATTGTTTCTGACATATTTAATGAATATGTAGGATTTAAATAGAATATAGCACCATCTTTATCAGAACATCTTAAAAGATATGTAGCATTTGTTGATGATAATGGATATGCAGTAGATAAAGAATCATCTGTATATAATCTGAACTTATATATATTATCAGTATCATATAATGCGATATTATACATACCTTGCTTATAAGCAGTACCGTCTTCTCCTACAACAATATCATTATTTGTAAAATACTTGGTAATATATTTTGTCTTAGATAAATCTTTACCTCCATTTGCATTAATGATTGGCTGAGATGTTTCTATTTTATTATATAGTCTCCATGTATAAATGTTAGACACATTTATCTTTTTTGAATCTATTCCAAATTTTTCTTCTGCATCATTAATGACTATTGTTGCTAAACGTACTATTTCTGTACCATTAAGGCGATTAACAAGTCTTGCTGTATATGTGATATCAATATAATCACAATAATATCCTGATATTGGAGCAACAACAGGCTTATAATAGAACTTATATAAATCATCAACAGACATTGCATCTGAGTTAGGATCTTCAAATGTTTCCGTACGAGAGAACTTTTCTGTTCGACTTATAATATTATCATTATCACTGCCAGAAGCTATCATAGGAGAGTATACATATCTCATTTCGAGTTCATTTACTACTATCCATTGACGAGCATCTTCACCATAAATTTCAGTAAATGATTCTATATCGCCTTGATCATTATACAAGAATCCTGGCGTATTTAAAGGAATAGAACCATTTTCAATAGAATTCATAATACTAATTGTTACAGGATTATCTGATGTATTTCTACCCCATATAGGATAATATCTAATACAGTTTGATTCAGTATCTTCATATATCTTCGCATTGAAATAGTTTGAATTTGAAATCAATGTTATAGATGCTGTTACATTATCAACCTTGGTAAATGTGCCCTGATTATATAAATGAAGGTCTGCATCATTATCAATATATTCAACAGTTTTATCATTTAAATTGAAAGCTGTATCATCTATGCTTGAATATTCAAACATAATATCTGCTGTTGGATTGATTGATAACTTTTTAAAAAAATCATTATCTGATTTGTTAACACCCATATAATATAATGATGGTACATAGAATTCAATATATCTGTCATAGAATCTCTGTGACAGATAGAAAGGATGTGAATTGAATTTAATCACATTAGATATATTTCCTTTATGAAATATGAAATTCTGAAGTATTACATTATTATCAGCACTTTTATATTCAGCATTGCCAGTCTGTGATCCTTTAACAGATAATATAAAACCTAATGTATCATTAAAAGTATAACCTGTTAATATATGAATTCTGATAGTATCAAATGGCACCTGAAAATTAATACGATCCTGTACAATATTACTTATATTATTATCTTCATAAAAATAATGATTATTTGTATTATCACCTATCGGCTTACGTACAACATCTTTTGTAATATAGTTACTATATTGTAATGAATAACTTAAATATCCAGGATAGAAAAATGTATCTTCTGTTTTATTCATAAATGCATTATACATAAATGAATTGACATAAGACATTGATATATTCTGTGATGTAGGTATTTCAAATATCTGAAGGTGATTAGCATTATCACGAACGATATATGATGACATATTTCTTACATTAGATGATGTAAGCTTTGCTTCAGTATCATATGAATACTCAAGTAATAATTTATCTGTAATTTGTAAATATTTTGAAATCTTACTCATGTCTTATTAAAAAGTTAATATATTTCTTGATACACCTAAACTGATAGTTGGACCGACATTTATAGATGTTCCTGTAAATGTTGCACCATATCCAATATGTAAGCCTAAGCCCCATTTATTTTGTTTAAATTGTGAACTAATAGCCTTATTCTTTTTAGGATTTATAATAGCACCTTCGAGATTTGATATATTTACACGAGGATTAGAAGAACGTGCTTGTATACGTAATGTTCCTTTCTGATCAGGATTATCAACCATATCTAATGTAAGAGTTGTTCCTAATCTCATAGAATTAAGACTTGTTATAGGATTATGCAATGTGGAATCAACAGATGTTACGCCGTTAATTGACATATAATTATCAGAATTACTCTGCTCTGAATAGTCCCAATTAAAATTATATCTCTTTTTACCATCGATGTTATCTGTAGTCATTGTTGTTGGTATCTTTAACGTATCTACATGCGTTTCTACATAAGTTTTTGTAATGACAACAGGATTATCTTTTTTAATCTTTTCATATTCAGCAAATAAACTATCACTATATTGTTTGAGTTCATCTTTAGTAAATACACCTGTTGTTTTTGCATTATATTCATCACCATGATTATTCTTAACAACATACATAGAATCAGGTAATATAATATTTCTATCAATCGTTGCTAATTTAATACTAGAGACAATATTAAATATTAATAATAGCACGATTACAGCAACGAAGATCCAATCTTTTTTACTCATATATCTAATGAAGATATTTTTGTTATTTATTTAAATTGTAAATAACTGTCTATTTTGGTAATTTATTGAAAAATTAACAAATAAATATAATGTATTATATAAAAAATTTGACAATAAACAAGAATCAAATTTATGGAAAGCAGAGACGATATTAAAAGTATTGATGTAAAGTGCTATAAATCAGTAAGTTGCATCATCGGCATATTAGTTATATTATTTATATTTGGAGCTGTTACATACGATTTAGTATGGGCAAAGCCTGAATTAAGAACAAATATAAAAGATATGCACACAGAATTAAGTACAATTAAAGATCATGTTGAGCGTATCGATTCTCAACAAACCAAAACATATTCCGAATTTAAGAAATATGTAAATCATGAAAAATAAAAAAATAAAGTTTCAAGAACAAAAATCTTGAAACTTTATTTTTATTTTTTAGAATCATCGTCGTTTGCTTCTAAAGATTTCTTATACTTAGTATCTATTATTTTATTAACTTTATGATGATAAGCTTCTGTTAATTTATAATGTTCCTGCTTTAATTGTCTAATTTGTTCTTCGTTAGCATGCGTACTTTCCAAATACTTAATGAACATTTCATGTTCTTTCTGTGTTAATTCCTCAAGAGCATTATAGATACCTCTAAATTCATCAATGTTGTCATATATGTTTTTATTAGAATCCTTTATTTTTTCGATATCTTTAATCTTCTTACTCACTCGATCCATATCTTCCTGGATCATAGAGATTTCATCTTTTTCATTCTGATATACAATTTTTGGTCGTATATAAGAAAAATAAAAAAAACCAAATATCAAAGATACTATAACTCCGCTTCTGAGCCATCTTGGCATTGCTGTGAAATTATTTATAAGGACATCGACGACTTTGCTCTTGTAATCTTTTGTTGTCTCTGTCATAATTTAATACATATTTTTATTTTCTCTTTCTTCTAATTTGCTTATTTAATTAAACCTCTTATTACATAATATTTATTATAATTAACACATAAAAAATAAAAAAGAGATATTAAATTATAAATTAATTCAATATCTCTTTTTATTTATACAGCTAAAGTACTTAGCTTATCCTTTTCTATTTCTCCATTTTTATATCCATCTGGCGTAATATATAAGACACTAATCATATCATTTGCATTTTCTGATGTTGCATACTCAACAGCATTTATCTTCACTTTACGAGTAGCTTCACCATTTTCTCCAATGATCGCACCATCAATAAAACCCTCATCTGGAATTTCTTGTATTGATATATCAGCCTTAGGTAAAGCTAACATATTAATAAGTTCTCCTGATTCAGATATTACACCGACACGAACGTTCTGATTACCTTTCTTACGTCTCCATTCACCAAACTTCACAGCATATGAGCTTTCACTCAAATTTACTGTATTATCGATTGTACATGTAACAATTGATTCATCTATTAGTTTGAGAGTATTTTTATCAAACTTCATAGGAGCTTCTACCGTATCAACCTTATTAAGTACTTCAATCTGGCGCGGACCACATTGAACAGTCATACCATCAAGAAGTATTGTAAACATTCCATCTTCATCATTAGGATCTATAGATATAACCTGTGTTTTCTTTCCTTGAAATAAAACAGTATCACCTGGCTGAGCAATAGGCTTTAAGGTCTCACCAGATAATTCTGGTGAGGTTGCCTTAATAGCTCTAATATCCGTTACATCTTTAAAATTTTTATCTATTATTTCTGCCATATTATTACATCATTCCGCCTGGAGCTCCACCTTGTACTGGAGGATTTACAGGAACACCAGCTTTCTTTGCTTTATTTTTAATAATTTTTGCATTTCTATTTTCCTGAGACGTACCATTTCTACGTTCGTTTGCTGCTAATGAATCATCATTATTTGTATTAGCTTTCCATGTAGTTTGGTTTGCATCATCATTCTTAATATGCAATTTAGCGTTGCGATTACCGTTTATATTAATCTTTTTTTTTAAACGAACAACTGCCTGTGCTTCATCAACAGGCTCAGATATTGTATCATCATCTGATTCTGGTTCACTCATTTCATAATCAAATGAGTCACCAGTTTCAGTAGCTATAGTATCTGTTATCAATTCAACAACGCTTTCAGCATCTTCAGCAGAAACAGATGACAAG
>Ga0326512_10003716_pt1 | contig 11149 bp, 4 predicted proteins | sample 1_2617_0518_D_FD_203652 | JGI IMG/M metagenome (GOLD analysis project Ga0326512, IMG submission 203652) | Bovine rumen microbial communities from UC Davis, California, United States - 1_2617_0518 | ecosystem: Host-associated > Mammals > Digestive system > Stomach > Rumen | place: USA: California...
CACAATGATACTCAAAGACAGTTTCTACACCATTCAGCGCAGGCACACCGACAGCGAGCTGCCTGCCTACGACATCCGTCTCAACCCCGACCACTACATCTATCAGGCCCACTTCCCCGGCGAGCCCGTCACGCCTGGCGTCTGCCTGCTACAGATAGCCCGCGAGCTGCTTGAGGACCACCTGCAGGCTACACTCGAGGTCAGGAGCGTCAAGAACATGAAGTTCCTGGCCATCGTATCGCCTGAGGAGACACCAGAGGTGACGGCACGGTTCGACAAGATCAGCCAAGATGCCGGCACCGTCACCGCCCAGTTCACCGTATGCACGCCCGAACGGGATTTCGTCAAGCTCTCCTTCTCGCTGACCGTCGCGTAGGCCGACCGCCCAGTCCCCACTATAGTTGTCATATACAGAAAACATGTGTGCCATGTGTACCATCTGCCACAGCTGTGTGTCAGATGGTACACATGGCACACATGTTTTCGTCATAAGCCATCTATATATGCGCGCGCACGCGTGATAGCCTCCATCCCATTGCCTGCCATTCGGCAGAAGCCACCCCTCGCCTGCAGCGATACCGCCCATAACAGGCAAGAGCCTCTTTAGCTCTGATTTTCTATAGAATTCAAAGCTAAAGAGGCTTCTGTCTGCGCTACGGAGGCTCCCTGCAGTCGAAGGGAGGCTTCTGTCTACGCTACGGAGGCTCCCTGCAGCCGAAGGGAGGCTTCTGTCTACGCTACGGAGGCTCCCTACAGTCGACAGACTAAACGCATTATAAATATTTAGGAAAGAAATTAGAATAATTATGCCAAAAATTAGAATATTATAATAACAATTTGTGGAAGTAATTATTCTAATTATTCTAAGCAATCAGCGTACCACGGTTTTCTTGCCGCCGATGATGTAGAGGCCCTTGGCGGGCTGGCTGCTGACGCGGCGGCCCTGAAGGTCGAATACCGGACGATCGGACGATTCGCGATTCACCATCTTGCCGATGGCGGTGGTGGCATCCTCCTCGACCGACATCTTCTGGCCCGTCCAGCTGAGCACCGACCAGTTGGCGAGGTTGTCGGAGTCGAAGGTGCCGTTGGCAATCATCTCCTCCGAGCCGCCCTGCTCCTGGCAGGAGAGGTCGTCGATGTAGGTGTTGCCGCCCATCTTGCCGATGGCGAAGATGATCACGTCGTGCGGATGGTCGGCCTTCATGGTCCACGAGAACTCCTGGAACTGGGTGGTAAGGTTGTACGACGAGAGGTACTGTATGTCGGCACTGTTGCCCCACTGGTCGCGGTTGGTGCTGGCGTCGTAGCGCGGCCAGATGGCGAAGTCGCTGGGGTCGTCGGCCTTCATCGTGGCGCGAATGACGTAGCTCTTGCCCTTCTCCATGGGGATGGCGAGCTTGACGATGGCCTCATTGTCCCACTGGTTGGCACCCTTGTTGGGACTGTTGAGCACGAGCACCTGGTTGGGACCCGTGGAGGCAGCACTGACGCGGATGTCGAGCTGGTGCTGCTGTCCGAGGAAGTCGGTATAGGTGGCGGTGACGGTTCCCTCGCCGTCGGCAGTGGCCGATACGGTGTTGCCGTCGATGGTGAACTGGCTGCTGGTGAGCCGGCACTCGCTGGTGAGGTTCTCGCGGTGGCCGTCGGCGAAGGTTCCCCATACGGCCAGCACCTTGCTGCCGCCCACTCGGAGGGTGATGTCATCCACGGGGTCGAGGCACTTGAGCTGGTAGATTTTCTTCAGGCCGTCAGTCCAGGCGTAGTCGGCAGCAGCCTTCGTCGGCAGGCCCATCGCTTTGAGTGCCTCGTAGGCGTAGCGCTTGCCCATGGTGCGATAGCCAGCGACGGTGAAGTGGATGTTGTCGGAGGCACAGGGGCAGCCGTGGGAGCGTACCACATGGGCCGTGGGAATCTTCTCCGGCAGACGGGCGATGACGGTGTTGTGGAGCGAGCAGGTGCCGCCCACGTCGGCATTGACGGTCTCACCGGCAAACAGGGGTACGTCGTCGGCCTTCAGGTTCAGGTCGCTGAGCAGGCGCTCGTAGATGGTTTTCACCTGGTCGCGCCATGAGTCCTGACCGTTGTTCGACTCACCCTGATGGAGCAGGATGCCCTTGATGACACCGCTCTGCTGGGCAATCTTGGCCATATCGACGAGCCGCTTGTAGGGGTCGTTGCCGTACTCGGCGAAGGTGCTCTTCATCCAGCTCTCGGCCGTCTTGAGGTAGTCGGCCACCTCCTCGGGCATAAAGCCCCTGATGTCCACGCCGCCGATGGCCACATCGACCACGCCCACGCGCACATTCGGAGGCAGCGCAGCCACCATCGTGCGGCCGAAGTAGTCGGCCATGCCGATGTTCGTCCACTGGCGCACCAGCGGGGGCGTGGCGGCATACCACTGGCCCTTCGCCCGCGCGGGATTCTGGAAGTCTACGCAGGCCATCATCTGGAATCGCGGATCGACGGTCTTGTCGATGGCCTCGGCGGCAGCCTGCCCCTCCATGTTCGACTGTCCGAAACAGAGGTAGATGTAGAAATTCTCATCTACCTCGGCACTCGCATGCAGCAGCCCTGCTGCCAGCATGACACACGTTGTCAGTAATTTCTTCATTGTCATTTCAAATTAGTTGTCGCTATCTGCATACAAAGGTACGCATTATTTCGGAAACGGCAAACACAATGAAGAAAAAAATGAGCCGACAGGGCTACAGCGACCTCAACGGAACTGCCACCAGTCGAGGCGCACGTCGCCGCTGGCCTGACTGAAGCAGAGGTAGAGGTCGTGGACGCCCGATGCCCCCCGGACCTTGGCCGTGAAGGTGCGATACTTCTCTGCGTCGCCCGTGCCGGTGATGTCGAGGGTGCCTATAGCGGGACCCTGCCGGCTGTCGAGGCGCAGGGTGATGGTGCAGCGGCCAGTGGCGGCGGCAGTCATGCAGAACGACTTGGCGCCACGGCTCCCGAAGTCCACGCCGCGCAGACGGATGTACTCGCCGTCGTCGATGTCGAAGATGTGCATGTTGCGCTTGCCCGTGGACTCAGGCATGTCCTTGACGACACCCGTGTTCTGGATGCCCATCTTGGCCGACTTCAACCCGAAGCCCCAGGCCATGGTCTCTGCCTCCACGCGGCGGTAGGGGTCGAGCCAGTGTAGCTGGCGGAGGGGCTGCTGGTCGAGCCAGTAGGGCACCTCCTGGATTGTGCCGTCGGCATTGTAGGTGATCTCGGTGGCCGACACGGAGCGGCGCTCGTGGTGGACGAAGGTCTCCAGGTGCATCAGGTCGTAGTTCTGTCCGAACACGTATGAGCGGCCCTTGTAGTCGCAGATGCCGGGGTGGTTGCCTCGGTCGCGCTGTGTGGGCCGCATGATGTAGCCTTTCCACTCCCAGGGGCCGGTGGGCGAGGCGCTCATGGCGTAGCCCAGGGCTTCGGGGCAGCAGGTGGATGCGAAGCCGAGGTAGTAGTGACCGCCGCGCTTATAGAACCAGGGGCCTTCCTGGTAGTTGGGGATGTGGGGCAGCTTGGTAACGCCGCTGGTGAGCGATGTCATGTCGCTGCCCAAGCGTGCCCAGAAGGTGTGGGGGTTGCCCCAGTACATGTAGGCCTGGCCGTCGTCGTCGGTGAATACTGAGGGGTCGATGTCGTACCAGTTGCTCTGGTCCCACACCAGTGGCTTGCCCAGCGGGTCGCGGAAGGGGCCGTAGGGCGAGTCGCTCACCAGCACGCCGATGCCGTGGCCGTGGAGCGGTGCGTAGAGATAGTATTTGCCACCCCGCTCCACCGTCTGTATGGCCCAGCCGCCATTCTCACGGCTTCGCCACGCGAAGTCCTTCAGCGATGCCACGGCTCCGTGCTCCGTCCAGTTCACCATGTCGGTGGTCGACCACAGCAGCCAGTCGTACATGAAGAATCCTGCCGACGACTTCTCGTTCACGTCGGGTATGTCCTCGGGCGACGCGTCGTGCGATGTATATAAGAATAAGGTGTCGCCCACCACGAGCGGCGAGGGGTCGGCAGTGTACTTGGTCTGGAAGAGTGGCATGTTCACCTGCTCCAGGCCCCGCAGCTCCCACCAGTCGAAGTTGAACAGCTGCGGCCCCTTGCGGCCCTTGAACACAAGGTAGAGGTCGGCTCGATCGGGCAGCGTCAGCCCTGAGATGGTACGCTTGGGGGCGTCGATGTCGGTCAGGGTGGAGTAGTCGAGGTCGGCGGTGATGGTCTGCCACTGTTCCCAGCCTCCTGTTGCCGGTACGCTGAGCGTGCCAAGCAGTCGGCCTGCGACGCTGTCGAGGCGCAGCTCTATCTGTCCGCCGCGCAGGCCGCTGGCCACGCGGGCAGTGAACGTGCGGGGAATCCTGCCTGCGAAGGCCACGTTCTGCAGCTTGATATAGTCGCCGTTGTGGATGTCGGTCACGTAGACGCCCACCTGGTCGTTCTGTTCCGTCTTGACGCCCCGCGAGAAGGCCATCGTCTCGGCCTCCACCTTCCTGTAGGGGTCAAAGGCCGCCACGGGCTTCACCCCCTCGTCGGTAGGCATGATGGTGGGGAAGGTGCCGTCGGCATTATACTTGAACTCCTCCACAGCCACGCTGCGCCCGAAGCCACCGCCACCGGGCAGACGGCCTGTGTGATAGAAGAAGTAGCTGTGGCCCTTGTAGTCGGCCACGCCGCAGTGGTTGGTGAACGAGCCGGTGTCGCACAGGGGCATGATCTCGCCGGCATACGTCCAGGGGCCGGTGGGCGTGGGGGCCGTGGAGTAGCTGATATGCTCGGGCACGCCGCCTGCGGCGTAGAGGAGATAGTAGCCGGGTTTTCCGGGCTGCTTCATCAGCCAGGGCCCCTCGACGTAGGAGTCACGATATTTCTTGCCCTCCACGCGCTGACTCATCATCGGGCCTCCGAAGGCCGCCTCGGTCATGGGCAGCAGACCTACCTCGCCTTCATACGACACCATGTCGCGGTTCAGCTTCAGATAGTACACCTGCGGATTGCCCCACATCAGCCAGGCCTGGCCGTCGTCGTCGATCATCACCGTGGGGTCGATATGGTCCCACTTGCCGTCCTCATAGAGCGGTTTGCCGATGGCATCGCGGAAGGGGCCTGTCGGCGAGTCGCTCACCGCCACGCCGATGGCCATGCCCCCTGAGAGCCGGGAGTGGGCACAGATGTACCAGTAGAACTTTCCGTCGCGCTCGATGCACTGCGACGCCCAGGCCCGGTCGTCGGCCCAGGAGAAGGACTCCAGAGCCAGCGGCGAGCCGTGGTCCTGCCAGTTCACCATGTCCTGAGTGGAATACACGCGCCACTCCTGCATCCAGAAGAAGTCGGCGCCATCCTCGTCGTGGCCGGTATATACGTACATCATACCGTCGTGTACCAGCGGCGCGGGGTCGCTGGTGTACCAAGTCTGCACGAAGGGGTTCTGCGCCTGGGCGCTGAGAAGTGACAAGTTGCAGGTGATAAGCGACAAGGCAATCACCCTGCTAAGCTGATTCGTTTTCATCATTTGCTTCATTAATATTAATTGGTGCAAAGTTACGAAGAAAAAGCATAACAGGCATTAAGCATTGTAGCGCATAATTTATCAGAATTATCGCCATGGTTTAAAAAATGTTGCAAGGATGGCATAGAATGTTTCGCCAGTCTTTTCGTGGCGTTTCAATTACTTTATCAATTGTAACCTCACGCCTGCATTATAAACTTTATGCGACAAGAAATAAAAGGACAACCTCTTAAATATAATAATTTTGCAGCCAAGAAAATCGGTATCACGCGCTTACAGCATGGATATAGATCAACTATTATAATTATCTAACTAATTAATTAATTTATGTGGAATTTTAAGTCACTACAAAAGCCGTTAGTGTTTCTGTTCCTGCTCTGTTTGTTCCCATTGGGAGCTTTGGCTCAGGGCACTGTGAAAGGAACAGTCAGCGACGCGTTTGGCGACCCGGTCATCGGCGCCACCGTCAAAGTGCAGGGAAGCAGCGAAGGCACCATTACCGATTTCAACGGTAACTTCACCGTGAAGGCAGCCTCCAACGCGACCCTTATCTTCTCCTACATTGGTTACACCACCAAGGAGGTGAAAGTCAACGGACAGTCTACTGTCAACGTTACTCTGGAAGAAGACAACACCACACTGGAAGACGTGGTGGTGATTGGTTACGGTACGATGAAGAAGAAGCTGGTGACGGGTGCCACCGTTCAGGTGAAGGGTGAGGACATCGCCAAGCTGAACACCACCAACGCCCTGGAGGCCATGCAGTCGAGCACGCCTGGTGTGCAGATTACCAGTGCTTCGACTCAGCCTGGCAAGGGCTACAAGGTCTACATCCGCGGTATCGGTACCATCGGCGACTCTCAGCCCCTGTACGTCATCGACGGTGTGGCCGGCGGCAACCTGGACGGCATCAACCCGAACGACATCGAGTCGATCGACGTGCTGAAGGACGCTGCCTCGGCAGCCATCTACGGTTCGCGCGCTGCCAACGGTGTGATTCTGGTCACCACCAAGCAGGGTAAGGCCGGCAAGATCGAGATCTCGTACAACGGTGCCATCGGTTGGTCGAACGCCTACAAGCGCCCGCAGATGCTCAATGCCCAGGAGTTCATGACCATCATGGACGAGTACAGCTTCAACACCTCTGGCCAGAAGGTAGACTTCTCGGCCTACGTGCCCCAGGCTATTATAGATAAGGTGAAGGGCGGCTGGACAGGTACCGACTGGTGGAGCGCCTTCGAGAACAAGAATGCCCCACAGCACAACCACTCGCTGACGCTGACGGGCGGTTCGGACCGTTCGAAGTTCTCCATGTCGTACACCTTTACCGGCAACGAAGGTATCATGGGTGCCGACAGGGCATCGTTCTACAAGCGTCACACCATCCGCCTGAACAGCGACCACGTGCTGCTGAGAGCCAAGGACTTCGACGCCATCACCATCGGCGAGAACATCTCCATCGGCTACAACAAGAGTCACGACCTGGCCGAGGACGGCATGTACTGGAGCTACATCCACAGTCTGCTGCAGACCAACCCGCTCGTACCTATGTATGATGACAATGGCGAGCTGTACACCCATGTTAAGAATGGCGCAGGCTGGAACGACTATTGGTTCAACAACCCCTACGAGGGTCTTGATAAGGGTGGATTCAACTCAATGGCCGAGAGCCGCAACATCAACACCTCGGCTACCGCATTCCTCGTCATTCAGCCCATCAAGGGTCTGAGACTCCGCAGCCAGTTCAACTACAACTGGAACTCGGGCGCATACCGCAGCTTCGGCATGCCGCGCTCTCCTTCTTCTGGTTCTGGTACGGTGACATCCTACAACGTTAGCCAAAGTGCATCGCTGAGCACCAACTGGAGTGTTGAGAACACCCTGACCTACGACCTCCCCATCTTCTCTGGTCATAAGATCAGCGCCATGATTGGTCAGAGTTTCCAGAGCACTGCCTGGAGCGCAAACCTGAGTGGTTCGAACTCAGTGGGCCAAGGCTCACAGTATGCTACGCTGAAAGATTGGAATTCAGCCTACCTGAAGAACTTCAGCACCGACCTGAAGAATGCCACGCTGAGTGGTAATCCTAATGATGAGGAGTACCTGGCATCTTGGTTCGGTCGTGTGACTTATGACTACAACGAGAAGTACATGGCTACCGTCACCTTACGTTACGACGGTTCGAGTATCTTCAACAAGGGCAAGCGCTGGGGTTGGTTCCCCTCTGTTTCTGCCGGTTGGGTCATCACCAATGAGAAATTCATGGAGGGTGCCAAGAGCTGGCTCGACTTCCTGAAGATCCGTGCCTCTTGGGGTCAGAACGGTAACAACCGTATTGCCAAGTACCAGTATCTGGCAACCATCGCCCAGTCTGGTCCTAACGGTGATAGTGGCTATAAGTTCAGCGACAGTTACGACGTGACGCTGAGTGGTACGCCCAACACTGGTGCCTACGCCAACATCGTGCCTAACCCCGACGTGACATGGGAGACTTCCGAGCAGCTCGACCTGGGTCTTGATGCCCGCTTCCTCGACAGCCGCCTGGGTCTGACCTTCGACTGGTATAAGAAGACCACCAAGGACTGGCTGATCGTTGCTCCGCGTATTGCCATCGAGGGTACCAACCCTGCCTACATCAATGGTGGTGACGTGCAGAACAAGGGTGTCGAGATTGCCCTGACCTGGAACGACCGTGTAGGCAAGGACTTCAGCTACAACGTAGGCGTGAACTTCGCTACCAACAAGAACGAAGTAACACGTATTGCCAACGAGAACGGCTACATCAATGGTGGCGGCAGCATCCTCTCTCAGGGTACGGAGTACATCTACCGCGCTGAGATCGGCAAGCCCATCGGCTACTTCTACGGCATGTCGTACAGCGGCATCTGGCAGAACCAGCAGGAGATCGACGCTGCCCGTGCTGCCGGCAAGGCCGTGCTCGACGGTGCACAGCCTGGTGACGCTATCTGGGACGACTGGAACGGCGACGGTGTGATCACCTACGCTGAAGGAAAGAATTGCGACCGTCACGAGATTGGTAATCCTAATCCTGACGTCACGCTGGGTGTGAACCTCGGCCTGAACTGGAAGGGCCTCGACTTCGCCGTCAACGGTGCCGGTGCATTCGGACAGCAGATCATGCGTTCCTACCGTTCGTTCAGCGACTCTTGGTGGCACAACTACGACACGACCATCTTTGATCGTTGGCATGGCGAGGGTACCTCTAACACTGTGCCTCGTATCTCTGGTACTGGTCATCCTAATACGAACTATGTGTCAAATCGTTACATGGAGAATGGCAACTACTTCAAGATCAAGACCATTACCCTTGGTTACGACTTCACGAAGATCTGGAAGTCGGGTCCGTTCCAGCAGCTCCGTCTCTACGTCCAGGCTCAGAACCTCGTAACATTCACCAAGTACACCGGCCTCGATCCTGAGGTGGGTAACGCAGCAGGTGCCGACGGCTGGGCCTCTGGTATCGACCTGGGTCTCTATCCACCGTCGCGTACTTACCTGGTTGGTGCAAGCATCAAATTCTAAGTTTATGGTTTAGAGTTTAAAGTTTATAGTTTAAAGTTATGAAGAAATATATATTATCAGCATTTGTTGTTTGCTCAGCAACAATATTTACGGCCTGCGATGACATGCTGGACACCGATCCGCGTGTTACCGACGCTACCCAAGCCACTTACCCCGGCAAGATAGGAGATGTGGAGGCATTGAACACCGCTACCTACAGTATCATGAACACCATGGGTGGCGGAGATGCCGATACGCAGCATCCCTTCTACTGGTGGGAAATCATGTCGGACAACTGCTATGGCTCTGGCGGTCTGCAGGATAACAAGGTGAAGTCTTTGCATCACCTTGTCGAGATGAGTACAAACCAGTACGAGATGCCCTTCACACTGCTCTATGGTGGTATCAACCGTGCCAACAACCAGATTGAGACCATCAACAATGTGGACTGGACTGGCAATGAGGATAAGCGCAACCAGCTGCTTGGCGAAGGCTACTTCATGCGCGGCCTCTACACGCTCTGGCTCACTCAGCTCTATGGCGACGTGCCCCTGATGACTTCTACCACTATCACTGATGATATGCGTAAGCAGGTGAGCGCTGAGGAAGTGATCTATCCTCAGATTATGTCCGATTTCGTGTCGGGTATTAACCTCATGAGCACCACGAAGAGCTCTGGTCATGCCAACAAGTATGTGGCCGAGGCTTTCCTGGCTCGTGCCTATATGTTCTGGGCCGGCTTCTATAAGAAGGTTGGTGAGTTGGCTTCAGGCTCTGCTCCTGCTATCAATCTCGTGGAGCAGGAAGGCTGCACGGCTGGTTCGCTTTCTCAGGCTGACGTGGTCAACTACCTGAAGGAGATTGTCTCCAGCGGTGCTTACGAACTGCTGCAGGACTACCGCTCGCTCTGGCAGTACTCCAACAGTTATGTATGGGATGAGGCTCACGACAATGAAGACGGTACAGGCAACAAGGAAGGAACTCACGCCTACGACTTCATCGCCGACATGCCCCGCGAGCTGTGCTTCGACCAGCCCGGCATGGGTAACGGTAACAAAGAGGAACTCTTCCAGATCCAGTTCATGAACGCTTCCCGCTGGGGTATCGGTGGTTCGGTTGAAAATGGTGGTGTCTATTCCACTGCCCGTATGTACTGTAACTATCTGTCAGTGTTCTGGGCACTCCGCGTCAACGGTAACAACGGTAACCGTGACTACACCTATCCGTTCACACAGGGCTGGGGCCAGGGCACACCTTCGTGCAACATTTGGGACGACTGGACGATTGCCGAGAACAATGGCGGCTATACCGACATCCGCAAGCTGGGATCGCTGATTGACTGTAACAATGAACTGACTGAATACTCATACGTAAAGGACGACTGTGAGGAGTCGGGCTACGGTGTGAAGAAGTACAACGGCGTCACGACAGATAAGCTGACAGGCGACACGCCTTGGTGGAGTGGTATCCAGGAGGGCTTCAAGGGTACGCTTGAGAACCCGATGCAGGGTGAGCACTTCGAGGACTTCTACCTGATGCGCTATGCCGACGTGCTGCTGATGCTGACAGAGCTGACTGGTGATGCTTCGTACATGAACCTGGTTCAGCGCCGTGCTCATGTGCCTGAGACACCTTACTCCCTGAAGGCCGTTCAGGACGAGCGCCGCTGGGAGTTCGCCTTCGAGGGTATCCGCTTCAACGACATGCGCCGCTGGTCGGGTGTCGACAATCACAGTGAGAGTTCCTACGCTGCCAAGGCTCTGCAGGCTCAGGCCGGCAAGCAGGTGGTCGTGAAGGGTAACGTGGCCAACAAGGTATCAATGAAGCACATGACTTGCTCGTGGGCTAAGCGTTATGCCGACACTCAAGGATTCCTGGCAAAGCCGCAGTCGCAGATTACCCTGATGAATGGCGGCCTGGAGCAGAATCCTGGCTGGGATGCCGCCAACCCAGAGACACAATATGTCGATCTCTATAATTAAGGTTTATAGTTTATAGTTTATGGTTTATAGTTTATAGATTATAGTTATATGAAAAAGATATTTTTATTACTCATCGCAATATGTGCATTTGGCGCTTGTGATCCTACTCATGAGAAGATCAGCAACGATGGCCACATCA
>Ga0326512_10003717_pt1 | contig 11147 bp, 5 predicted proteins | sample 1_2617_0518_D_FD_203652 | JGI IMG/M metagenome (GOLD analysis project Ga0326512, IMG submission 203652) | Bovine rumen microbial communities from UC Davis, California, United States - 1_2617_0518 | ecosystem: Host-associated > Mammals > Digestive system > Stomach > Rumen | place: USA: California...
AGACCAACTGAAACGGATACCTACAGACAAAGATTATCTGCACTATTGGCTTAAGGCTACCGATTATTTTCAGAGCGATGAGGAGCCTATTAAGAATTTGGCTAAAGAGATTGCCGGAAGATGCATCGAGAACGATTACCTCCGAGTATTAGCAGTATATAAATTTGTAGTCCGCAACCTCTTCTATGACTACGACGAACTACAAGCCAAGGTACGGCAAGATGACTCAGCGGTCGCTGTGGTCAAACGCCGTCACACAACATGTCGTGGTTATGTAAGCCTTTGTGTCTCATTGTTGCGTGCCATGCATATACCAGCCCAACAACTGGCATGTTATCTGGCAAAGCCCGGAGAATTGATAGACGTTGAGCATGTAAAACCAAAAACCAATCATGTTGTGGTTGCAGCATTTGCCGACAATCGTTGGCTGCTGCTCGACCCTACACGAGATAGCCATAATAAATATCAAAATGGTGAATTTTACAGATTAAACGAACAACCCTCGCTTGCCAATTTTGACATGACGGAACAACTTTTCTCATTTACCCATTGGCTCCCCCTAAGAACCACATTAACAAGCAAAGTGGTAAAGTAACAGAGTCTCGTAAAGAGATTCTGCGGAGATTTTTGGGATTGGACAGGAGGATGGAAGTATCCGACATCTGTGCCTATCAGGATCTTGTCGAGAACTAGTAGAATTTGCAAAAAAGAAACGTCAAAGCGTAACAAAAAGGCTTAATTTCTATCTGTTTAGTTTTAAAAATCACCAATTATTCATTTATTTAGAAATTTTTGTGTAATTTTGTACCGTAGGAAAGTTGTTTCCTCTTAAAAATTAATTCTAACAAATAACTAAAAGCGTATGTTCAAGGTATTTATAGCAGAGAAAATTCTGAGGAATATCATTCAGACAGAGAATCAACGATCAAATAATTCCCGGTCGAACCTGTTCAAGATTCTTAAGTCTGCCAAGAATCTATATGTGGCTATGGAGCACATCATATCTACTTCTCGTGAATTCTCTAATTCTCTTTCGTCACCATACACCAACCATGACAGTTACTATTACGCTGTTAATGGTCAATGGATGGAAAAGTGTAATTCTATTAGGAATAGATTGATAAAATAGAAAATTACATATATGGCGAAATCACGAAGACACCTTTCTATAAAAACGTTCCAGAAAAAGATCCGCAAAAGAGGACGGATAGTCTTGTGGAAGATATAAAAGAACTGATAAAGATTAAAAACAACTAAAAATAATATTATTATGGGAAAAGGGAAAAAGGGGAATGCCAATAAGCAACCCAAACAACAAGTGATACGTTTCTCTGTTAAGCAATTCTCTATAAAAGAAGGGGATAAGAAAATATACGGAGGATACTTTAATATGGGTCTTTGTAATTATTACAAAGCTATTTCTCACATATTCTCTGTTTTAGGTATAAGGCAGATTGTAACAACAAAATTTAATGATGAATATGTCAAGGTTCCCATGTATTCAGAAGAGAACCTTTACGTTGTATTACGCTATTTCAAGAAATTCATTGATGACAGAACCCAAGAGGAGAGCATTAAAAAGAAAATACAGAGTGCGCTCCGTTTGAAAAGCCAAGATCAAGAGCTTCAAAAGATCAATGATGAAGAACTTGATGATTTAATGAAATCTCTACACCTGACCAATGAACAATTAGTGAAATTTCAGCAACTGTTGTTCAAGCATTTCCCTGTTTTAGGTCCTATTATGGCAGATGTTGTAAGCAAGAACGTAAATGATGAGGTAAAAAAAGCTATAGAAGGTGAAGATGATGAAAAAGTCATAAACCGAAAGAAGTCTAAGGTTATTCAGTCGTATGACAACCTCCGAGGTGTCACGTTGTCTCAATGTCTTGAGGAAGTAGCTAACCTCGGTGAGTGTTTAAAAGATTGTCGTCATTACTATACACACTATAGGCCATATAACTCACAAAACACCCAGAAGAAAATCTTCGACCGTCAATATGAAGTGGCAAAAAAGTTAAACAAGGTACTCACAGCCAGCAGGCGCATAGATAAGAGGCGTAATGCTCTTACATCTGAGCAAATGGAATTTCTGACGGGAACAGACCATTTTAAGAAAGTGGATAAGAAATTCATTGAGCGTGAGTCTTTCTATTTCAACTTAAAAGGACAACGTATTGCATCAACTACTAGTAAAGATCAGGAAGGGATTGTTACTACCATCTCTACAACGCATAGGGCTCTTTCTGACTTTGGTATTGCATATTTCTGTGCCACATTCCTTTCCAAAACATATGAAAGGAAGTTCCTGGATGAGATTAAGCTATTGAAAACCAGTCCATTGCTTTTCGATATACCTGCATCTGACGAGAACCTTAAAAAAGTTTCAATGCAAGAATTGTCTGATGCAGACATTGCGAATCATTTCAGGCAGTATTGCAAACTTCAGAATATTAATGATAATAATATCGCCAATTACGTCAAGACTTTTATTGGTGACCTTTTCAACAAGAATGAAGATGGTACTATCAATTATAGTGATACACCCAAAGGTGTTATAAGAGTATATATAGGTAATCCTCTGAGCGAGCAGGAAAATAAGTTAATGGAAGAAATCCTTGCGGTATATAGGGTACGTACACCAAGAGGTAAGCGTCTTGATAGCCAATCAAATAGCATTACACTTGGCATGGACATGCTGAATGAACTTCGCAAATGTCCCATGGAACTCTACGACACCTTGCCCATTGAAGGTCAGAAATTCTTCGAAGATAAAGTCAAAAGAGAAAACGAACACACACCAGAGATTGTAAAGCGTCTTCGTTCAAAAGACCGCTTTGCAGAATTGGCCTTGCATTACATTGATGAGCAAAAGAAGTTTAATGATGTCAATATCAGGTTCCAAATTCGGCTTGGCTCATTCCGATACAAGTTCTACGACAAGATATGCGTTGATGGCGAAGAGCGTGTACGCCGTATCCAGAAGGAAGTAAACGGATATGGTCGTATTCAGGATGTAGAGACTGAGAGAAAAAAGAAATGGGAGGATGATCTTCAGAAAGCAAACACCCAATCGGTAAAACTGGAACATGAGGATTTGTATCTTGACCTGCTTCAATTTGAGAAAGATCACAAAGATTCCACACCCTATATTACTGACAGACGGGCAGAATATAATATCCACAGGAATCGTATCGGAATGCTCTGGAACCAGGATTCTGAAGAAAAGAAATATCTTCAGGATGAAGGTCTTTATTATCTTCCAGAGCTTACAGTCACAGGCGAAAATGATAACCGTAAGTCGCCATTAGACATGCCTGCACCTCTATGCTCCATCAGTATTTATGAACTCCCAGCTATGCTGTTCTATCAGTACTTGCAGGAAAACTATAATGATAGTAACGGGAAAGAATATTATACTACAGAACAAATAATCAAAACAAAATATGATGGCCTGGTAAAATTTTTCACAGACATCAAGAATGGAATGTTTGTGCATCAGCCAGATGAGAAGTCGTTGAAAATTCATCTCGAGAAGACATACAAACTTTTCCTTACAGACATACCTGTTAAGCTGAGACAATATATCACAGACGAGATGCCTGAGGAAACTCCTATGGAACATCTGTTGGATTTGACGATTGGCGAGAAGAAAGATTTAGGAAGACTTATTCCTCGCATAAAAAGATTAGAACACAGACGTGACACCTACAAGCAGGACAGAGAAAAGATTGGTGACAAGACTAACAACTATGGTAAGAAGTCGTTTGTAGATGTAAGACACGGCTCTCTTGCAAAATTCCTCGTTAGAGACATTGTAGGATGGCAGGGAAGCAAAAACAATGGGCGCGATAAGTTGACAGGTCTCAACTATACAGCCATTCAGGCATTCCTTTCTGTTTACGGGCAAAAGGACGAATATGGTTGTAAAGAACTTGAGGAGATGCTGCGTCGTAGTAACCTTCTCAAACAGAGATACCAATCATTGCCTAAAGATAAGGATAAGAGGAGAGGCCTAAAAAAATACGATTCTCAATTAGAAAATAATCCGATAGCACATCCATTCCTTGATGCAGTACTACAGTGTAGTCCAAGAAACATAGAGGAATTCTATCTTTTCTATCTTGATGAAGAAATCAAAAAATTAAAAAGTTTGGCAGAGAACCTAATCAAGGCAAAGAATCAAGAAGCATCTTTAAATAACATACCGTTTATCCACACCAATCGTGTAAAATATCAAGACAGGACTTCTGAAGAGGCAATCAGACAACTTGCGGCTCGCTATCTCGAAATATCTGATAAGGACGCAAATGGTTCACCCGTTAAGCATCGTGCTACTATTCTTCTGCCAGACGGAATGTTTGTAAACTACATCCATACCATTTTAGCAGATAATTTCAAGGACAACAAGGAGTTCATCAAGGCCATAAGTCACCAGGACAACCCAGCTACATATAAACAGAATGGAAAGCATGATAACAGCAACAAGAATGCAGCTCACCATATCACGCAATTCTTTGAGAAAATATTGGGTGATCACAGCCAAGAGTATTATTATGCAAAAGACTCAAGACAAATCATAGAAGAAGATGATGCCTATGGCGATAGGGCTATACAAAGAAAAGGTGACTATGACCGCTTTGCCCGCAATTACGACATCTTTAAGCTCCTGCACGACCATATAAAGGGAGCAGAAGTAATGCCATATTATCTGTCTCCTCAGCAAATCAACGACCAGATTTCCAAACGGGCCAAGGACAAGTTGGGCAAAGACATTCCATTAGAAAACAAGGTAACTACAGATGGGGCTCCTCGTTTCCTCAAAGAGATACAACTACGTATTGACAGACTTGTTAATAAGAAAAGACAGAATGCTATAAATAAAGCTTTGCATCCCAAATTCGGTAAGCCAAAGAAACCCAACTACCAAAAACTAGATATAGCAGACGAGGAACTTCACGAAAGATTGGAACACGCTATCCTATTCTGTAAAGAGAACGAGAAAGCCATCCGTCGTTATAAGACACAAGACATGGTTCTCTTCCTTTTGGCAAAGCAACTTATAGAAAACGCCATTCAAAGCGAAGACTCATCTGATTGCAGTGAGAAGTTCAAATTGGGAAATATATGCAAGGATAACTTCCTCAAGCAGACTGTCAGATATGAATTCCCTGTTACAACTTCCGATGGGCATACTGTTAAGGTTACACAGCCCAATATGTCATTGAAAAACTACGGAGAGTTCTATCGTTTGCTTAGCGATGAGAGGTTTATCTCTATGCTTGAGCAACTGAAGGACATTGACGTTATCAACTACAACAAATTGATGGCAGAACTGGTAACGTATGACAATTATCGTTCTGAGATATTCGGGGTTATTCATAAGGTAGAGGAAAATATCTATAAGCAAAAAGAGATTATCCATGATGAGAATCATGATCTTGACGAGTTCTATATCGATAATGATAAGAATAAAATGGCCAAGCGAAACAATTTTAGTGAAATGCTTGAATTGCTTAAGGATGTTGACACAAGCAAACTGACAAAAGAAGAGCGTTCAATGTTTGTAAAAATCAGGAATGCCTTCAGTCACAATCACATGCGCATACCTTTCAGGAATTGGATGACTGAAGATGAGCGTGAGGAATATAAGGAATGGATGGCGAAAGACGATGTCCCCAAAGAGAAGCAGCAGGGAAGAATCGCTCCTCCAAACATTTCCGACCATATCTTAAAAAAAGCTAATGAACTCAAGAAGAAATCAGGATGCGAATCCTGAGCCGCAAAGGAGGTCGCTAAAATGGCAACAGGATAATCAAGACGAGGAATGTCGTCCCTGGTTCAATTTGCCAAGTCAGCGATAGTACAGATTATGAAATTGAAGACTAGAAACAAATAATTATGGCAAATACAATATATTCACATGCATTCTTGGTGGGAACCTTTAATGATGGGTTAAAACCAGAGCAACTTGATAGAAACTTGTGGAAACAAGAAATCGTTTCCTCAAATGGAGAAATAAAAAGATATAAAAGAGATAGTGGTTATAATGGCCTTTGCACCTTATATTACAAGGCTCATCTTGATGCCATGTTGGAGGCTAAAGATGTCAACAGACCAACATTTCTTAACTCTGTTCATCACTACATACATGAGATTGAGAACATCAAAATAGATAATAAAGAGGACAATCTAATAACCCTTTCCTTAAAGAAAGGGAAATTCCCCGATTTGACACCTTATGAATATACGTTTAGGCTTTGCAGACTGCATTTATATTTCTTTCCATTAGGTATTGTATTATTCGCTATTGAGATTGATGATACAGGAACAGAGTTGGATAATTTGACTGCAGCCCATTCTTCTTTGATGGGATACTGGGGTGTAGATTCTTTTGGAAATGAAAAACTGGCAAAGTTGATGTTGCCCTTGACAAAACATCTTGACAAGGACAAGTCCAGTCGACTTACAAAAGATGGAAATAAACTGAAGATTTTCCAGACTATCAAGATACAGACATCCGAAATAGAAGATGAACTACTCTATGAAATCGGTACTTCTAGCCCTATTGGATGTGTGAAAGATGGGAAGAGATCAGATATGAAACCTGCGAAATCATATTTCAATAAGATCAAAGACGAAAATTCTGTAGCCACTTTTGACAACTGGAAGGGTCTTGCACTCGTAGATAGTTTTACTATATTGGGGAAAGAAGATAGTTTTGAAGAGGATGACTGCAAATTCCTGTATTTCCCGCTTATATACCTCCGTTGCATATTTGAAAAGGCTTTCTGCTTCAGCCGCAACAACGCTTTTAGAGAAGATAAAGCGGGGAAACGTTTAATTTGGGAAATTGAGCAAATGGAGAAATATTATTTTTACGACAATATCTCATACAATTTCCAACCTAATATACTTTACCAAGCGATGGCAAAGGGACTAGGCATCAAAGAAGAAAGAGAAGTTTTGTCCAAGCAAATAAAAGATCATGAAGAGAAAAGGTTTGATAAGATACTGGCATATGTTGCCATATTTGCTGTATTCTCCGTTGTATGGGATATATGTTCTATTGCGATGAAAGCTTTTCCATGTTTGGAAAAATGTTTTTCTTCACAGTTTGCAAGCATCTGTATTTTAGGTGGATTGATTGTTGCCTTTTTGTTTGTCTATCAAATTCGCAAACGACGCAATGAAAATATTTTTTTCAAATTCTATTCTTCATTATACGAAAAAGTGCATCAATTCTTATGTATTGCACACTACAAAAAAGTTACTATTTCAAAAGAAGGCCGTGAGCATATCGCAACTCATTTCCGACATGACTTACCTGGCTCAAAGTTCTATAGTTCATCGCCAGATATATTGATAGATGAAGCTATGCGGTTGTTTCCCGATACTTTTAGTAATGCAAAGCCTGGTAGTGATGGAAAAATCAAACTATCGATTATTTTTCCTGGAGAGATTGGCGTGAGTAATGTGGTGAGTATTGACGAACTGACGGATGATGAGAAGAGCAGAATAGAGATATTAGAAAGAAATGGCAAGATGGTTCGTTCTGTCAAGACTGACAGAATTATTCCAACAAATGAATGCCAGATTATTCTCTCTTCCGATTGGCATCTCATCACGATTTTCCCTGGTGAAATGGCACCACCATTGCCAGACTCTCCAGATATTCATAATGAGTATTGGGATAATCATGTATTCATAGAACCTGTAGAACCAAACAAATAGTTTATGCCCGCCCAACTCAATGCCTTATGTCAGATTCCCCGCCTTTACCTTGCTTGGAACACGGTAAAGGCGAAAGGATCTGCTGGGGGTATTGATGGGATTTCGATACTGGAGTTTGAGAAGGAGAAACGAAGGGAAATACCCAAACTTGCAGAGGAACTGAAGACTAGCACTTGGAAGCCTCAACCCTATATGGAGATAGAAGTGGCCAAGACGAAGAACCCAGACGAGATACGAAAACTTGGTATGACGGCTATCCGTGACAAGATAGTGCAGCATGCTATTAAGTCGGTCATAGAACCTCGCTATGAGAAGATTTTCTTAGGTAACAGTTATGGCTATCGTCCAGGCAAGGGTGCTACAAAAGCTATACGTAGAGTGTTGGCAGAGTGTCATAGACCTCAATATAAATATGTGCTTCGTCTTGACATTGATAATTTCTTTGATACCATAGACCATGAGATCCTTCAGAAACGACTCATTGCTACGGGCACAGAAGCGGAGATCGTCCGGCTTATCATGCTCTGTGTTAAGATGGGAAAAGTAAAGCAGAGCAGTCGTAAATGGGTGGAAACAGAATATGGAACACCTCAAGGGGCTGTGCTTTCACCTATTCTCTCCAACCTATACCTCCATTCCTTTGATCAGTATGCTGTCAGCAAAAATGTTCCGTATGTCCGATATGCTGACGATTTCCTCTTCCTGACAGAGACCAAAGAACAGGCTGAAGAGATTCTTGCAAAGACAGAAGCTCACTTGAAAGAGAAACTGAAGTTGTCTCTTAACCAACCGCCAGAAATCATTGACCTCAATGATGGATTCAATTTCCTTGGTATCACCATTAAGGACAAGAAAGCTTCTATTACGGAGAAGAAACGTGCAGACCTGACAGACCGTATCAATACATTGGACTTTAACATGGATGGTTTCCCATTAAAGAGCAGTCGGATATGGGAAGGAATCAGCAATTATTATGGCAAACTATTGCCACAAGAAGACTTGGAGTATTTTGACTCTGTGCTACTCAAACGGCTTATCTCCATTATCCATGAACGATTCGACACCTTTGGAAGCAAGAGTAACCTACAGTTTGCACTCGGCACATTCAGTTTCCTCTCGCTTCAATATCAGTTGAAAAAGAAACAGTTCTCTTCTGAAATTATTGCCGAATATATCGGTGAAAAACTAAAAGAAAGACAGACAGTTGATGCCAAGAAGAATCGTAAACTGATTCAGGAACGAAAGAAGGAATATCGGAAACTTGAAGCAGAAACCAGTGGCCTACTTATCAATAAACCGGGCATGTTCTTGGGATTGACAAGCAGAGGTGTTACCATCTCACAAAAAGGAAAGGTGGTGGCTCAGCATCATCCAGACAATCTCTCACAAATTGTGATTACTGGTCAGGGAGTCTCAATGTCATCCAATCTTATCAGTTTCTGTCTGAACAGGAAGATTCCTATCGACTTCTTCGATAACCAAGGTACTCATCTTGGCTCCATCATCAACTCAAAGTATATGCAGAATACGTTATGGGCCAAACAAGCTGCTGCTGATACTTTGCAGAGGAATACCATTGCTTTGGGCATTCTTGAGGGAAAAATAAAGAATCAACATGCCCTGCTGAAGTATTTCAACAAGTACCACAAATCTCACTATCCGCAACTAAAGTCGAAGATGGAAATGATGGAAAAAGTAACGGATGATTTCAAGGTATGGAAGAAAACGGCAAAGCCCAGTGATGATGATTTCCTTCAAAAACTGCTGGGGCATGAGGCCCAAGTGGCCATCCGCTATTGGGACTATATACGTGAACTCTTCTCCGACGATCAGGTAAAGTTCGAGCAACGTGAGCATCAGGGGGCAAAAGACTTGGTGAACTCTATGCTTAATTATGGCTATGCCATTCTCTATGTCCGAATCTGGCAGGCATTGCTTGCTGCACATCTGAATCCTTTTGACAGTTTGATTCATGCTCATCGAGAAGGAAAACCAACACTTGTTTATGACATGATAGAAATCTTCCGAAGTCAGGTTGTAGATCGTGTTGTCATTAGTCTGGTGCAGAAAGGACAGAACCTAGAAGTTCATAATGGACTCCTTACTGACCAAACCCGCCAGCTATTAGTGAAGTCTGTGATGGAACGATTGGCACGCTATGAGAAGTATCAAGGTGAAGAGATGAAGATGGAGCAAATTATGCTTCGACAGGCAAAGCTATTGGCAAAAGCCTTTGAGGGTACGGATAAGTTTAAGCCATACGTGGCGAAATGGTGACTATATATAAATAAGGTGTAAGATGAAACGGAAACATTTCTATGTGGTGACCTACGACATTGGTGATGACAAGCGACGAAACAAGGTCGTAAAGTTGCTTGAGGGCATTGGAACGAGGATGAACTTCAGCGTGTTTGAATGTATGCTTACCGATGTGCAATATCGCAACATGTGTAATAGTCTGGAGAAGATCATTGTTAAGAGAGAAGATTGGGTTAACGTCTACCCTCTCTGCTCAGAATGTTATGCCCGCATCACATATATTCCTGACATCAAGAAGAAGGAACCTGTTAAGATAGTAGTTATCTGATTGACATAAATAACGTGAGATCTTTGACATATTGAGACCAAAAGAGGTAAAACATTTGCGAAAAATGACTATTGAGTCAAGTGCTTGTTAATCAAGCAAATGACTATTTGACCTCATTTTGAGAGTAATGTATTAATTTCGTAATAGATAAATTATTCGCAGAATCCTTGGATTTCTTGCGAAAAATAACTAACTTTGCACACGAAGAAATGCAGGATATAGGAGAGCATATTTCGCAAGAGTCTATGACGGAGGAATCGGGCGAATCATTTGCGAACTTTCTTAGAGCATGGAATCTACTGACAATAAGGTAGTTAAGTATAAAACAGAGGCATAAAACCCAGCATTTGAGTATGAAAAAGCATGGTATTTGCGAAAATCAGGCATGTAAGATTAATAAGTCTCTTGAAATCAATGCTTTAGGGTTTAAAGAAAGGTCATCTTACGGCCAGACGACTTCTTCAAAGTCCTATATACAGGACTGTTGTAGAAGCTTATCGTTTGGGTAAGTATGACAACTTTTTTGTGCACGTTGCGCACGGAGCTCGGCAATGTTGTAGAAGCTTATCGTTTGGGTAAGTATGACAACTCTCCACCAAACTGGGGCACGTAGAGCTTGTGCGTTGTAGAAGCTTATCGTTTGGGTAAGTATGACAACTTGATAAGAGACACAACGCTGGCCACTGTCAGTTGTAGAAGCTTATCGTTTGGGTAAGTATGACAACACGAACCTCGTCTCGACACAGGCTGTGTCGATGTTGTAGAAGCTTATCGTTTGGGTAAGTATGACAACTTAGTAAGATGCACCCAGAGCCGGTCTCACCAC
>Ga0326512_10003719_pt1 | contig 11143 bp, 7 predicted proteins | sample 1_2617_0518_D_FD_203652 | JGI IMG/M metagenome (GOLD analysis project Ga0326512, IMG submission 203652) | Bovine rumen microbial communities from UC Davis, California, United States - 1_2617_0518 | ecosystem: Host-associated > Mammals > Digestive system > Stomach > Rumen | place: USA: California...
ATCATATGGTAATGGTAGTATTTCTTTATCATTCTCGTTAACACAACCACCAACTAAATGAAACCATTTAAGCTTTGAAATAGTTAGATTACTGTCAACAATTGTACCACTTGATATTGTTGTTCCTTTGAATGTTTTCTCGTAAATAGTGTCACCATCTTCATCTTTTCCAACAGCTACCGCATCAAGAGATAACTGTACACTTGGCTTTATTTCACTTAACTCACCGACAACTGTGGTACTGTCAATATTTTCTCCAACTGTCAGTGCATCGTTTTTAGCAATAGCCTTTGTGACTTTGTAAAGAGTGCCATCTTTCACAAGGAAATCACCTTTCGAATATGCCCTGCTTGCGGTTTCTCCCATTTCTATTGATGCAGTTGGAATAATCTGAGACTGAACTTGATTACTAACATTTGCTCCTAAATCATTATCAAGAGGCTTTATTTCATTTAACTCATCGACAACAGTGGTACTGTCAATGTTTGTTCCAACTGTCAGTGCATCACCTTCAGCAATAGCATTTGTGACTTTATACAGCACACCATTTTTTACAAGGAAATCACCTTTCGAATAAGCCTTGCTTGCGGTTTCTCCCATTTCGATTGATGCAGTCGGAACAATCTGAGTCTGAACTTGTGTTAATTTTGTTTGCATTTGTGTATGCAAGTTTTCAATTTGATTACTAACATTTGCTCCTAAATCATTATTTACGCTAGTGTCTCCTATTTCTTTATAAACCGCCCCACTTGTTACAGGATTTTGATTTCCTTCGACAACACGATTTTCTACAGATGGAGTTTCTGTATATAAAATACCCTTTTTTGCAATCGCAGGCATAGTTTATCTCCTTTCAAATATATCTATTTTTTCAGCAAATAATTCTTTTATCATGTATATTATTATTTACACCTTGTTTATGTTTATCATTACTCAACATCAACATTGATTTATTATTCTGTATCATTTTTTCTTTATAATAATATGATGATATTTTAGTTGTTCTATATATATTTTTAATTTTATAATTGTAATTTGGATTTAATTGTTGTAATTTATTTATTGCACTTTTTATTCCATTTTTAGATTTAAATATTTTCACCTTTGAGCCTAAAGATGAAAAATATATTTCTCTCTTTTTCCCAATATAATATATGAAATTATTTGTATTACATTGAATTATATAGCCAATAATCTTATTACTCATTATGCAGAAACTCCGTAGTTCATACACCTATTAAGGATTAATGTAATCTTTTACAGATAGGAGATGATGCAATGGCAAAATGAAATGTGCAAATAAATTCTCAACAGATTTGATGTTTGTTCCGTCTTTCCCCTGCTCACCATCTAACATCACGATTTTAGTATTTAATTTTGCCATTGCATCCACTCCTATCTTCAATATAACTGTACGTTTAACAGACACATTACCTATAGCCAAAAATGGAAAAAGAAAGTCCTGTGTTATGAACTGAATACACATTTTCTGTGCTTGTCCTCATAATGTAAGCATTGATACTCCCACTAGCATAAGAATAAAATTTAAGAATCTCGTTATCATTAAAGATTTCAATAGGAATAATTACAGAATTATAGAAATAGTAGGGAGTATTCACACAACACAAATAAATTTCCTTAGCACCGCTAGGAACTGTCACTTCATTATCCGTACCTGTCAACTTCTTAAAAGTCCATTTGTCCGTTGAACTTGAACTTAACTCACCGCAAACTGTTACTGGGGCAATACGTGCAACTGTCAGTGAATCGCCTTTAGCAATATTTGTTGTGGCTTTCCATAGACTGCCACCTTTCACAAGGTACTCACCAACTAAATATGCCCTGCTTGCAGTCGCTCCACTTTCTATTGATGCAGTTGGAACAATCTGAGTCTGAACTTGCGTTAAACGTCCATTTGCATCACCGATAAAATCCATGATTCTACATTGTTCTACAACAGAACTATCCCATTCACCAGCAGGTTTATCACTTGTAAATTTCCAAAGATAATCATTATAAATACAACCGTCTCCCTTTGAATAAGATTTATTTACCGAAAACTTATCATCTAATAAAGTAAGAGCTTCTGATGCTCCCGAAGTATAAAGACGTCCATTTTTTGCTATATATGACATAAAATGCCTACCTTTCTTTTATAAAAAATTATGTAATTTATATTACTAATCATGATTAATTAGTAATATAATATATTTAGATTTTAATTAAAGGAGCCTTTTTATTTATTTTATTTATTATAAAAAGACTCCTATCTTCAATATAACTGTACGTTTAACGGACTATTTTAGAACATATTGAACTGTGAAATGATACATCGTAACTTTAATCGACTCATAGCTGACATATAAACCCTTACTATCCGAATAAACCATAAAGCCATATCGACTTCCTGTTCCTCCACTTGTCCTATCGTAAGGTAACGGGATTAATATATCATCAGCACTAATACAACCGCCAACTAAACGAATCCATTTAAGATTCGACGTAGTTAGATTACTGTCAATAACTGTACCGCTTGATAATGTTGAGCCTTTAAGTGTTTTTTCGTAAATGGTGTTCCCATCTTCATCTTTTCCAACTGCTACCGCATCAAGAGATAACTGTACACTTGACTTTATTGAACTTAACTCACTGCCAACAGTAGTCATGGCAATGTTTGTTCCAACTGTCAGTGTATCGCCTTCAGCAATATCAACTGTTACTTTGTAAAGAGTGCCATCTTTTACAAGGAAATCACCAACATTATATGCCTTGCTTGCGGTTTCTCCACTTTCGATTGATACAGTCGGTACAATCTGAGACTGAATTGAATCTGTTGTTTGTGTTAAACGTCCACAGATTTCATCAAGTGCCCCTTGTACTGTTGCCGATTCTGTTCCACTTTTACTATTATCATAGTCTACACCTAGTGCAGAAATTCCATTAGTATCATCAGTAATTAACCACAATGTACCATTGTTTTGTTGCTCTTTTGTTAAAGCATCATATTCTGCTTTTGTAACTTCTCTTCCAGCGGTATACAAACCACTTTGATAATCCTTAATGAAATAGAGAATTCCACTATTCCTTTCTTCATCGGATAATGCTTGATAATCTTCCCAAGAAATCTCAACACCCGAAGTTAAATTCATAACAGACTCTGCCAATTCTTTAATGGCTTTTGCGTCTGCTAAAAACCCCGATTTTGTAACAGCTTGAATTTGTTCCATGGTTTGTAACATGACACCTGCAACTGCCTTATTAGCGATTGGATTATCAGATTCTGCATTAAGAACCTCATCAATTGGTCTTCCATTACTAATAGGAATTCTTTGATTTCCATAATCCATATAAACCTTATTATCAACACCTTTATCTATTGTTATTAATATTTGACCATCAACAATAGGAGTTGCATCAATTACTTCTTTTGTATTTCGAATAATCCCGATTGAAGCCATTTTTATTTCCTTTCTTCTTTAATTTTAATCATCAAGTATCAAAGTTCTTATATAAAGGATAATATCTCATTAATTTTATTTCTTGAGTTCCTTGTGTACTTAATGTTGTATTAATAGATTTTATAATATATTGATTTGTTTCTTCAACTCCATCTTTGTTAGGCAATGTAATTTCAACAAGCCAATTTACATCGAGCCAATATAGAGGCACACAAGTAATTGTTACACAATCTTGTAATTTACATCTCAGATATAATTCATAATCTGCTCTTTGTTGTGCTAATATATCGTATGCTCTCCAATGCGGTTCATTCATTCTTTCTTGCATAGTAGTATATGGATATTGTTTAATACTTGGAGCCTCTGTTTGTCCTTGAATATTATCGTATTCTCCGCCATTTAAAACAATACGGATTGTTCCTGCATTACCTTTATAATAAAATGGACTTTGAGGATTATTATCATATGCAATGCCAACAGGAGTTTCGCCTTTATCATCAGTTTTACCATAAACCTCAATATAATTCTTTACTGAATCAAAATCAATAGATGTATTGTAGCTTATTAAAACATCTTTCCATGTCTCATCGTTAACCCTAATTGGTTCGTTATGTCCCGATGGTATTTGATTAAATCTAAAAGTTCCATTAACATCAAAATATGCTTGATAGTTGGCATTAATATCTCTTAATGCAATTACTAAATCATACACAGTCCCTCCGACAGAAATATTAATATCGTTTGGCACTGTTGGGGTTGGAGACGGACTTTCAATAACATATTTTTTAATTCCCGATAATTGAATAGACCTTAACATTGCATCTCTAATCTTTGATGGAACTTCTTTACCATTTGCGTCATGGATTAAATTGCCATTGCTATCTTTTTGAAATGCTGGAATTTGATATTCCATTCCTTCAAGATACCCATTTCTTAGCCCTGTTAATTTCGCCATCATATCTATACCATTGATGGTTAGAGTGTTTGTTTGGGCATCATATGTTTTACTAGGATTTTCGACAATATAAATACCCATATTTGTATATGTAATTTCTGAATTATTATCTTCAATGCCAATGAAAATTTGAATATATTTATCAATCCAATTTTGCATATTATTAGCATAAGATAATAAGACATTGTTATCTTGTGGAATTAAAGATATACTACACGTTCTTCTTATGTCACTTGTTGCATCATTTGTAAAAGTTGCACCATCTAAAACTATTCCACTAATTTCGGCAACTTTCTGCATACTAAAATTTAAAATATAAATCTTAGTATGCAGAATTCTACCATTTTGACGGGCAACTTGTCTTTCTTTATCTAGCATAAAATAAGTTACCTCATTAAATTAAATTGTGATTAAATTGTTATCTATTAAATCTTGTTGATTATCATATTTCCCTTGTTCAACAAAAGAAAATTGAACAGTAGTTTTCCCATTGCCAAAATTTGCATTGTACACTATACTTGGAGTCGAATTTACTCTAAATAATAGAATGTTTCCATTCCAATCAACCATTATTTTTGACTTTCCATTTGTTAAGAATTTTACAAAATCATTTGTTTCTTTAACTATATCTTCTCGATTTAATGTTCTATTATCATAAAATGTATTATCTTTTGTATTGGTGCCAATAATATTTGTGCTAATAGTGCCAGAGCGATAATTGGTTGTTGCATTTTGAACTACGGTTGGATATTGTTTTCCAATTGGAGAAAATGTACCAATCGACACATTTTGAGTAAAACTATCATATATAACAGAAGAAACTAATTTAAACGTTTCTGTTCCATCTGTAATAAATGTTCCATTCCATTTCGGAGTTGTATTAATTTCAATATATCCACCCTCTGTTCCGTCAGCCATAATAGGAACTAAGGCATACGTTTGCTCTACAAAAGCAGGAGTCATATAATCTTTATATTTGATTTTTAAGTCATCTAAACTCTTTATTTTCTTTCTATAAATTGTAGTCCATAAATTCTTTGACGATGCAGATTCTTTTCTTTTAATCACAACTGCTGAAACTTGGTCTAAGACAATATCAGAAGAACCACCATTGAGATTTTCATTAAAATCTGCATCAAGTAAAGTATCATAAGTAAATTGTGATGGTTTTTCTGTTGTATAATCTATTGATGTATCTGTTGTAATATCAACTTTATCAAATATACCATCTGCTAATAGTAAATCTGTTAGAGCATATTCAATAACATGAGTGTGATTTTCTCTCTTTATATATTCTTCAAAGTTTTCTACAATAAAATGTTCATCAGTTGTCATGTTATATTTACAGTTGTTATTCTTATCATTCCAAACAGCGTTTGTTTTGTCTTTAGATAATTGTTCTAATCGTATATCCCATTTATCGCCAACAATTTTTACCCATAAAAAATCATTAACATTTCCATTAGAATGTTCAACTCCATTAGTTACATAATATGCTCCATCTGAATCTGTTACCTCAATATAATCAAAATCTGTTCCTCTACAATAATCAAATTGTAACTTGTAACTTCTATCTTTGTCATAAATTAACATTAATGTTTTATTAATTAAAGCAGGATTAAACCACAATCTTAAAAGAAAGTTGCTTGGTATACTATATCCATTATCAAATTCAACACTTCGAGAGTCCCCAATGGTACTATCAATATATCCAACAGATGAAACTAAATCAATGTTTTGTTTATCAATATACCTAGGTTGTTCCCCATTAATACCACTAATGTATTTTCCGTTAGCAATAACAACGTTACTTTTTAATAATGTATATCCATTACAATTGTTTGGTTCTGCGAAAAACATACTATGAAACACAGGGTCATGATATTGAGCAGTAAAACCAATATAATCAGTAATAACCCTTGTATTATATTCTGTTAGTATTTCTGCTCTTATATAATATTTTGTTCCATTCGATAATCCATTAAACTTATAACTTAATGTTGTAGGTGGAACTATTCCGCTTTCGTGATATAATTCTAAACTTGTATCAATTAAGTTTTTTTGTTCATCATATAAATTAATGATACCATAATTTAAAATTTCTTTTTCTGCTTGATTATATGTTACAGATACAGACACGTTCGAGCCTTCAATAATACTTCCATCTATAATATTAGTTGAAACTTGTGGTGTTGAAAAACAGAAAAATGCAACTTCGTTTGACCATTCTGATTCTTCTATAATTTCATTATTATCTCCAATTACCTGTGTTTTAATTGAAACAGTATAGCCATTTTCATGTCCGTTTTGAAGAGTATTAGATGGAATTGCATGATAATAATTATAAGTTCTAGTTGTATTAGTATAGACATCTACACCCGTTGCATTATCTTTTATTCTAATAACATTTGCATTAACTTGGTCTCCACCCATTACTAAAAACGAAAATACATACTGCTCTGTTGCATCAAAAGCACTAATATCTTCATCTATTATTGGAGTCACTAAAGCCATATGCTGTTGCCCCCCCTTTTTTTTATTTATTATTTATTTTTTCTTCTAAAGAAATTAACCGATTCTCTAAATCTGTAATTTTATCATTTTGAGCCTTAATTAACTTTTCATCATATGCTACACGAGCAATAAGAAATTGAGTATAATCAACACCAAGATACAACGTATTATCAGAAGTTTTCATTTGTATCTTTGGCGTCATTTTAAGAATACATTCTTCTGAAACTCCTTGGTCTTTTAATGCTTGCTCTAGGTCTTGAGCAATAATACCAAAACCAATTGGTAGTTGTTGTTGTTTATTTGCTCTTAATTTTTTATCACGATTAAGTTTAAATTGCTTCCACTCACAAGAACCAACTGCGTTAATAATTTTATCATTTAATTTAGTAATATCATGCTTTTGTCTCTTGTCTGAAATATCATTTGTTGCATTATAATCTTCAACATAGAAAAACAATTTAGAACCATTCCAACCAGCTCGAATAATATGGTGTCCATCTCCGCCTGTAACTGCTGTATCTGTCATTGCTACACCACCCCAAAATGTTTGTCCACCATCTCTAGAAGAATACATCATTGTTTGTTTGTTTCCGTTATGATTTATAGATAACATTGGAGTATAACTACCGCTTTCACCATTTCTGAAACCCATTAATATAGGATTATTATTACTAGAATAAATACCTAATACATGATAATTTCCACTATACGCTTGTGTTATTCTACCAACTTCTTTTCCGCTAACATCATAATCGTAAAATGTTAGGTCATTACCATATAATCTAACACCTTTATAACCATTTGGTGTGTATGTTTGAATAGTACCTTTATCAATAACAGTATATGCGTCAGAACCTTCTGTTACAAATCTAGTACCTTTTATTTCTCCACTAAAGTGAACACTTCCTGTTGAAGATACAGTAAATTTTCCATAACCAATGTCTAAACTACCATCAGATAATACAGTATAAGGATATTCTCCACTAGCATTTGGTGTACCAATTTTAATGGTTCCACCTTTAATATTTGCAGGAGTATCATCTAATTGTCCTAAAATAAACATATTATTATATTGTCCATTAGGAATAAATACATAAACAACACAACCATCATCAAATATAATATTCCCCACAGACATAATATCATCATAAATTGGGTTCTTTTGGATTCCCATTTTATCTTGTTTAATAGTAATCTTATTTCCTTTATGAGAACCCTTTCCGATAACAACACCAATTTCTGTTTTAACGAAAGTGGCATTCTTCATATATTGGTCTACATATGTTTCAGTGGTTTCTTGAATGGCTTCTTTGATTAATTTCATATTATTTGTTGCCATTATCATTTTCTCCCTTTTTTTATTATGTAAATTCTCCCTCATAAGTTTTCACTTATAAGGGAGAATAAGATTAATGTCTATATGCTTTTTGAATTGCTTCACCTTTCATGTTCCTTAATGCGGAACTGAAAGTATCGACATCTCTAATTTGTGCTCCATCAATATTAACAGTATCAATATGAATAACATCATTAGTAGTGCTATTAGAAAGATTGCCAATGGCTCCTCCTAAATTAACACGATTGCCAATTGTATTGAGAATCCCTGCTAAAGTATTTGTAGATTGAGCATTAACTACTCCAGAGCCTTTTTTGAGATTCATCATAGTTCCATTTAATTTTGAACCAATTACTAATTCATTATTATTTGGATTGTCTCCTACAAGGGCAACTTGGTCATCGGCAATAGAAGAACTTCCTGTTGCATAACGCACCATTCTATATCCAATACTTGAATATCCTTGTTTTTTGTACCTTTGACCTGCTTGTTGTGCCGAATTTATTGATGCATAATTAGATGCAGTCTCTTTACCATTAACTACAACTTTCCAATAATGCCCATGTTGTGTTGTGTTAGGTGTAGAAGGAGAACTACTACCACCGCCTCCACCACCGCCACCACCACTTGAAGCAGGTGCAGGTGACGATGTACTGAGCATATTCATTTGTGCTTGTACTCTAGCTAGTTCTTGAAGTTTTGCAATATATGCATTAACAAAATTTGTTAAGTTACCAAGTCTAGTAGTCCAATTCTTATTTTCAAAATCAATTCCTGTCAACTCTAAAGCTAGTAGACGATTTTGTTCATCCTCATAAGCATTGACTTGGTTGTCAAATTGCTCTAACCAATCTTGATAATACTTGATTTGAGCATCCCAACGTGCCTCAACAGCTTTTTTGTAGTCTTCTAGGTCTTTAATTTGCTTATCATAAGAATCCTTTTCAGCCTTTTGTTTGTCCTTGAGGGCTTGTATTTCTCGTTCATAGATAGCAAGTTTTGCGTCTCTATTTGCTTCAAGGTCTGCAATTTCTTTATTAAGAGCTTGTTCTCGATTAAATTCATCTAACTTATCTTGAGCCTCTTTAATTGCTTGATTGTCTTGAGTATAAACAAAACCTTCACCCTCTTTATAAACTTTAAGACGTTTGGCTTTTGCAGAATTGAGAGCATCTAAAAGCTGTTGAAGTTTGATTTGGTCTTCTAATTCATCATTCTGCTTTTTAATAGCATCAATTTGAGCATCCCAATATTCTTCTTCTTTGTCTTTTGCATTTTCAAGTTTATCAATTTCATTATCATACCAATCATCTCTAGCATCTTGAGCGTCTTGTAATGCTTTGATTTTTGCATCAATGGCATCTAATTCAGCGTCTTTTTGTTTGTTGAGAGTATCAATATAATTATTGACTTTTTTCTTGATGTAAGCAATAACTTTTTCATATTTATCTATTTCTTTTTGAATAGCTTGTTCTTGCTCTTTAAGAGCATTGGTTTGTTCTTTGGTAGCATCAACATTTTGTTTTCTAGCAGAAGTATTTTTCTTTGTAGCAGATGTATTTTTACCTAAAGAAACATTAAAACTATTGATAGTAGAAATAACTTTTTTATAATAGTTATGGACAGCATTTAATTGCTTTAATTTTACTTCGTCTCCATTTGATGCTTTCCTTGCATTGTTAAATGCAATTGCTAATTTTTGAATTTGTCCCGAAGCAATATCTGCTTGATTTCCAGCTTTTTCAGCAGAATTTCCTGCATTAGCAACTGCTTGTTGTGCTCCAGCAGATGCGTTCTCAAGATTTCCTTCTGCAATCGCCATCATATCTTTTGATGCAGATTCTTGGATTGTTGCAATATAATCTTGTTTTCTAGCATTTGCAAGGTCAATCAACCCTTGTTCGTTGAAACCAATTTGTCCACCCTCATCAGTAAGATACTGAAGATATTGCGGTTCAAGTTCAAGAAGTTTAGACAGCGTACTTGCACTAATCGCCCCATTTTCAGCAAATTCTTGTTGAGCAGAAGATAATGTATCGTATGCACTAGATAATGAATTAAAAGAATCTGAAATTTCTTCTGATAAAGATGAAACATCAGAAAGTTCATCTTCTAAGTCTGAAACTGTTGTTGTTGTGTCCGCACAAGCAATACCAAATGCTTTGATATACTCACCATTATCTATTGCTTCTTTTACATCGTCCCAACTTTTTCCACTTTTTTCAACAGCTTCTTTAAGCTCGTCCATATTTGAAACAGTGGTGTGTGTTTCATTTCCATATGCTTCAAGAAGAGACGCTTCGTCTTTAATTGCAACAGCATTTTCCGACATCATTGCTGTTTCAATACTTAATGCATTGATTGCGTCTTGAAGTTTCTGTGGCATTTTGTCAAACTCAACACCCATATCAGCATATTGATTATACCAATCCATAATTGTATCGGTATTTTCGTCAATAGATGATGCATATTTATTTTGCGTATCTGTTAATTGTTGAATATTATAATTATAATACGCAATAAATTGACTTTCTCCTAAAGTCAATTTTTGATGGTTTGCTTGTTTTTCTAAAAGAGATTCATATACTTTGTTTAACTCTTCAATATCGTGAGCAACAGCTTGATAGGATTTTGTATCAGAATCAATTTGGTCTGATAATGTTCCTTCATGAGAAACAAATGTTTGTTTGACATTTGGATTACTTTTTACTCCACCACCAATATATTCATCATAAGAAGATTTTTTACCAAGAGCAGAATTAATATTAGATTGAAGAGCTTGTTTTTGTATCTTTTCTTTTTGTTCTAGAATTTTCTTTTGAAGATTAAGTTCGGTTGTTTCTCTTTTTAATTGGTCAATCTTTGCTTCATCTGTAAGAG